>Ga0066690_10000002_pt1 | contig 36255 bp, 50 predicted proteins | sample GraSoiAngelo_139_FD_62303 | JGI IMG/M metagenome (GOLD analysis project Ga0066690, IMG submission 62303) | Grasslands soil microbial communities from the Angelo Coastal Reserve, California, USA - 14_0929_12_20cm | ecosystem: Environmental > Terrestrial > Soil > Grasslands | place: USA...
CGCGTGTTGATAGCGCTTGTCGGCTTGAGCTGTGTCGCGGTTGCGGCTTGGTGTTTTTTCGATGGGGATTACATCGCAGCCGCGCTCTGGCTGCTCTGCGCGCACGTGGCCACCCGAAAGGAAGTAGTCTGGCGATGAAAGCTTCGGCCGAAATTAACGTCACGGCCTACGGCGACAAAACGCGCGTGACGATCACCTGGAGAGATCGGACCCGCGATCGGACCCGCGAATTCATAATCGGCCGGCTCGCCATCGAAGTCCCGACGAAGACCTGGAAACGCGCCTGCGCCGATTTCATTGCGGGGAAGAGCGGCAACTACTCCTGCAAGCCTGCCACGAAAGGGCCATCGTGAAAATCACGCCCTCACTCAAGCTGCTCGGCGAATCCACGCGCTACAAGATGCTGGCCTCACAGCTCGCTTACGACGCCTTGTTTGGCCCCGTCGAAGCGCGCGAGGAAAAGCAACGCCTGGCCCACGACCACGCCATCCGGGCGGAGACCTACGCCGCCGCCGCGCGGCTGATCAGCAACGGACCACTGACCACTGACAACCGACAACCCACAAAACCAAAATGAAAGTCCTGAGCATCACATCACCCGAGGCGCTGGACGCGGCTGTGGCCGAAGTCGTGCGCCTGAAGATCAAACACACCGAAGCCACCGCGGGCAAAGACGCCGAGGTGGCGACCATCGAGAAACAGCACCAGGCCCGGATCCTCAGCTTGCAGGAAGCAATCGCGGAGCTGGAAGGCCGGGTCCAGGAATACTGCACCGCGCACCGCGCGGTGTTGTTCGCGGACAAGAAAAGCCGCGAGACGCCGCTGGCTGTGTTCGGTTTCGAGACCACCCCGCCGCGCGTGGAGACGGCGAGCAAGAAGATCCATTGGAAAGACGTGGTGGCCCGGCTGCTGCGCCTGGCCTGGGGCAAGGCTTACGTGCGATTGCCGAAGCCACAGCCGGACAAGGAAGCGTTGCTGGCGGACCGGGAGAAACTGACGGCCGAACAACTGGTCGCCGCCGGCATCCAGTTTTGTCAGGATGAACAGTTTTTCATCCGGCCCAAGCCGGAGACCGCCGCGGCCAGCGTGAAGGAGGCGGCATGAACCAACACATCGAAGACGCAATTAAAGAACTGGAACGCCGCGCGGCCGACATCGCGGCGGCGATCCTTACGCTCCGCACCATCTTCGGCGAGGTAGGGAGCGCCACTCCGTGCGCGCCGGGCGACAGCGCGCAGATCAAACCGCGCCGGGGGGGGGGGGCGACGCAAAGGCCCAACTCTGATCGAGGCCATGCGCGAAGTTATCGCAGCAACGGGCGGCAAATTCACAGCCGAGAATGTGCGCTCGGCCGTTGCCGAACGCCATCCGCGGCTATCGGACCGGCTGAACAGTGTCAGCGTCAATCTCATCGACATGGCCAACCGCGGCGAGCTGCACAGAGAAGGCAAGGGCAGGCAGCCAAGTACCAGATTGCAAAACTCAAAACGGCACCGTCGGGCAAAGAAGAGGAGTACCGCAAATTCAGAGAGGCTGTTCCAACCCGGCCAACGAACATCGACGATGATGAACACTGAAGCTCAAACCCTCGCTGATCCTGGCGCCGAGAACATCGACTGCTGGGCGCTGGTGGAAATCTTCGGCCACACCAAAGTGGCCGGCCGCGTCACGACGCGCAAAGTGGGCGTCAACGTGATGATCCAGGTGGACGTGCCGAAGGACGAATCGGAGTTCAGCCATTCGCAGCTCTTCGGCCCGGCGGCGATCTTCTCGATCAACCCGACCACTGAGACCTGGTGCCGGCGCTGGGCCAAAGCCGCGCTGAATTACAACCACTCGCCGCTGCCCTACATTCCAGCCGAGCCGAAGCAGGTCGAGGACGGAGCTGGCGAAGTCGATGAGGACGATTACGACGGCCCGCCGGATGGCCAATGATGACCACGTCTATTCCACTGGCCCAAGCCGACAAGCTGGCCGCCAAGATCGCGGCGGAGTTGGCCTCGTTCTGCGAGCGCATCGACATCGCCGGGAGCATCCGGCGCCGGTGCCCGGTCGTGAACGACATCGACCTCGTGGTGTTGCCGCGCGAAGACCAGGTCAACGCGCTGCGCGCGCGGGTGCTCGAACGGACCACGCCGATCTCCGATGGCAAAGAGATCATCCTCACCCGCCTGGCCAATGGCGTGCAGCTCGATCTGTGGATCGCCCAACGGCCCAAGCAAGACCTGTTCAGCGCGACGCCCACCAACTACGGCGCGCTGCTGCTGAGCCGGACGGGGAGCAAAGAACACAACATCTGGCTATGCGAGCAGGCGCAGAAACTCGGCCGTCACTTCAACCCGCACCACGGCGTGTTTGGTGTTCCGCCTTCAGGCGGGCCCAGCGTGTGCCTGGCCAGCGCGAGTGAGGAAGACATCTTCGCCGCGCTCAACCTGGAATTCATCCCACCGGAACGGAGGGAGCGATGAAGCCATCAACCAACCAGAACCTTGTCGCGGAGATTCGTTCGCTGCAAAGGCGCATCGCCAAACTGCGCACCATTCAGCGGCTGCGCGCCACTGTCCGGACCCTGGAAAACAGGCTGGCCGGCCAGGAGGTGAAGCACCCGGAGATCGAGACCATCGAGACCATTATCCTGGAGCATTTCAAGGTCTCACACGACCAACTCATCGGGCGCGACCGGCACGAACCGATTGCCCTGTACCGCCACATCTTCTGTTGGCTGCTGCGCCGCTACACGCGCGCCAGCTCGAACGTCATCGGGGCCTTTCTGCGACGCGATCACAGCAGTGTGCTCAAGTCCGTCAGCGCCGCCGACGATCGGAGCGTGACCGACGGGAAATTCGCCGCGGACCTGTATGCGCTCGAAGTCAAGGTGCGGGCCGCGCTGGCAAATGGGGAATCGGGTCTTGCGTCTGGGGTCTCGGGGGTCCCCAGAGCCGAGAGGCCAGAACCCAGACCCACCCCCCCCAAAAAATGACTGACAAACAAGAAAAACTCTACTGGCGGCTCTGGGGCCGGGTGGTCCACGCCAATGACTGGCGCTTCTATAAAGGGCGGGTGATGGAAAGCGCCGCGCTCAACAACAGCGCGCATCACCTGGCCGTCTGGACCTACGCCCAGAACCGCGCGCAGCAGAACCACCGCAGCGTCACTGCCGACGACCTGCGCCACGGCTGCCACATCGCCGCCCTGGGCCGGGACTGCGCGCACCTGGAGATCCATCCCACGCGCGAAGCCTCGCGCGTGTTCACACTGTTCAAGCTGCTGATCGAGCCGGATGACCTGGACGCGGTGATGGATTGGGCAGACCCGGAGCGGGACACAAAACGCCGGCTGATCGTGGGCATCAAACGCGCCGCGCCATTTGCTTACATCGACACCATTTGCCGCGACAAGTTCAAGAACTACACGAGCCCGTTCTACGAAGATTTAGAGCTGTGGCAGCTCAAGCAACTGATGGTCACGCTCTCGAGCCGGGCCAGGAGCAAAGGTAGGGCGCGTCACTCCGTGCGCGCCGAGCTGGACCCGAGCAACGCTCCGTTTTGACAACCATGAATCTCAACACGACCACCGACCGATACAACAACGAGACTCACATCGGGCCGCTGTTTCCGGGAGCCGAGGAGCGGCAATTCGCCTATCAGGACGAGTCCATCTACAGAGAGTCGATGAACATCGAACTATGCGTCTGGGCGCACCCGCCTCAACGCGGAGACGGCAAACTCAATCACAAGCTGACGGAGACCAAATACTGTCGCTACACGCTGACGATTGAGAGACACACCGGCAAAGCTATAAATCTCAAGCTCATCGCCGAGCGCGACGACATCGTTGAGCAACGCAAGGCGAAGGGCTTCGCGGTAAGATCGGACATCGTCAACGCGACCATGTCGTTTGGAGAATTGATCAACCGCATCTTCAGCCCTGGCGCTAGTGTTTATCACGAGGCGGAAGCTTTCCCTGACAGCGTCAAAGCCGCCATGACGCGCGCCTACCCCGACGCGCCAAGAGCCGAGAGCCAAGAACCCAGAACCTAAGATGAGCAGCTCCACATACCGCGGGCATCACAAAACGATGGTCATCGTCGCGGTGCAATTCGTCGAGGTGTACTCCAGCCGCCAGGTGCAGTGCGGGGCCGGCGTGGCGCTGGCCACTCTCCCCACCGCGCACGATTGCCAGGCCGCGGTGATGGAGGCGCTACAAAACGCGATGCTCGACCACGAGCGCTGGAAGCGCGAGCGCCTGGCCCTCGGCGCCATCGCCGGGCGCAAGGGCGCGGCGAAAAGAAAGAACCATTGGCTCGTCCACCGCAATGGGCGTGACAAGGGACCACTGACCACTGATAACGGCGCGCACGGAGTGACGCGCCCTACCACCACCACTGACCGACAACTATGAAAATTAAACCGTCACCCCATCGGTTAACCCCTGGCACAACCGCGACTGATCCCTACAAAAGCAGCCAGGGCGCCGGCCCGCGTGTGCGGACGGGGTGGCGGTTTTTCCTACTGCTCTTGGGGCTGGGCTCTTGCGTCTGGGGTCTGGGGTGTTCCGCACTCCGCACTCCGCACTCCGCATTGCCCGCGGCCCCATCCGCCAGACCCCAGACCCCAGGCGCCAACCTGCCCCCGCTCCCACCGGGCTTCACCGCGTCTCGGGTATCGGGTATCGGGCCTCGGGTCTCGGGTCTGGGCTCCGGCCCCAGACGCCAGAGCCTGGCCCCCATCCCACAGGCTGAGCCGATCGGCTTCACGCTCAATGCCGCGGTGATCCTGATCAACCAATTCGGCTGGAAAGAATGGCGCTTCACCCGCCAGGAGAGCTGGGAGGAATGGATGCTCGAGCGGATCGACGGCACCAATTGGGTTTCAATGGGCGTCCATCGCGAGCCCGCGGGCGCCGGCCTCAGCAACACGCTGATCATCACCGAGGCCATGCCGGTGCCCGAAACGCGCACCTATTGCGTGATCCGAATCAAATGACCTACACCGACGAAGATCGGGCTGCCTTCCTGAAGGCGCTGGACCGCGCGGACGTTGAAGTCAGCGATTGGGAAGCGGAGTTCATCGAGAGCAACCTGGTGGGCCGCGCCGCGTTCAGCGACAAACAGCGCGCCGTGATCGACGCCATGATCGAGCGCTACGGCGAGCGGGTGAAATTTTGAGCTTATGAGATTCTCGAAGCCGCAAACGTTCCTGGTGTTGGTGACTGGCGGCGGCCAATTGCGAGTGGAGTCGTGGACAGCGGACAGCTTCGCGGCCGCCCGGCAGCGAGTAAGGCGAAACTTCCTTCCTCCATTGCCGGGGATGACCTGGAATCTGTTCTGGACCAGCCCACGCAACGCCAGGAAGGCCATGAAAGATTGCGCCTATTTGAAAGGCGTCGCCATCGCCATATGACAGGAAATCCGCAGCCGGAATTGTTCCGCGTGGAACCGGACGATCCGAACGTGCAATGGCTGATCGCGTTCCTGCGCGGCCAGGACTGGTTGACGGCCGGCGAGATCCTGCGCCGCGGCCTTCAGGCCGCGAGCGACGCGAACAAACGCTGGCTGCGCGCCTTGGCCGCCGCCAGCAAAGGGCACGTGGCCGGCGGACAACGCGGCTACAAATTGGTCGAGGAAATGACCGTGGACGAGTACCACCATTGGCGCAACTGGATGAAGAGCCAGGCGGACTTCATGACTGCCCGGATCCTGGAAGCCGACAAGGTTTTTTATCGGCGCCAGCAGGTGCGGACCGGCCACGGGATTTTAACCACGGATGGACACGGATGAACACGGATCAAATCGCAAATCGTAAATCGTAAATCGCAAAATGGAATTCGTCGCCCCCATCCCCTTCCAGGAAGCGCTCTCCAAACTCGGCCGGCGCTCGGTCATCACCGCGCCGCTCAGCTCGGCCGAGTGGAGCGATGTGCCGGTGCAGTTGCGCGAGCGCGCCTTCTTCAGCGCGCAAGTCGAGAGCGGCCGATTCCTGCAACGGGGCCAGAATTGGATCAACGATTTCCTGGCCGGCAACCGCGAGGTCCTGCCCAACGGCGAAGTCGCGCTCAAGGGGGGCGGCCGCGCGCGCTTCGTGGAGCTGATGCGCGAGTTCGCGGTCAGCGAAGGGCTGGGCGACCTGGTCCCGCCCGATGAACGCGGCGGGCTTAAAGACGTGACTTCGCAAAAGCGGCTGGAGCTGATCTTCACGACGCAGGTCAAGCAAGCCGATGAATTCGGCTGGCGCAAACAGGGGATGGACCCGGACGTGTTGGACGCTTACCCGGCCCAGCGTTTTATCCGCGTGGTGGACGTGAAAGAGCCGCGCGCCTGGCACCAGCAGTTCGAGGACAAAGTATTTCTGAAAACGTCGCCGATCTGGAAAGCGATCAACCAGGATTTCGGCGTGCCCTGGGGACCGTGGGGCTGGGGCTGCGGCCACGACGTGGAGGACGTGGACCGCGACACGGCCGAGAACGAGGGACTGTTGCAACCTGGGGAAGCCGTCACGCCGCCGGCCGGGGAGAACTTCAACGACAACCTGGAAGCCAGCACCGCTGGGATCGAGCCGGAGCTGATCGACAAATGGAAAAGCGCATTCGGCGATCAGGTCGCGATCGACGAGGACACCATGCGCTGGGTCCCCAGAACCGAGACGCCAGAGCCGAGCCGCCAAAACGACAACCCGGTGTCGGCAGCGATCCTGCCGCAGGTCTATGGGGCGCTGCGCACGCAGATGAAGATCGCGACCGAAGCGATCGACAGCGTGCATGACGATGGAGTTCTGCCGAAGCTGCCGCTGAAGGAAGCGCGCACAAATGACCTTGGCTATTTGCAACCGCGCCAGGACGCCAGCGGCCAGTTGCGGGCCGATTACCTGGCCGTGCGTCGGGACGGCCCTTGGCCGGCGCTGACGACCGTGCACGAGGCCGGACATCTGCTGAGCCTGGAAGGCATCGGCGCAAAAGGCTCGCTGGCCAGTGCGAGTGGGGAATTAAGCGCAGTGCTGGAGGCGGCCAAAAAGACCGATGCGATCCAGGGCCTGCAAGGCAAGCTGGCCGCTACGAGGTCCGCGCGCACGAAGCGGTATCTGAATTACATGCTCTCGGATGAAGAAATCTGGGCGCGGGCCTACGCTCAATACGTGGCCGAGCGCTCGCACAGCAAGCCGTTGAAGACGCAACTGGCCAAGGCGTTGAAGGCGGAGAAATTCAAGCAATGGGATACGGCCGACTTCGCGCCGGTGGCTCAAGCGATCGACGCGCTGTTCGTAAAACTGGGCTGGCTATGACCGAAGAGGGATTCAATCGACTGGTGGATGAAATCATGGCTCAGGGCTACGACGAAGAGACCGCAGCCCGTTACGCCGCGCTGATTGGCGACCTGCCGATCATCGACGACACCGACGGCAAACTGTTGGTGATGGAAAACGGCCAGGTGCTCGCCCGGCTCAACCCGCTGAAATTTTTCGACGGCTGAGCTGCCGCCAAAACGGAGGCGCATGAGCGAGCACAACGGACAACGACAGACCACGGACCACGCGCCGTCGCCGAGCTATGGCGCGCAGGCTGGACCACGGACCACCGATTGGCTGACGCCGCTGCAGTTTGCGCGGCGCGTTCACCTCTCGCGCGACACGGTCTATCGGCGCATCAAGCAAGGGGACATCCCGCAGGCGCTCATCGAGTACGCCGGGCCGCGCAAAATCCTGATCGACGCGGCGGCCGTCGATTTGTTCAAGCGCCTTTGGAAAGAGCGGCGGGCCGGCGAATGGCTCAGCCCGGAACAATTTGCCCAGGCCCTGGGCATCCCGCTGGAGACGCTCCAGCGCGAGATCGAGTTGACCGACTTTCCTCCTCACGCAATCGAAGCTGCCGGCGACAAGTTCCTGCTGCACACCTCCGCCTTGGAACTATTCGAAGATCCTGGCAGCCGGTAAAATCTTCGCGTCACCCTCGACCTGGGAGCCCTCATGAGACCTTACTGGGAGCGAGAGCAAAAACGCCAATGGGCCTTGCGCAATCCGGACAAAGTGCGTGAAGCTAACCGCCGCTGGCGCGCTGGCAATCTCGATCGTATCCGACGCCAGGCGCGCGAGCGCATGCGTCGCTGGCGCGCACGACGGAAGCTCCGGAGGCCCAAACTCAGCGTCGCGTAACTCCGGTACCACGATCGCGGGCTCCGAGTGACGCGAAGAATTCCAAGCTGCTCCCCGCCACAAAAACTTTGTCCGCACAGTCCGCAGCCAGATGAGCGGCTCATGCGAGGATGGCGCGCATGAGCAGATTGAGCAGACCCGCAAAGCCCGCGAATGGGAGCCGTGAGCTTGTCCGCTTTGGCCGGGATGGGCGCCTCCGTTCCGTGCCGCACTGCTCAGCAGCACGGGTTATCAACCAAAGTCCGTCCCGGCCTTTCTTCTCTCGATTTACGAATTTCGATTTACGATTTGCGATTTGGTCCGCAGTCCTCCTTTGCCTGTTGTGCCTGGCCGTCCGGGCGGGCGATCTTATTACGATCACCAACCCGCCGGACATCGGCGCGCCTCCTCCTCTGCCCACCACGCCGCCGCTCCAAGGCATTCCCGATTTCATCGCCGGGCTCATTACCAAAGCGCCTTGGCTGGCGACGCTGATCTTCAGCATTGGCGGCCTGCGGCTGGTTTTGAAGCCCATCATGCTGGGCATCGAATGGTACACCAAGCAGACCGCCAATCCGGACGACGACGTGGCGGTGCTCAAGTTCGAGGCCGGCCCGATCTACAAGTGGCTGGCCATCGGCCTGGATTACATCAGCTCGATCAAGCTGCCCGTGTTGGGGCCTAGCGTCTTGGGTCTCGCGTCTGAGGACCCAACCCAGAACCCAGAACCCAGAACCGAAAAAGAGAAAGGAACATCATGAACCGGATCAAAACCACCACGCTCGCCCTGCTGCTCTGCGCGTCGCCGCTCATCATCGTGCTGCCGACCGGCTGCGCGCTGTTCAGCAAGACCGCCACCACGCAGCAGAAACTCTCCGAGGTCCGCAACCTCTCCTATGCCGCGAGCAGCATCGGCACCGGCGTCGCGCTCAAACAAAACCCAGGCTGGCGGCCACAGTTCGAAGCCGCTTACCACGATCTGGACCAGCTCGTGACGCAGAAAACTGTCAGCGGCGATTTCCTGCGCAACACCATCGCCAGTCTGCCCGTGAAGGAACTGCGCAGTGACACCGCGCGGATCGCGATCGAGGGTGTCACCTTGCTCTACGACGAGACCGTCGGGTCCCAGGTCAACATCGAGGATCAGCCGTACGTCCTGGCGGCGGCCACCGGCATCCGGGACGGGATGCAGATCGCGCTCGGACTCGGGCCGTTGAAATGAACTGGCGCGCCTGGCTGTGTCGCTGGCTGCGATGCAGCGGGCCGCCGCGCGGCCGGCTCCAGTGGGCCGTCGGTCGCGCGCAACCCAAGGGCCCCAGCTCATCGCGTATGTTGGAAGTCACGATCACAAAGAAAGAAAAAATCACCGTCACCCTCACCCCGACCGATCAGGACGGCGAGCCCGTCGCGGTCGATGGCAAACCGGTCTGGACGATCACCAATGGCGATTCAAAAATCCTCGTCGCGGACGATGGGCTCAGCGCCCTGCTGATCAGCGCCGATGCGCCGGGCGTCACGGACTATCTCGTCGAAGCTGACGCGGACCTGGGCGAGGGCATCGAGCGCATCTCCGACACGATCAAACTAACCGTGGAAGACCCCAAGGCCGTTTCACTCGGACTCTCTGCGGGCACGGCCGTCAAAAAATGAAGAAATTCCTGATCATGCTCCGGTCCGATCTCGTCCTGATCGCCGGCGTCGTCGTCATCGTCACGGGCTGCGGGACGCTCTTCCAACGACACGAGGAGCGCTTGCCCACGCTCAGCACCAACGCGCTCAGCGGCGTGGTGACGACGAATTACAGCACCAACGTTTTCTACCTGGTCAATCCCGGCGTCACTAACGCGCTGGCTAAAGGCGAGGAACTGACCGGACACGTCCCCGTCTGGGGCCCCATAGCCTCCGGCGGCATCGCCGCCGTCATGGGCCTCCTGACTTTTATCGCGAAAAAGAAGAGCGACCAAGCCGCCCTCGTGCCGGCGTTGATCGCGGGCATCGAAAAGGCGCCCGACAACCAGGCGGTGAAACAAAGCATCCAGGCCGAGGCCATAGCGTCCGGAGTGCAGGAGCGCCTGCACGCCGAGGTTCGCAAACTCACCTGATGCTCCCGGATTCCAGCGCCCTGCAGATCGGGCTTTGGATCATCGCCGGGGGCGTGGTGCTCAATTTCGCCCTGGGCGCGGTGAAGCTGTGGGGCGCGCTGCGCGGGGCTCCGGAACGGCGGGCGGTCAACGTCCTGGCGGAGAACGCCACCGCCAAAGACGTGAACGATCTGGCCGAGCGGATCAAACAGACCGAACGCGACATCGTGCTGATCCGCCACGAGGCGAAGACAGACCGCGAGGCGTTGAGCAAAGCGGCCGAAGAACGGGCGCACAAACTGATCGAACAGATCATCGCCCTGCTCAGCGCGGTGAGCGAGCTGCGCGGGGTGGTCAATGAGATGCGCGAGCAGCGCCGCCTGAAAGGTTGAGGGTTGATGGGGTTGAGGGTTGATTGCGATGACACGCGAGCTTGAGATCAAACTGGAAATGCTCCGGACACTGGACCGCTCCGGCAGTTATCTGCTGCCCGAGCCGACGCTGTTCAATCACGTGCGCCTGTTGATCCAGCCGCCGCCGACCGACGGGCAACTCAAAGACGCGCTCAACGAGTTGCATTCCCGCCGCCTGGTGCTCGGCGCCTCCAGCGCTCTGGGCGGCCCGATGCGCTGGCGCCTGAGCGACGAAGGCGCCGCCGAGCTGCGCAACCAGACGCGGCAACCGTAAATCGCAAATGGCCCCAGACCCCAGAACCCAGACCCCAAAGCCGACGATCCTGCTGATCGAAGACGAGCCGGCCTACCGCGCCATGATAGCCGCGGCCATTGGCGACCAGTTCCAGGTCGAGGAAGCCAGCACCATCGCCGAGGGCCTGGCGCGCATGGCCAGGCACCAGCACTACGACCTGGTCCTGCTCGACCTGACCCTGCCCGATTCCGCGCGCGAAAACACACTGCGCACCGTGCTGGAAGAACACCCCGAGCATCCACCGGTGATTGTCACCGGCTACGACGACACGGCGTTTGTGCAGCGGATGTATGTCCTGGGCGCGCGCGATTACCTGATCAAGGGCCGCGACGACGTGGACGCCGTCAAGCTCCGCAGCCGTTTGAACACCCTGCTCCTGCACGCCCAGGCGATGCGCAAGCTGGGTGAGGCGAAAGAGATCGTCACCGATACACGGCACACGCTGGAGACGGAATTTGTCGAACGCGGAACAACCCAGACCCAAGAACCAGGACCCGAGACCCAAAATGGATGAGCACCCGGAAACCACGCGGCGATTCGACGCTCAAGACGCTGCCCGAAGAGCGGCAGCGGGAGATCATCGAGTATATGCGCGGGCACAAGATCGCCGAGACTCAAGCCTGGCTGGGCGAGCAGGAGCTGGTCACGTCCGTGGGTGCGCTCTCTGGATTCTGGTCCTGGTATCATGTGGAGATCCGCCTCAAGCATCAGCTCAAGGAAGCGGCCTCGATTGCCGACGAACTCAAGAGCGTGCTCTCCAGCGTGCCGCAGCTCAATCTGAACGAGGAACAATTGAACCTGGTCGCCCAGACCGCCTTCGAGGTGGACGCGATCAAGCGGGAGGACTTCGAGCAGTTTGTTGCCTTGCGCCAGTTACGCCAGCGCGATCGCAAGCTGAGCCTGGCCAAGGAAGCCTATCGCCTGGCGCGCGACAAATTCGAGGAACTGGCTTCCGGGAAGATGTTGGACGAAGCAGTGCGCCGGCGCGCGGAGGAAATCGCCAACTCCAATTTGTCGAACGCGGACAAGATCGCTGCCATGCGCAAAGCCGCCTTTGCGGACGTGGACGCGCTCCAGGCCTCGGGCGAAGTGGAGATCCCCAAGTGAAACGGCAACGCCGCAAATATCAGCAGGTCGGCCTGGTCGCCGCGCGCAAGGTGCGGCAGATCGCCTACTACTGGGCGCGGCGCTGCCGCAAATCCACCACCCTGGGCGACCTGGCTTTCGACGAACTGTCCGCCAAAGCCGGGCGCACCGTCATCGCCGCCTCGGCCTCGCTGCTGCTGGGCAAGGAACTGGTGGGCATGACCCTCACCGCCACTGAGCAGGCAATGATCTGCTCCCAGGAAGCCGCCGCCATCCGCGAAGTCTTCGTCGCCGGCGCCGGCGAAAAACAGCTCGACTTCAAAGTGGCCGACTCATCCAAGGACAAAATCCTCACCGGGCTCAACGCCGACGACTTTGCCGATCTCTACCGCTCCAGCCGCATGGAGCTGCGCCTCTACTTCGATCGCACCACCTATTCGCGCCAGCAAGTCATCGCTCCGAATCCGGCCACCGCCCGAAGCTGGCGCGCCACCGTGCTACGAGACGAGTGCGGTTACACGCCCCCGCAACTGGAGCAGGAACTGCGCGACGCCACCGATCCCATGATGCGCGACGTGCCGGAGCTGAAGATGATCTACGCCTGCAACCTCTCGCAGAACGATCGGCATCCCTGGTTCGAGACCACCATGCCCCGCGAGATCAGCGCCGGGTCTGAGGAGGAACAATTCCCCGCCAACCCATCGGGCCATCTGTATATCGGGCAGCACGGCATCCTCGTCCACCGTGTCGCGCTCAAAGACGCCTATGCCGCCGGCCATCAACTCTTCGATGATTACGGCGAGCCGATGAGCTACGAGGAGGCGCGCGCCTTTCCTCCGGTCAAATCCGCCTGGGACATCAGCTACGCGCTGAACCACAAAGCCGGCGGCACAGCGGCCATTGATCTGATTGCGCTGCTGACCGCCCAACGCCGCGGCGTCGGCCAGGCCGCCTTCATCGAGATCAGCGACGACGTGGATTTCCCAGGCGACTACTCACTGGACCGGGACCATCCTGATTTTCGCCGCGCGCTCGAGCTGCTGCGCGAGCTGCTCACCAATGGGCCGGTCGGCATCGGCTTCGACGTGGCCAGCACGACCGGAGAGACCAGCAATCCGTCGAGCATCACGGTCACTGAACGGCTGGGCGGCAGCGAACGCTGTCAGCGTCTCACCCTGGTCTTCAAGAGCAAGAAACGGAAAATGATGTCCGGCCGGCTGCGCGAAATTGTCCGTGTCGTTCGCCAACGGCCCGAGGGCGGCCCGGCGCGCCGGCTCTGCATCGACAGCAGCAACGAACGGCTCGCCGCGGAAGAAACCAAGGATGATCTGAGCGGGGCCATTCCGGTGGAACTGATCGCCGGCGGCAACAACGTGGTGCCCAAGCCGCCTTCCTACCTGGATGAGATCAACTACAAGACCTATCTTGGGGAGCTTTACTCAACGGAGGTCAACGAAGGCCGTTATGTTCTGGCCCCGGACAAATACATCAAGGATGACCAGCGCCTGCCACGCAAGGATCAGGGTCGCTTCGTCTGCACTCCGGAACCGGACGGCAAACACGGCGACACTTTCGACTCCGGCAAACTCGCCGAGCACGCCCTGACGTCCACGAGCGGGGCCATTGAATCGGTGGAAGGGATCCGCCAGGGCACCCCGCGGTTCCGGGCGCGTTTTCTCCCCAGGAGGCTAGTGACCGTATGAAAAACGATCCCGCCACCCCAAACCCGGAGTCCAACGACTGCCCCAACACCCCCGCGAAGGGCCAGGGACCCCCGTTCGAGGCTGATGGAATGAATTTGGGGTGTAGAGAGTGCTCCCAGCCCATCCCAAGCGCCAGAGGGCAAAAGAAACAGACCCGGTTTTGTTCGGACGAATGCCGCCTGCGATTCTGGCGAAAACGAAAGGCATCGGGCTTTCGCCAGACCAGTAAGACCGTTGCAGAAATTCACAGGTTGATGGCCACCGCTGACCTCATGAAGCGTGGGTTTGAGGTGTTTCGTTCGCTGAGTTCGAACTACTCCTGCGACCTGGCGGCATACATCGGAGGCAGGTGGGTCCGGGTGGTGATTCGCGCCGGCTATGCCGCCGAGGGCGGGGGCGCAGTGCCCCTCAACAAACCTCCCGACGGGGCGTTTGACCTCCTGGCCATCGTCACCAGCCTGGGCGTCTATTACCAGCCGCCGTTGGAGAGCCTCAAGGTCCACGCGGACAACTGACCGACCCATGGGCGTCATTCGTAAATCGTCATTCGTAAATCTCTCGGGCTCTCCGGAGCGCGCGGATGAGGCGGCGCCTTCCTCCCGGCAGCCGCCTACCAGGAACGTCCGCGCGCTCCTTTTCCTAATGGGGTCTCGCGTCTCGGGTCTCGGGTCTGGGGCCGCCCAAGACGCCAGAGGCCAGACCCCAGCCCCTCAACACGCATGAGATTTCTCTCCCGCATCACCCGCAGCACGGCGCGTTTCCTGATCCGCGCCGCCGGGGCTGTTGAGAACTACGGGAGCCCATCGCCCATGCGCCAGATCATCGTGCCCTCCGCGCGCGATCGCTGGCAGGCAGGCACGCTCGCCCGGTACACCCCCGACGCCATCGAGGGCATCCTGCGCAGCGCATTGCTGGGGGGCCAACTCGTGGCGGTGTGGGAGCTGTTCAATCTGATGGAGGAGACCTGGCCGGAACTGACCAGCGCGCTGATGGAACTCAAGGACGACGTCGCCTCCGCCGATCTGACCGTGCAACCCTGGGCGCTCAAAGGCGATGAGCCCAGCGCGGAGGCGCAACGGCGCGCCAAACTGTTCGAGCAATCGCTGTGGACCATGCGGCCGCAGCCGCAGAGCGACGAGAACGATCTGCGCGGCACGATCAAGGACCTGCTCGATGCCTGGGGCAAAGGGCTGAGCCTGCTGGAAATCGACTGGCAGGTTTTGGGTCTAGGATCTCGCGTCTCGGGTCCGGGGACCAACCCCCAGGCCCCAGACGCCAGACCCCAGAGCCTGATTGTCCCGCGCGACACGCGCTGGATCCACCCGCGCTACTACGGCTACCCGTTCTACACCGCCGATCTGCAACTCAACGCGATGGAGATCGCGCTGTCAGCGGGTGGCAGTGGTCAGTTGTCCGTGGTCAGTGGTCCGTTGACCAGCCAATGGGCGCCGATCCCGGAGAACAAATTCCTGATCGGCATTGCCAAGGCCAAGAGCGGCCATCCGATCGGCGGCGCGTTGCTGCGCAACGCCGCCTGGTGGTGGGCGGCGTCAAATTTCGCCGCTGAATGGCTGTTGAACTTCGCGCAGATTTTCGGGTTGCCCATCCGCTGGGCCACTTACGATCCCGCCCGGCCGGGTTTGCTCAAGGACATCTGCACCATGCTCGAGAACATGGGCAGCGCCGGCTACGGCGCGTTCCCCTCCGGCACAACCATCGAGCTGAAGGAACCTGGCCGCGCCAGCGAGATGCTGCCGCAAGGCTCGATCATCGACCGGGCCAATCGCATGATCCGCCTCCTGATCCTGGGCCAGACCCTGACCGGTGACGAAGGCGCGAGCGGCAGCCGCGCGTTGGGGGAGGTGCACGAGCGGATTTTGGGCGGGCGCAAACGCGCGGCGCTGGATTGGGCCTGCGCCGTCCTGAGCTATCAATTGGCGCCGGCCTTTTGCCGGCTCAACTTTGGCGATGACGCGGAGTGCCCCTGGGTGCGGCCGGCCGAGAGTGAAGAGGAAGAAACGCCGCTGGAAAAAGCGCAGCGGGACGAAATCCTGTCCAAGATCGGGTTCCAGTTCGAGGCGCAAGCCGCGTACGATCGGCACAAGTTGCCGTTGCCGGCGCCCGGCGCCGCGCTCATCGAACGGCCGATCCAACCCGCGCCGGATGGCGCTCCTGGAGGTGAGGGCCAGGGTGAGGGCGGGGACCAGTCAGTGACCGCGGCACGCGGCCCCTCACAGTTGATCCAGGCGCGCGACGCCACCGATCAACTCATCGACCACGTGCTCGAAGACCTGACCGGCGTGCAAGCCAAATGGCTGGGTGGAATCAAACCGTTCTTCCGCGCCCTGGTGCAGAACGCGCAAAACGACCGGCTCAGCGACGCAGATTTTCTCCGCGCACTGGACGCCGCGCAGAAACAATTGCCCGAACTGTTCGACACGCTCGATCACCAGGCGTTGGAGAGCGCGTTCTACCAGGCCATGAGCGCCGCGGCCGTCAACGGCGCGGTCAAAGGCGCGCTGAAACGCAAACTCGTAAATCGTAAATCGTAAATCGCAAATGATCACCGTGCGCATAGACACGCAGCAAGCGGTCCTCTACTTCGAGAACCTGCTCGCCCAGGCGCGGCGGCCCGCGGGCATCCTGCTGGTGGCCGGCCGGGCGGTGGCGAATCTGCTCAAGCGCCATTACCGCGGGCGCGATCGTGCCGAGCCAAACAAACTCGGCGGACCGCGCACGCATTTCTGGCGCGAAGTGGCCGACAGCGTCCAGGCGCCGGTGGTGGAAGGGGACGCGGCGGTGACCGTCACCATCGCGCATCCGGTCATCGCGCAAAAAATCTTCGGCGGAACGATCCGGCCCAAGCGCGGGCGCTATCTGACCATCCCCGCGAGCCCGGAAGCTTACGGCCGGACCGCGGCGACGTTCGAGGCTGAGACCGGGCTGAAGCTTATTTTCCTCAAGCAAGGCGATCGCGCGATCCTGGCCTCACGCGCCCAAGGCCAGGGGCTGACGGTGCAGTACGTCCTGGTCACCTCGGTCACGCAGCAGCCCGACCCGAACGCGTTGCCGCCCCAGGAACAGATGCAGCAGGAAGCGATCGCCGCCGCGGACAAAGCTTTGGCGCGCCAACTCGAACAACCCGGTCAACCACCACCGATCGTATGAAGACTGACACAACCATTTTGGCTCGCGACGCCATGAGCGTGCCGTTGACGCTGCCCGAGGGCGCCACCGCGTTGCCCACCGACATCCAATGGATGCCTCCAGGCGAGCGCACCATCACCGCGCTCAAAGGCAAAAGCGGCGAGCAGATCACCACCACCTTGCGCGTGCACGCCGGCACCGCCGTGCGGATGCAGGCGCTGCTGCAGGAGCTGCGCAGCAAAGCTGCCGCCGGGCTGGAGGATTATCCGTTCTTCGATTTCAACCACGAAGACGGCGAGGCCAGCGGCCGGCCGCTGGAATTCTTTTGGGCCGGCGACGATCCCAAGACCGGCGGTGTGCGCGTGCGGCTGGAATGGAGCGAACGCGCCAAACAATCCTTGTCCGGCAAAGTGCCGGGGTTCCGCAGATTTTCTCCCCAGTTCAGATTGGACGCGGCTGGGGAGGTGACCGGGGCGCCGCTGAACATGGGCGGGCTGGTCAACCGGGCAGCGTTCAAAACCATAACCCCAATTGTCGCCGGCGGCCCCGGTGACAGCACAAGAAAGGATCCTGATATGGATGCCACCCAACTGGCGGCCGACCTGGCCGCCGCGAACCAGAAGATCACCGACCTGACGGCCAAGCTGTCGGCCGCTGATCACTCCACGGAGATCAAAGCGAAGGAAGCCGAGATCACCAAACTGAACGGGCAACTCACCGACCTGCAGGGCAAGCTCGCCACGCACGCCAAGGAATCGGCGAAGGCGATTGTCGATGCCGCGGTGAAGGCGGGCAAACTCGCGCCGCAGAACACCGTGATCCAGGCCAAGTGGGTGGACGCGATCTCAGCGCAGCCCGAGCTGGCCGCCACGCTGAACGAACTGCCGGCCAACCCGGCCCTGGCAACTGTCGTCGCCGCGGGCGCGGGCGGCACTGGCGCGGGGGCTGGCGGGGCGAGCGGCGAACATCAGTTCGTCATCAAGGCAAAGGCCGTGGCTGAGGCGCGCAAGATCAGCGAGGCGGAGGCTTACAGTGTGGTCGCCGCCGGTGAACCCAAGCTCTACGAAGAGTATTTGCGGAGCGTTTGCCCGAAAAAGTGACCGGGCCGACTGACCACTGACCACTGACAACCAACAAAACAATATGCCAAGCGAAACCTACGTAGATGGTGCCACTCGCACCTTTAAGGAAGAAGTCGCCGGCGCGCTGACCGGCAAAGAGAATTACCTCGTTGAACTCGGCGCCACCGGCGGCGTGCAACTGCTCACCAGCGGCGTGGCCATCGGGGTCATACGCGGCAAATTGCAGAACGCAACTGAAGTCAACGTCCGGCTCCTGGGCAAAGGAGGCTCGGTCAAAATGGTCCAGGGCGGGGCCATTGCCCAGGGCGCGCGCGTCAAAGGCGCTGCGGGCGGCAAAGTCGTCACCGAAGCCACCGGCCTGCGCCGGACCGTCGGCATCAAGCTCAGCCCCGCCGGCAATGGAGCGGATGGCGACGTCTGCGAAGTGCTCGATGTCGTGGAGAACTTCGCCACCTAACCCACAATCGTAAATCGTAAATCCCTAAATCCAAAATCCTATGCCAGTCTCCTCAGCCACCGCCAACCCGGTCATGTCCGGCATCGCGGTCAAGTTCGTGCAAGACGCAAAAAACTTCGCCGGCCGCAGACTCTTCCCGGTCTTCCGCAGCGGCGAACAGAGCGCCACGTATTATGTGCTCGACGTGGATAACCTCCTCAACATCCCCACCAACATCCTGCGCGCCCCCGGCACCAACTGGAGCCGCGCGCTGATGAAAGTCAGCGACGATTCCTACAACAGCAAACAGTACGGGCACGAGGAACCGGTGGACGATCGTGAACGGCGCAAATACGCGACGTACTTCGACGCTGATGCCGCCGCCACGCGCCGCGCCACCAACGTCGTGCTGGTGAACGGGGAAATCCGCGTCAAAAACGCGGCGACCGGCGCGAGTGTGCCAACCTCGAGCCCGACGACCAAATGGAACGCCGCGGGCAGCGACCCGATCGGGGACGTGGACGCGGCGAAAACCAACATCCAGAAAAACTGCGGCCTGGAAGCCAACGTCATGGTGGTGAACCGTGATGTGTTCCTGGTGCTCAAGGAACACGTGAAGATCACCGCCAAGATTCAGTATGTGGAACGGGCCATCGTCACCGCCGACATTTTGGCGGCCGTATTTGGCGTGGAAGAACTCATCGTGGCCGGCTCGCTGCAAAACACCGCGCAGGAAGGCCAGGCCGTGAGCCCCAATTATATCTGGGGCGATTCAGTGATCCTGGCGCATCGCGAGAGCGCGCAGGACCTCATGGTGCCCAACTTCGGGCGCACCTTCGCCTGGGTGGGCGGAGAAGTCGGCGCCGAAGGCGTCGCGGTGCAGACCTATCGCCAGGACGAAATCTCATCGGACGTCCACCGCGCGTTCGAGGACGTGGACGAGAAACTGGTCGGGCCCAAAGCCGGCTATCACCTGAGCGACGTGCTCGCGTAAAGCAATCGTCAGTTGTCAGTTGTTCGTGGTCAGTGGCTCGGAGCCGCTGGCAGGCAACTGACGACTGACCACCAGAAACCAATATGCAAAAACCAAAAATCTACACCGCCAAGAAGAGTTTGATTCACCGCGGCAAGATCTACGAGACGGGCACAGCGATCCCGATCGACGATCCCAAGCTCGCCGAGGAGCTGCTCGATCGGGGCGACATCGCCGAAGGCGCGCCGAAAACGAAGCCTGACGAAAAAGCCGACGCGACGGGCGACGAAAAGCCAAAAGGCGGTTGACCACGGACCACGGACAACTGACCACTGACCATGTTTGCTGTTAAAGAGCTGCAGTTGACCGAGGAGAAGCTGACGCTTCTTGAAACGGCCAACAAAAACCTCGGCATCACCGATCCGCTCACCAAAGCCTGCGCCGAGGCGGAGAGCATGGTCAACGATCGCACCAGCGGTTACACGCTGACGAGCGATTGGCATAACCGGCTCGTGCGCGCGATCGCGCAGTACGAACTCTACAAAAACGCCGGGCCGCTCCCGGATGAAGTCCAGAAAGCTTACGACCAGACGTTGCGGGAACTGGACGACATCCGGGACGGCAAATATCCGTTGCTGGCCGCCGCCGACACCGGCGGCGCGCAAGGCAACTGGGGCAGCAGCGACAAGGTCAAACCGAGATGAACAGCATTGGGTCTAGCGGATCGGGTCTAGCGTCTGGGGGGAAAGCCCCAGGCCCCAGACCCAAGACGCCAAACCCAAGACCCTGAAATGTCCACCCTCGCTCCATTCGATAACGCGCCGCCGGCGAACCAGGTCTCCCCGGCGACCGAGGCCACGCAGAGTTATCTGCGCGCGACCAAGACCGCGCTCGATGCCATCGTCGCGGCCGTCACCGCGCTGGAATGGGGCGACCCGCCCGCGCCGGCTTTTGCGCGCGTGGAACTGTTCGATGACCTGGACCTGGTGGAAGCGTTCAAGCGGCTGCTCATTACCGAGAGCCGGATCGCGCTGGTCATTTACAGCGATGAAAGTTTCAGCACCGAACGCGACGGCCGCCAGCTCATTGTCCGGCGCCAGCACCGGCTCTGGGTGCTGTTCACCGACCGTGTCATCGGCAAGCGCACCGACGCGCTGCTGGGCACGGACACGAATCCGGGCCTGTTCGTTTTGCGCGACCTGATCCTGCCCGCCATCACCAAGGTGGTCGTGGACAGTCCGCAAAAAGTTTATTGCACACCCGTCAATGGCTCGCTGCTGCGGGTCGAAGACAATGAACGCAAACTCCCCGGCCGCCTGGCATACTCGCTGGAATGCCAACTGGACGGCGGCTACCTCGTGGCCGACCTCGGACGATCACCGATCGTATGACCACGGACCACTGACCAAGGACCACGGACAACTGACCACCAACAACCAACCACCAACAACATGCAAACTCTAGCACGCGCCTTCGGCAATCACCTCTGGTTCTTCCGTGACGGCGCCGCCTACACTGTGCCGGCCGCCGGCACCGCGTCGCGCACCGCCAAACCCGGCGCCACTGATCCGGCCTGGATCGACTGCGGCGTCATCTCCGCCTTGAATGTCAACCCGACCAAAGGGGCTGCATCCGAACTCTGGGCGCCATCGCCCGGCAAACTCCGGCTCTGGGACGAAATCGAAGTCAAAGCCGGCATGGAACTCACCTTCACCTGCGAAGAGATGAGCCCGCTGGCCTTCGAACAGGTGCACGGCACGCTGGCGCTCACCGCCTCGAGCACGCAGTACAACCCGATGGAAGGCGGGATGCTCAAAAAAGGCTGGCTGCACCTGCAGCAGTACGACAACAACGATGCCTTGTTCAACACGGTGGAGTATTACGTGAGCTTGAAAGCGAGCGGCCAGGTGGATTTCGGCTCCGAAACCGCGCACATCAAAGTGCCCCTGCGCGCCGCGGTGCTGCACAGCACGCTCAACAGCGGAGTGTTGGCGTGAGCCTTAGGGGTCTGTGGTCTAGGGTCTGGCATCTTGGCCGGCCCCGGAAACCCAGACCCCAGAACCCAGACCCGAATATGACAACACTCGATCCTTTCGACAACACCCCGCCCGCCCCGGCCAAGTTGCCGCCCGCGCGCTTTGTCCCCGCCTATACGGTCAAGGTGGCCGTCCCAGACAACCAGTCCCTCCCGATCGCGGGGGCGCCCGTGACGAGAGACGGCGTTGATTGCGCGCTGGGCGAGTTTTATCTGCTCAAAGGGCAGACCGCCCAAAGCGAGAATGGAGTCTTCCTCGTCGCTTCCGCCTTTCACGCCAAAGCGGTCGCCACCGGGCTGGTGGTCGCCAAGGTCCAGGCCGGCACCAGCGCCGGCAAAGAATACCTCGTCGATCAGGACTCCGGTCTGGTCAGCGAGATCACGCCGGTGGTGAAAACCACCACGCGCACCGCGGCCTTCGACAACACCGCGCCGGGACAACACGCCTGACCTCAAAAGCTGAAAGCTGAAAACTGAAAGCTGAAAACGGAGGAAGCAAAAAAATGAGCGCGTTACCACACGAAAAGAAGATCGAGATCGACGGACGGGAGATCACCGTGCGCGATCTGCCCTGGCCGGTGATGAAACAATTCCTGGACCGGCTCAGCGCCAAAATCAAAGACCTGGTGGGCGAGTCCCTCGGCGCGGCCAGGGCCGGCACTGACCCGACGGCCATCGGCGCGGCGTTTCTGGAGAAACTCTCCGGCGTCATTGCCGCCTCAACGGACCTGGCTGAGTACCTCGTAGCCGAGACGATACTGGGACCACTGACCACGGACAACGGACCATTGACCCAAAAGGATTGGCTTCAGCAACGCAGCAGCACCGAATTTATGCTGCTGCTGGACGCGGCGATTGAGGTGACGTTCAACGATGATTTCCTGCGCCTGGGAAAAGCCGTGGCCGGCCGCCTCAGATCAGCCTTCGCCCAGGCGACGCCGGCGCTGACGCCCTCGCGCAAGCATGTGATTTCCTCATCTGGCAAGGATGGACCTTCTGCGATCTCCAGCGGCTCACCTTCGCCCAGTTGAAAACCTTTCTGGACGTTGCCTATGAGCGACTCAAACAAAGCAAAGGCGGCGCGCAGCGGCGCGGCGGGCTGTTCTGATTTCAGCTTTCAGCTTTCAGCTTTCAACTTTTCCCGACCATGCCCGGCGTAAAACTCGACATCCTCGGCAATAGCAATTCAGCCCAAGCCGCCATCGACGCGATGCTCGGCAGCCTGGGAGGCCTGGCTGCCAAAGTCGCCTCGGCATTCAGCGCGGGCGCTTTGGTGGAATTTACCCGGCGCGCCATTGAGTCGGCCGACGCGATGGAGAAGCTGGCGCAAAAAACCGGCATCGCGATCCAGCAACTCAGCGGCCTGAGCGCCGTGGCGCAAGCGGACAATATCTCGGCGCAGGAGCTGCAGCTCGCGATCAAAGCGCTGAGTGAATGGATGGTGCGCACCGGTCAAGGCGGCCGCGATGTGAACGAGGTCTTGCTCGAGCAGGCGGACCAGTTTTCCAAAATGGGCCTCGGCGCGGACAAGACCGCGTTGGCCATCGCCAGGTTCGGCCGCGCGGGCCAGGAAATGCTCCCGTTCCTGAACCGTGGCAGGGACGCGATCGCGGCGCAATTGCGCGAGGCGGAGGAATTCGGCGTGGTGATCGGCCCGGAGTTTGGTGCGCAAGCCGTGACATTCAACGACAACCTGAACCGGATGAGTCTGATCGTCCACGGCCTGTTCCTGCAACTGGCCGATGCGCTCCTGCCGCAGATCAACGCGCTGCTCGAATCTATGATCCAGTTGCAGCGGCAAATGGGCTTCGTCGAAGCGGTGCTGCGCACGGTGCTGGATGTCATCATGTATTTGGTCGAGGGCGTGGACGTTCTCGTGACGTTGTTCAACGCCTGGACCGCGCTGGTGGACCGCGTGGCCGCGGTGCTCGCCTCCAATTTCAGCGGCGCACTCAAGCTCGCCAAGGGCTTGCTGGATCTCCTGGCCGAAGACCTGGGGCGGGTGGTGAAATTCATCGAGGAGCTGATGGCGCGCTTCGCTTCTTTGGGCTCGGTGATGAAGGCCATCGCCACCGGGCATATCGCGGAGGCCTTCGCGATCATCAAGGACAACCAAAAGCAGACGGCGGCGGCCTTTGAAGATCTGGTGGTCGGCCTGGAAGGCAGCGGCGTCAAAGCCGTCGATCTGATCAGCGGCTTCTCGCTCAAGACCTGGGACAGCTTAAAGAGTTTCGGCGGCCAGACCATCGCGGACATCGAAGACAAGTGGAACGGATTTTTTGGACGGATGCTCTCGCGCATGGCGGTCTTCGCGCCCGCGGCAAAAACGCTCATCCCAAAGGGCGCGCCGGCTGGCGGCGGCGGCGCGTCGGCGCAGATGCGGCCGGAGCTGGACCTGGCGCAGAGCCAGCTCGGGATCAAATCCATCGAGGCCAACCCGTACTTAAGCGCGATGGAAAAGCGGCCGATGCTCATGGAGAAGTTGCTCGCCCAATACAAAGCCATCACCGAGGCGGAGGGCATGGAGAGCGAGCGGGCGAGGGACACGAATCTGACGATCCAGGATCGTGAAGAAGCGCAGAAGCGATTGATCGGCCTGCAGCAGCAGGAGCTGGACGTGGCGCAGAAATACAACGAGCTGAAGGATCAGGATTTCCTGGGGACGATGAGCCGCGGCTTGGTCCAACTCTCCGACGCGTGGGGGAATCTCGGAAAAAACGTGGCGACGAACGTCCTGAGCGCAATCGAGACGGCCGTCTCCGGCGTCACGGAGGCGATCATGGGCGTGATCGAAGGGACAAAAACCTGGGGCCAGGTCTTTCTGCAAGTCGGCCGCCAGATTTTGGCGACGATCATTCAGACCGTGGTGCAGTGGATCGTGAGCATGACGCTGATCCGCGTCTTGAAGAAAATTTTCGGCTCGGAGGACAAAACGGAGGCCGCACAATCCGCAGCCGCCTGGGGTCCAGCAGCAATTGCCGCTTCGATCGCCTCCTATGGCGCGGCCGCCGGCGTTGGCACCTTGGCGGCGGTGGGTGGGGTCGCTGCCGGCTCGGCGGCAATCATGGCGCTGGCCGCGGGGCTTGGTGGGATGGCCGCGGGCGGGCTCGTCAAAGGTGGGGAACAAATTATCCGCGTCAACGAGCGCGGGCAGGAATTCGTCATGAACGCCGCTGCGGTGGACCAGTTCGGCGCGAACTTTTTCGCCAACCTCAACGCCGGCCGCCCGCTGCCGGAAGCGGCGGCCGCCAGCACCGCCGCCCCGGCAGCCGTCAAGAACGAACAGAACGTGCACGTGGCTGTGTTCGACAATTCCGCGCGGCTTAATGACTGGGCGCGCTCCAACGAAGGCAAGACGGTGATCCTGGACCTGGTCCAAAGCAACCTGCACCAAATCATCGGAAAAGCATGAGCCGTCAGTTGTCAGTTGTCAGTTGTCAGTTGCACCCCGCGTTTTGTACCGCAATCCGAGACAGAAGCCTCAAGCGCTTCCTCGTTGCCCCGATGAGATGCCAATGGTGCGGCGAGTGCTTTGACGCCGCGAAAGCCAAAACCGCTTTTCGGATACTCCCAAACACTTTCAATCTGCCAGACCGGAGCCACGTGCTGCTCGAATGCTATCACTGCGGCTTCTACAACTGATCACTGCCCATTAACCAAAATGCCCAGATACATCACTTACCTCGGATTCGGCGGGTTGAGCGGCGCGACGATGGTCGCGACGGTGGCCATCCCCGACGGGGTGGACCACTGGCTGGTGACCGGTCAAGGCTGGCCAACTGTGCCGCTGGTATTCGGGCTCACCGTGCTTATACCTGCCGGTGGCCAGCAGCTCTTCGCCACGCTGCTCGATGGCTCGGTCACCCAGGACGGATTCGAGGTGTGGCTCAACGGCATCACCGATAACCCCAATTACAAGCTGACATTCGGCTATCTGTTATGAGCAAAAAACGCTTCTTCATGCTTAGCGCGTGCTGCCTGCTCCTGGGCGCGGTGCTCGGGGCCACGCTCGCAAACCGCACGCCGATCCTGCGCGGCTTTCTCCGGAGCAATCTGGATGCAAACCTGTTCGCGGTCACGAACCTGGGCTCCCTCCAGATAATCAGCAACGCCGCCGCCGGGCGCATCCCGGTGAGCGACGCGAATGGCACTCTCGCGCTGAGCGACGTCACGCTGGACGCGAGCAAGATCACCTCGGGCACGATGGCCACCGCGCGGTTGGGCAGCGGATCGGCGAATGCCAACACGCTGCTGCACGGCAACCAGGCATACGTCGCGGTCGCCGAGGCGGACCTTGGTTTGGCGGACAACACCACGGCCAACGCGAGCACCAACCTGCACGGCCTGCTGCCGAAGCTGCCCAACGATGACACGGTGTTTTTGAACGGGAAGGGGGCCTTCAGTGCGCCGGCTGGCACCGGCGGAGGCGGGGGCGGGGGTGCAGCGACGAATTTCTGGACGACGTTGGGGCTGAGCGGAACCAACGTCACTGGGTTCAATCCCGGTCCAGGCACGAATTACTTCAAGCTTGTGCTGACGGGCAACGCGTGGTTCGGACCACCTTCGACGCCGCCAACAACCAACACCCCTTATGACGTCACCATCTGGGTGCAGCAAAATGGGACGGGCGGCTACACCGTAGGCTGGACCAACTCCAATTACGATCCCGTCAACGGGGTCGGCTACGCGCAGACCACCAACGCGAACGCGCGCGACGTTTACACTTTGACGAGCGACCCATTCACAAACGGCTTTTTTGCGATCGGGCAATGGCCAAACCTCCACCACTGATGCGCGCCGTATTTTATTTTCTGTTGTGCTCCGGACTGACGATACACGGGGCGGTCTTCCGCGTGGCCAACGACGCCAAGGTGAACCAGTGGTTGGTGACCCAAGTCGGATCGCCGGGCGCGAGCGTTGCGACGCAGATCGCCATGACGATCTGGCTGCGGGACGTGCGCGCCGGCGGGTTGTATCCGGGGAAAATCCTGCGGAAAAACCTGTTCTGCGGGAACGTGGATACGCCCCACAACAACCTTGGCGCCGTGCAGCAACCGATCATCAGCGACATCGGTTCCGCTGATGACTCAAACCTTTCTCCACCGACTCTTGGCGGCAATTGGACCTACAAAGAAACGGGCAGCGGCGGGGGTTTGAGGCCGACCGCCGCCAACGGATACATAGATACCGGGGTCATCCCCAGCGCCGTGTTTTCCAGCATCACCAATGCGCATCTGTCTCTCTACGTAACCACGGGCGTGAATGAGACGTGCTCGCCGCTGGCGTGTTACCCGAACCTCACCGACTCTTCCCGCATCTGCGCGCTGTACGTCTCCAACGGGGGCACGCCCACGAGCTATTCATGGCTGTTTTCCGCCGGGTCTCCCGGCCCCGCGAGTGTGGCGGACAGCCTCGGGGTAGGCTACTACATCGGCACCTCGCAAGTGGGCAGCAACAGCCTGTGGAAAGCCGGCGTGCTTAAGGCGCGCGGCGCGAGTGGGGGCGCCCTGCCTGCCGCGCTGAGCATTTACGTGTTCGCGATGCACGCCGAGAGCCCTGCATCGCTTAACTATTGCACCCACACTTTTGGCAGTTATGAGATCGGCACCTCCTTCAGCGACGCCGACGCGGCCGTCTCGCAGGCGGCCGAACAACGGTTCCAAACCAGCCTGAGCCGTCAACGTTGATTGCATGCTCAAAATCCTGTTGCTGGAAGATAACCCCGACGATGCCGAGCTGTGCAGCCGCGCGCTCAAAGAGATCGGCAGCGTCACGCGCGTGGATGGCCGCGAGCCATTCGAGCGCGCGCTGGACCAGGCGGAACGGTTTGACGTGATCCTGGGCGATTATTCGCTGCCCGCTTTCGACGGCCTGAGCGCGCTGCAGATCGCCCGGCGCAAATGTCCGGAAGTGCCCTTCCTCTTCGTCTCGGGCACGATCCACGAGGATGCCGCGATCGAGGCGCTGAAGCTGGGCGCGGCCGATTATCTGTTCAAGGATCGCCTGGCGCGGCTGCCCTCGGCCGTCGAACGGGCCGTGCAGGAGAAGCGGCTGCAGACCCAACTGCTGCGCGCGCAGCGGATGGAGAACATCGGCGCGCTGGCGTCCGGCATCGCGCACGATCTGAATAACCTGCTCTCGCCGGTCCTGCTCGCCTTCACGCTGGTGGAATCCGAACTCTCCGCGGACAAACGGCGCATCCTCGATTCGGCCCGGACGACGTTGCGGCGCGGGGCGGAGATGCTCCGGCAGATTCTCACGTTTTTGCGCGGGACAAACGGCGCGCACGCCGCGATCGACGTTCCCATGCTGCTCAACCAGGTGCTCGACTTTCTCAAGAGCACCTTTCCCAAAAACGTCGAGGTCAACTTGCGGATCGCCCGGCCGATCCCGCCGGTGTCGGGCAACGCCACGCAGATTCATCAGGTGCTCTTGAACCTGTGTGTCAACGCCCGCGACGCCATGCCAGGGGGCGGCACGCTCGATCTGAGCGCTGATGCGGTCCAGCTCAAAGACTATCGGCCCGTAATGGGGGCGGGTCTAGGGTCCAGGAGGGACAGCGTGAGCGGAAGTTACGTGCGCCTGATGGTCATCGACGACGGTTGCGGCATGAGACCAAAGACCATCGCGCGGCTGTTCGAGCCCTTCTTCACCACCAAAGAGGCCGGCAAAGGCACCGGCTTGGGCCTTTCCACCGCCCTGACCATCGCGCGGGCGCACGGCGGATTTCTCGACGTGTTCAGCATGCCTGCCCAGGGCGCAAAATTCAGTTTATACCTCCCGGCATCAGCCGCGCCCGAGCCGCAAGTCGAGCTGCCCGCTGGCAATGGCCAAATACTGCTGCTGGTGGACGATGAGCTGGCGATCCTGGAAATCACCAAGGCGCTGCTGGAGACGTTCAATTACCGCGTCATCACGGCCAGCAACGCGGTGGAAGCGCTGCGATTGTATCACCAGCAGCCGAGCCAGATTTTTGCCGTGATCACTGATCTGCTGATGCCGGTGATGGACGGCGCGACGTTCATCGCGCGTCTGCGCCAGATCAATCCCGCCGCCAGGATCGTTTGCCTGAGCGGAGGCGCGCGCGAGGAATCGCTCAAGCCCAGCGCCTGGATCAGCAAACCGTTCACGTCCGAGGAACTGCTCAGCACGCTGCACGAGTTGGGGTCTAGCGGATCGGGTCTCGCGTCTGGGGCGCCCAGACCCAAGACCCCAGACCCCAGAGCCTAAACCGAAAATGATAGAGACGACGTTCCAAAGCCAATCGTTTTATCTGCTCAACGACGAGCCGGACTGGCAGGGAAACGTCCGGACCACCTGGCAACTGATAGTAGGACAGGCTTCCAGCCTGTCACAGCGCGAAGGCCGGCGCCCGCATTCGGGCACGCTGCGTTGCACGATGCAGTATCAGAGCACGCGCAGCGGCGCGGCAGCCCGGCAGCTCGTCGGCGCGCTGCGCGATTACACGACGCAACCGGTGCTCTGTCCGCTCTGGCCGGCTGTGTGTCTCTGGGATGAGGCGGGCAATCCTGCCGGTACCGGCTTGTGGCTGGTGTGGCGCGCGGACTGGTCGCAATGGGAAATCTTCAGCGACATCGGCGTGGAACCGTCCTGGCCCGCGGGCGAGGTCCTGGTTGCGCCGTTGCTCTGGGGCCGGTTGGTCAAGCGCGAAGTCAACTGGCTCTCCAACGAAGCTCTTTCATTCGATGCGCAGTTCGAGGAGAGCGGGCCGGCCGCTTATTCGGTCACGCCGGCGGCGGCGGCCTTTCCCACTTTTCCATTGCCTCCGGACGCAGGCTACAGCGCCGCGCCGTTGCGGCCGTTCCTGGCGAACTTCACCGGCGTGCAGGATGCGCTGAACCTGCAGCTCGTGCGCGAGCAGATCGGTTTCACGCGCGACCAGGCCGAGACGTTCTACAGCCAGGCCGTCCAGCGCGAGACCAAGGTGCCCTTCCTGCTGCGCGGCCAGGCGATGGCCTTTCTTTTCCTGCGCTTCTTCCTGGACGTCGCCGGGCCTGGGCACGCCTTCTGGACGCCAGGCTGGATGAGCGCCGCGGCCCTGACCGCGGACGTGGCCGCGGGCGATCAAACGCTGCACGTCACGGATACGGCCAGCGTGCGCGCCGGGGATTTCATCGCGCTCTTCGGCGGCCAGACCGGCGAGAGCGCCGCTCAGGCATTGGTCGATGGGGTGACGGATACTACTATCCATTTGGCTAGTCCTCTTGCTGTCCCGACCGGCGAGGTCTTCTCGGCGCGTGACACGATCATCACCCCGCTGCTCCTGGTGCGGTTGGACAAACCGCAAATGGACATCGAGTTCAGCGAACCGGACGTCGCGCGCGTAAGTCTGCAGCTCGTTGAGGTGCCACCGGAATACAGCCCGCCCAGCGACGAAGTGCTTGGCTCGACTCTCGGCCAACTGCCCACCCGTTGCTGGCTCTATGAATTCAGCCGCATTCTGGACGGCGTGACGTTCACCGATCGCTACACCAGCTACGAGAGCGACCTCACCTTGGGCGGCAACACTTACGCCAGCGCCAAAATCGCGCACGGCGAAATCAAGCAGGGCCTCAACCTGGAGAGTGACGAGGGCAGTATCAAATCGAGCGTGTTCGCCGACAATCCGTTGATCCTCTCCGCGCAGCTCAGGCTGGAATCGCCGCTGCGCGTGGTGATCCGCGCCGCGGAAGTGGCCGGCCCCACCGCCGTGAACGACAGCGTCTTGTTCAGCGGGGAAATGTTGCCCAGCAAAGTCAAGGGCGCGCGGCTCACGGCGACCACCGTGGCCCTGGGCCGCATCTTCGACGATCCGTTCCCGGATTTCTTCCTTCAAGCGACTTGCAACTACGCGCTTTTCGAGGACGGCTGCGGTTTGCTCGCTTCGGACTGGAAGTTCACCGCCACGTTGCAGGACGTGGGCACGGTCGGTTACCCGTTCAGCCTCCTGTTGAGAAACCTGGCGCGTGTGACAGGCACATTTCCAGCGAGCATTTTCGCCGGCTGGTTTGTGGGCGGCTGGCTCGAATACGGCGCCGGGCTCACCTGGCAACGCCGCGCGATCGTCGATAGCACCGCTTACATTGGCAGCCCGGCTGAGATGACCATCTGGCTGGATCGGGATCTGGACCCGTATCCCACCAACGGCCAGGCCGTGGCGCTGTTCCCTGGCTGCGACGGCCGGCGTGAGACGTGCCAGGCGTATCACGCTGTCAACAATCCGGAGGGGAAGTTCGACAATTACCTCAACTTCGGCGGGCACCCGTTCATCCCGGCCAGCAACCCGAGCCTGGTGAAGCTGCCGCAACCAACTGCTGGAGGGAAAAAATGAAATCCACCGCACCAGTCGCGAGCGCCGCCGTGGCGCCTGCCTATACTTACCGGGCCGAGGTGGTCAAAGTGCATGACGGCGATACGATCACGCTCGACGTTGACCTTGGGATGCGCGTCTGGCTGCGCGCTCAGAAAGTGCGCTTGGCTGGGCTGAACGCGCCGGAGCTCGGGCGACCGGATAGCAAAGGAGAAGCGTCACGGGACGAGCTGATCCGGTTGCTGACGGTCGCCAAGAATCTTGTGGTCGTTCAAACGCACAAAGACGACACCGAAAAATGGGGGCGCTGGTTGGCCACGGTCTTCGCCAACGATCCGACCGGCGCGCAGTTAAACCTCAACCAGCAGCTCTTGGATACGGGCTTTGCCATTCCCATGTAATGGACACCTGGTTTTCCAATCCGGAGCGCCTCCACGCGCTGCACCGTCAAGGGGCGCGCTGGCTCGGCACGCCGTTCTGTCCAAACTCGGCCGAGCCAGGCGCACGCGGCGGGGTGAGCTGCCAGAAGTTGGTGGCCGAAATTTACTTTGGCGCGGGCTTCGTGGAGCGCCTGCCGATCCCGGACGTGCCGATGTCACATGCCAAGGCGAATGTAGTCAGCCTGGTGGAGAGCTTCATGGCATCGCGTCCGGAGTTTGAGCGGCTGGCTCCGGATCCCGACCTCGTGCTCGCCGGCGACCTGATCGGGTTCACCATCTACCGGACGCTCCATCATCTGGGGATCGCCCTTGGGGAAGGCGAATTCATCCACGCCATCGAAGGCCTTGGCGTGTGTGTTTCCCAGCTCAGCGATCCCACCTGGTTCGGCCGCTTCGCCGCGCTCTGGCGGCCGCGGGACCATCAACCATCAACCATCAACTCTCAACCTGGCTAATGGGCAAAGGCAGCCGCAACGTTCCCGAACCGAACCCGGACCTGGGCAACCTGAACGAGGACGAACTATCCACCAACCAGGAAGCCACGGTGCTGCCCTGGGGCTGCGGCGAGTTCAAAGTGGCCGTCCACTGGCTAAGCCCGGTCTATAACCAGTTCACCCGCGAAGCGCCCGTGGAGCGGCCTGGGAAGAAATGAAACACACCCCGTCCCAAGAAGAGAAACGAGCGATACTGGACGCCGTATGCACGCCACTGGAAAAAGAGGCGCCGGTTCGCTCCGGTGAAATCTGGCACTGCAGCCACACTCGAAAATGCGGCTGGAAAGGCCGCTTCGAAGAACTGCTGGAGGTGCCCGCGATGGCCATCAGTGGCCTCCGCGCCACTAAAGGCGTGTGCCCCAAATGCGGCAATGGCGTGTTCTATGTACGCACGGCCAAACCATGAGCAACGAACCAGAAATCACCGTGGAGAAATACGTGACGACTGCTGAAGGAAAGATGCGAGTCGAAGGCCCGGACCAAAGCTCATTGGCTCCAGCGACTGGTTCGGCGACTTCGTGTTCAATCGAGGAAATCCTGGAATGTCTCAGTGAGTGCGAGTGGGCGCTCACCGAAGCCGTCAACCATGACAAGATTGGCTGGCTCCAGGAAACAGCCCGCGACAATGCGCGGGAGATGCTCAAGAAGTGCGCAGAGTCGCCGAACGAAAAGCTGAGCCCGCTCGATCCGAACGATCCGAATCTCAAGCAGTGAAAACAACAACCTCAAAATGAAAGGCCCATTATCATGAGCTGGTCAATCAACATCATCGGCAAAAGCGCCGACGTAAACGCTGCGGTGCAGGCTAATCCTCACATACCGACGTCCCTTAAAGACACGGTCGCCCTCTTCGCGGCGGCCGGAGAAGGAAGCGCAAACAAACAGCGGGGTGCAATGCAGGTGAAGTCGTCCGGCCACTACGACGCCGCTAACGGATGGAGCAGCATCAGCCAGTTCTCCATCGAGCCCGTGGAGCTTGCGCCACCAGCAACCTAAGTGCCCCCGCACGCTTAAACCCGATGGTCGGCTGGCGATACTATTACCGCCGATACCTTGGCTGGCTGCCCGTGCAGTTCTGCATGGTCTGCGGCAGGCCCTATTGGGGCGGTTGGCCAAGATGGGAGATCCACCAAGGCAAAATCATCAACACCTGGCAGGCGTGGATGATGGACTACTGCTCCACGCGGTGTGCTGAGTGGGACATCGCCAGGCTCAACAACGCTGATGGACCCCGCGAATCATAAATCATAAATCGTAAATCCCAATGGGCGGCGACAGCAAAGGCGCAGGCGCGGCAGGCAAGTCGCACGACTATTACGGCACCATCGCCGGGGCTGTCTGCGCCGGGCCGGTGGACGAGCTGGTCGCCTTGGTCCTCGATGGCAAACTGGCCTGGCCCACTGCCGACGATTGGGTCTCCACCACGGCCTACGCGCTGAATGCGCTGGTGCGTTACAGCGGCCGAGTCTGGAAAGCTGCTCTGGCCACCGCCGCTGGCGACGAGCCTGGTGAGTCCGTCAAATGGGTCGTTTATACCGTGCTGCGCTCCGGCAGCCCCAACCCATACCCGTTCGACGTGGCGGGCTTTGGCCGCGCGTATTTCTATTGGGGCACAGCAACGCAAACCCTCGATGCCGTAGGTGAAGCGGCTCTCAACGCCAACGGGCATCCGCCTTACCGGCGCCAGGCGGTGATTGTCCTCAAAGATTTTCTCTTCGGCCGCGAGCGGACCAGCGCGCCAAATGTGGAAGTGGTGGTCCGGCGCAAACCCGATCAATCACTGCTCACGGGCGGCGAAGGAAACCTCGATGCCGATGGGCAGGCCAATCCGCTGGCGATCATGGCCGAGGCATTGACCAACCCTGTCTTCGGCGCCGGCCAATCCAACAGCCTGGCCAGCGCCAGCTCCTGGACCACCATCGCCGGCGCGCTCCAAACGGCCGCGAGCAAGACTTACATCGCCCCGTTCCTTGATCGCGCGCAGACTCTGCGCAGCTTCGCTGCCGCGCTGCTGCAATACTACGATGGCTGGCTCCGGAGCGACGGCGCCGGGGCCATCGAGGCCGGCCGCTGGCTGCACAATGAAGCGCCGCCGGCATTCACCGACGCCACCACCATCGACTTCCATGACCTGGTGGAGGAGGTGGCTTATGATCCGAAGGATTGGAACGAGACCAGCAACGTAGCGATCGTGCGGTTCACCGATGCGCTGATGGCCTTCAAGAGGCGCGCGGCCAAGGCGGTGAACCTGTTCAATCGGCGCGTGCTCGGCCGGGCCAAAACGGCGATCACCGAGCGGCCCTGGATCACGCGCGAGGCCCAGGCCTACCGCCATGCGCTGGAGCTATCGCACTTGAATGGCATGCCCTGGATCGAGGGGCAACTGTCTGTTCGCGCGGAGAAGGCCGCCAGTATCAAACAAGGCGACCTGTTCAAACTCACCCATGACGCGCTCTCGATCAGTGTCGTATGCCGTTGCCTGGAGAAGGCCTTTGCCGCGCCGCCGGCTGGCCGAGTGACGTTGCGATTCGCGTCCGAACGCGGCATCGGGATTCTGCCGTTCCAACCCACACCACCGTCGGCGCCGGCTTCAGGCCTGCCGGTGTTGGCTGTCATCAGTCTTTACCAGTTCGTCCAGCTCCCGACCGCTTTGGCCGATGGCAAGGATTATCATCTGGCGGTCCTGGCCGCTCGGCCCAACGGCACAATGCTGGGGTTGAATGTTCATCTGAAGGTGGATGACGCGAATAACTTCTTTGAGCTGGGGAAACAGCGGCAATGGGGCATCTACGGCACGTTGGTCCAGGCCTACGCCGCGCCCGTCGGCGTGGCTACCAGCAGCCGGGCCAGAGCGAGCAACGTCGCGACGATCGTCACGGCCGCGGCCCATGGCTTCAGCTCGGGGATGCACGTCGCGATCGGTGGCTTGAGCGGCACTGGCTATAACATGGCCGACGTCCAGATCACCGTCACCAACACCACGACGTTCACCTACGCCAACACGGGCAGTGACGAAACTACGCAGGCTGATGCCGGCGGCTTTGTTGACCCGCTCAACGACGACAATTCGGAGACGCTGCAGGTCGCCTTGGCCGCGGGCATCATCGCGACGGACATCGAGAAATTCACGCTGCCCACACTGACCGAGGACGCTGTCGCTGACGGGCATTTGCTCCTGTTTATCCTGCAGGCGGCGGACCCAAAGCAGTTCGAGATCGTGTCGGTGCGCTCGGTGCGGTTGTTGAGCGGCAATTATGTGGTCAAATGCCGGCGCGCGCGCTTCGGCACCGGCCGCCTGGTGTTCAACACCAGCGATAAAGCCTGGTTCATCTACCGCTCGGATCTCGTCCCCCTGGCGCACGACAAATTCCCCACGCTCGCCAGCGCGGGCGGCAGCGCGACGTTTCGCCTGCAACCCTTCAACGCAGTCAGCGAGGCGACACTTTCGGACGCCACGCTTTGTCCGGACCGCAGCTACACCTTCAACGATCCGAACGCGCCAACGATCACCTGGAAAGCTCACAAACAGGGTGGCGTGGACATTGTGTGGTCGGTGGCGACGAGCAGCCGGGCGAGGGCCAGCAACGTGGCGACGATCGTGACGGGCGCTGCGCACGGGTTTGCGACTGGGGGCCGGATCAAAGCCAGTGGCCTCGGGGCCGCTGCCTACAATGTGGAGGACGTGACCGTGACGGTCATCAACCCGACCACATTTACTTATGCCAACGCCGGCAGCGACGAGGCCACCACTGCCGACACCGGGGGCGTGGTGGAGCGGATATTTGGGCAGACTGATGAGCTGCAATTCAGCTTTGAGGCCGCGGATGCCAGCGCCGATTTGGTCGAGACCAAGATGCTCGCGCGTTTGGGCGTCAACGAGCTGATGCTGTGGTCGAAGACCTATCAGGCCAGCCCGGTGAAAAATGAGACCGTGCCCTTCAAGTTGAACGCTGATGGAGACTGGCGCATTACTTGTTTGGCCAAGGACGCGGCCGGCCGCGTGACCCAGAAGGTATTGACGAAGGTGGGGGACGCAGCGGAGGTGTTCGTCAAGATCCGGACCAGCGGCAGTAACAAAGTCGCGAACCCTCTGGCATCGCCACCAGGGTCAGGCTTCCCGACCTTCCCGATCACAATCGGGCTGAGTTGCAGCACACCTGGGGCAGCGATCGAGTATCAGGTGGTCAGTTCCGGAGCCAGCGCCGGCGGCTCGTGGACGGCCTACTCAAGCGCGTTCCAGATCACCGGTCCTCGGACGATCTACGCACGCGCGAGCAAGGGCGGGATGACCACCAGCGACACCATCCGGGAGGACTACTGGCGGGAGCGTGAGGGCTACGGCTCCGGAGGCTACCAGATACCATGATCCGACAGCCTGGCGGCACCCTTTCCGCACCTTGGCCGCAGCGCTCTTGCAGCGTGCCGGCGGAAGGCTACTCTGATGGGTGTGCCAACACGTCTCAGCCACCCTTTGCAGGCAAAAAAACCACCCTTTGCAAACATTTCTTGTCGCTACTCTGTTTCGCTCAATGTCAGTTACTGTTCAGGTCGGCAGTTGGCCGGCTGGCGGACGCTTCCGAGCATTCGCACCAGTCAGATTGCCAGATTGGGTGTCCCGCCGCGTGTAACACCTACAC
>Ga0066690_10000024_pt1 | contig 23530 bp, 15 predicted proteins | sample GraSoiAngelo_139_FD_62303 | JGI IMG/M metagenome (GOLD analysis project Ga0066690, IMG submission 62303) | Grasslands soil microbial communities from the Angelo Coastal Reserve, California, USA - 14_0929_12_20cm | ecosystem: Environmental > Terrestrial > Soil > Grasslands | place: USA...
TACAACCACTATCGGATAACCCAGCGCCTCTGGAAGGTAATGGCATGGATTCCTGAGCCTTGTTGCAGGCAATTGGCCCGCCAAATGAAGCGCGTAGCCCGCGCTGGATTGAACCTGCGAGTTGCATCCTGCGGGGTCAACCGGATCTTGAACCGCCTCTGGAATTTGTCGGACATTCTGCCCGCATCTACGGATCGTTCGCTCTACCAACTACTGATGTCTCCGAACCGGGATACTCGGCCGTGGCTCAGGGATGCCACAGAGCCAGAAACTCAACGCGATGAGGTTGCGGCCTGGGAGCGGTTGCCTGAACTGTTGCAGCGGATGACGTTCCTGGACCTGGTTTCGTATCTACCGCACGACATTCTTGTGAAAGTGGATCGGGCCGCCATGTCGGTCGGCTTGGAAACACGTATTCCGCTGCTGGATCATCGAATCATGGAATTTGCCTGCAGCCTTCCGGCTTCGTTTAAACAACAGCGAGGCCAGGGCAAATCTCTGTTGCGGAGAATTCTCTATCAACACATCCCGCGCCCTCTGGTGGACCGTCCCAAAAGAGGCTTCGCTGCTCCCATTGCTGAATGGCTGCGCGGCTCGCTGCGCGGATGGGCAGAGCACCTGCTGGACGAGACGCGTTTGCGGCAGGAAGGATTTTTCCAGCCCCGCGAGGTACGACGAAAGTGGCAGGAGCACCTCTCTTTCAGGCGAGATTGGTCACCTGGACTCTGGCACGTGCTGATGTTTCAAGCGTGGCTCGACCAGCGAAAGGATCTGCCGGACCAGATAAAGACCGCCGCCGAGTTGGGCACGGAGAGAATGACCGAAGTATGCCAACCATAGCCCCCGTCATAAGCTCGCCGCCTGGTGGCTTTCCGAAGTCGGACGCAGGGACAGAGTGCAAGGCTGGCCGCCCTGGTTTCGGGGCGCTGGCCGACGATGCCTTATGGCCAAACGTTCTTGTGCGTTGGGCTTTCTACCTGACTGTCTTCGCCATCCCTTTTGGCCATCTCTATTTGCCAGGCACGGGCGAGAGAGTCGGGGTCACCAGACTGGCTCAGATGCTCATCCTGTGCGCCGTCCTCTCGCAACCGCGAGTCTGTCTGCGGCTGGTTCCGGTGTCACTGTTCTGGTTTCTGGCTTTTTGCGGACTGCGAATTCTCTCTGGGTTATGGTTTACTCCCGAGCTGTCCACATTTTGGTGGCCGAGCACTCTTGAATTGCTTGAGTTCCCGCTCCCATGGCTATGCGTGATGTTCAACGTTCTGCAATTTCCCCAAGCGCGCCGCGGAGGCTTGTGGGCTTTGGTCTGGGGCTGCTCGCTCTGCGCCTTGTTCCACATTGGCGGGATCGGCGTGGTCGAAGTGGATCATGGAATCGAAGGGCGTTCTTCGGTCTTTGGCCAGAATGCAAACGTGATCGGCGCGATCTACGCCGTAGCGGCGATCATCCTGGTGGGGTTGGGGATGTTCCGGGGTGTCAAACTGCGCGAACGGCTCCTGATGCTTGTTTTAACAGCCGTGGTCGGAGCTGGAATGGCCAAGACCGGTTCGCGGACCGCCTTTCTGATCCTCGGTATGGGTGTTCTCGTGTTGCTTTTCCAAGGTAGATCGTTCGGCTCAAGGACGAAACGTCTTGCCAGTCTGCTGCTGATTGGCGCGGTCCTGGCGGCGATCGTGTGGCAGATCCCGACCGTCATGCAGCGGTTCGAAGAGGTCGATCCGGGAAATATCTACGAGCACAACCCACGCGCTCGAATGGCGCCTGTTCTTTGGGAAATGTTTCTGAGAAGCCCAATCTATGGATCCGGACCGGATCGGTATCAATTCGAGTTGACTCGCCGAGCGATGCCTTACCTTATCAAGCAACAGAAGACGATTGTCGCTCATAATCTCGTTTTGTTGCTGCTGGTGGAGACCGGCGTGATTGGTTTTCTACTTTTCTCGTTCGGTGTCGGTACGGCACTGGCCGCGGCGTGGAGGGCCCGACGCAATGCCTGCGGTTCGCTGCCGTTAGCTCTCCTTCTGCCGCTCACGATAGCGGGCGCCAGCGTGTGTGATCCCAGTCACGATTTGGTTTTTTGGTTTGCCATGGCGTATGCCTTGGCTGGAGCGGCCTGAACTTCGTTACGATGTCCGATCATTTGAACAAAGGCAGGCTGTTCACGGAGGCTTCCCGGTCGCGGTCCCTGCGCGTGGCCTTGGTTACTTCCAGCCTGAGGTTGGCCGGGGCCGAAAAGCAGACCGTTTACATGGCCCGGGCCTTACTCGAGGCTGGAATCGATGCGCGATTGTTTTACTTCGGCGGCGGTGGCCATTACGAGACTGTCTTGCAACAAACAGGCGTCCCGTTGATCCAGATTTACGCCCCCAATAGACCCTGGCTCATTCTCGTCAGGCTGATCAGAGCGTTGTGTCTATTGCGGCCTCATATAGTCCTGGTGAGTCAATTTGGCGACCTTCTTCATGGCGGCACCGCAGGCCGGCTCTGCAATGCGCTAACCCTGGGAGGCATAAGAAGTGATGGTTGGTACGAACTCAATGCTCGTGGTCGGCTGAGTCAGTGGATGCTCCGCCTTGCTCATGGACTTGTGGCGAATTCCTGCCGCGCCAGGCTCACTCTGGTGTCCCAAGGGATTCCGCCGGAGAAAATGGAAGTGCTGCCGAACGTCATTGATCTGCAAGATTTTGATGCCTCGAGTGCGCTGCCTTTACAGATTTCTCTGCCCGCGGGTCGTATCATCGCGTCAGCCGTCGGCAGCCTGCATCCAGGCAAGCGTTTTGATCGGTTTCTGGAGGCGCTCGCGCTGGCACGGCGCAGCGAGCCAGCACTGGCCGGCGTCATCGCCGGGGCTGACTGCGGAGCCAGAGCCGCTTTGCAGGAGAAAGCGAGCGCGTTGGGCCTGGCACCGGAGCATCTCACTTTGGTGGGCGAATGTGATCGAGTTCCAGCCTTGCTCGCCCGGTCTGCATTGCAGGTTCTCTCTTCGGATTACGAGGGCTTCCCGAATGTGATTCTCGAGGCGATGGCGGCTCGGCTACCGGTCATCACGACGCCGGCAGGAGATGCCAGCCTGGTCGTGCAACATGGCAAAACCGGCTATGTAGTTGAAAGGGAGGATACCCAAGGCATGGCCGCGTTCATGGTTCGACTGGCGCGCTCACGTTCGACGAGATTGAACTTTGGAGAAACAGGCCGCAAACGCGTCGAGCAGGAATATAATTATGAATCACTCGCGGGCCGGCTTGTGGCTATATTTCACAGTTTCGCCGCCCAATCGTGGAGGACCTCCTTGCTTGAAATGTTGGAGCGCGGCGTTCCCACCAGGAAAACCAAGACGCTCTCAGAGGCATTGCTCCTCGAGGGGCCTGCAGCGTGATCCGTGTTCGGAGCGCTGAGTACTGGCATGTGGAACCGGCCAGCTTGTGCTATGAGCAACCTTTCCAGACTGAAGCTGTGCTTTTTGGCGGGAACGCTGGAGCATGGGGGATCGGAACGCCAACTTTTTTATATTCTGCGGGCGCTCTGCCAGGCGGGAGCCAGTCCCCGGTTGCTGTCACTGGATCGAGGCGAATTCTGGGAGGAGACGATAAAGGCTCTGGGCGTTTCCGTCACCTGCGTAGGTGATCAGCCGTCGCGCTTGAAGCGGCTCCTGCGAGTCCTGAAAGAAGTGCGAAAGGGCCCGCCCGATGTGTTTCAAAGCCAGCATTTCTTCGCCAATGCTTATGTCGGAGCAGCGGCGCGGCTTTTGCAGGCGAGCGGGGTCGGTGCAATGCGCAGCAACGGGCGCAATGAGGCGGCCGAGAGCGGAACCTTGGGGGGCTGGCTCAATCTGCGCCTCCCCAAAATCATGGCCGCAAATTCGCAGGCGGCCATTCAATACGCCATTTCTCGAGGCGTGCCGCCTTCACAACTCTACCTCCTCCCCAATGTCGTGGATACAGAGCGATTCAAGCCTTCAGGCCCGCTGTTGAATGGATCGCTGACCCTCATCGCCGTCGGGCGCCTGGTTAAAGAGAAAAGACTGGATCGTTTCATTTCGATCCTGGGCCGTTTGCGGACGGATTTCCATCTGAACGTAAGCGGGTTGATCGTCGGGCCAGGATGCCAAAGCGAGGACCTTCGGCCAGAGTTGGAAAGTCAGGCCCGGAGTCTCAAGTTGTTTTCGGACTGTCTTCAATTCAGGGGCGGTGTTGCGGATATGTCTTCTGTTTACCGTGAGGCGGCGATCTGCGTCCTCACCTCGGATTTCGAAGGCACACCCAACGTGTTGCTCGAAGCCATGGCCTCTGGTTTGCCGGTTGTGGCAACCAAGGTGGGAGGGGTGCCAGGTATTGTCCGGCACGGGCAGACCGGCTTCCTGCTTGAACCCGACGACCTCGATGGACTCACCGCCGCGCTCGCGAGACTTGTCCGAAATCCCCGGTTGAGAACCGAGATGGGACGACGCGCCCGGGCCTATGTCGAAGAGAACCATGCACTCCAACGCTTGCCGGTCCATCTGAGCGAGCTTTATCAAATGGCGCTCCCGACCAGGCGTCCATCGCCGGCCAGGGTGGTTGCGGGCAACCCGATTTCCACCAGAGCGCAATCGTAAGCGAGGGCTTCATGTTTCAAATTGCCGCGGCATGGTTGCTGGCTTGTGTTCAGCAGGCGAAGAGGGGCGGCGTCATTATTAATGGACATACCCTTACGAGGAGTCAGACTCGTCTCCACCTGGAGGTGCTGGGCCAGTGGTTCGACTTTATCCGGCTTGAAGAACTCCCGCGCCGATTGACCTACCCGACGAAACGCCCCTTCTGCCTGCTCACGTTCGATGATGGAAAGCGCAACCATTTCACGGAGATAGCACCCGAACTCGAGCAGCGGCGCGTGCCGGCGGTCTTTTATGTCACCACGGAACCTCTCTCGACCGGTAGCTGTCTGTGGTTTGATCGACACAACCAGCTGGTGAGAATGTTGGGCCAATGCCCGGCGGGGCTCGAACTCGACACACTGAAAAATCTTCCCTTCAGGCTACTGACCGAACGCCTGGACCGCGCCTGTGCGCATTATGGATTCACACCGACGAGCGAACCGGACGAGCTCCGGCCCATGTCCTGGGAGGAGGCGCGGATTCTGGCTCGGCGCGGCTTCACTATCGGCGCCCACGGCGTGACACACGCCATCCTCACACGTGAAACGAAAGAGCGGGCCTTCGCGGAGATCGAAGAGAGTCTCGCAAAAGTATGTTCCGAATTAGGTACGCCCTGCAAGACGTTCGCATTTCCAAATGGCAATTACAGACCGGAATTGGCGCAGCATGCGTTACGCTCCGGGGCCACCTCAGCCATGACGACGGAGCCGATGTGGGTGGAACACCGCTCGTCATTCTGGCGGCTTCCCCGCATCCAACTTTTTGGAGAGTTTACTCGAAACCGAATCGAACTAAAGATTGCGTTGGCAGCGCTGCGGGGAGTGTTGGCCAACCCAGACGGATCAGGAAGAAAGTATCGGCGGCTTGATAAGCAGAGGAGGAGGCTCGCGAAAGCCCACAAGCTCTCTGAGCCCTTGTCCTGTCTGCCGGTTGCCCCGGCAGGGAAATCAAACATCAGAAACTCATAGCATGTGCGGTATCGCCGGCATACTCAATCAGAGCGGTAACGAGCCAATCGGCCAGACGGAACTGCGCCAGATGCTTTCCGCGATCAGGCACCGGGGTCCTGATCAGTTTGGCCTTTATCTGGACCGCCACGTGGGGCTCGGGAGCGCGCGCCTGAGTATCATTGATTTGAATACCGGCCAACAACCCATCTCGAATGAGGACGGGACGCTGTGGATCGTTTTTAACGGTGAGATCTTCAACTACCTGGAGCTGCGTCAGGAGTTGGAATCCGTCGGTCACCGATTTAGCACCCAATCGGACACCGAGGTCTTGCTTCATTTGTATGAGGAACTCGGCCCGCAATGCCTGGAGCGTCTCAACGGGCAATTCGCATTTGCGGTCTGGAACGCACGGGACCAAACCCTGTTTTTGGCGCGCGATCGGTTGGGTGTTCGCCCGCTTTTTTACACGGTGAGCGGTGGCCGGCTCATCTTTGGTTCGGAAATCAAGGCTATCCTGACGCAACGCCAGGTCCGGGCAGAGATTGATCCCGCGGTTCTGGATCAGGTCTTTACCTTTTGGGGGCCACTCTCTCCACGGACGATTTTCCGCGGCATTCTCGAAATCCCGCCGGGCCACTTCTTGCAGGCTCACAAAGCGGAGATTACCGTGAAAAAATACTGGCAAATCAACTTTCCTTCCGCGCTCGGCAATTCGTCTGGCCATGGCTCGAAACGGGGCGTCGAGAAGTATCTGGAGGAATTCTGCGCGCTCCTGGGCGATGCCACCAGGATTCGCTTGCGCGCTGACGTTCCGGTTGGCGCTTATCTGAGCGGGGGACTGGATTCGTCAACGATCGCCGCCGCCATTCTCAAATTCACAAGCAATCGCCTCGACACGTTTTCCATCGCATTCAACGACGCTGATTACGATGAGAGCCCCTATCAGCGGCAAATGGCTCGCTTTCTGGGAACCGAGCACCATGTGGTGCATGTGAATCATGATGATATCGGTCGGGTATTCCCGCAGGTGCTCTGGCACACCGAGGTGCCGCTACTGCGCACAGCACCCGCTCCGATGTTCCTCCTGTCAAAGCTCGTCCGGGAGCATGGTTTGAAGGTCGTTCTGACCGGGGAAGGCGCGGATGAGTTTCTGGCGGGCTACGACATTTTCAAAGAAGCCAAAGTACGGCGATTCTGGGCTGCGCAGCCGGACTCCGAACTGCGGCCGAAGCTCCTGAAGCGGCTCTACCCGGATATCACCGGCCTCGCAAAGAACCACAGTTCGTTCCTCAAAGTATTCTTCCGACAGAACCTGATGGAAGTTGGGTCGCCGACATACTCGCACTCTGTCCGGTGGCGCAATAACCAGCGCGCTTGCCGGTTCTTCAGCGGCGCTATCCGGGGAGGTGCCTCTCGGTGCGCCGATGGCCTTATCGAGGACCAGCTCCATCCGCGATTTCGCGAGTGGTCGTCTCTGGCGCAGGCTCAATACCTCGAGATCAAAATTTTCCTCTCTCAATATCTGCTGTCTTCGCAAGGTGACCGCGTGGCCATGGCTCATTCGATCGAAGGACGTTACCCCTTTCTCGACTGCCGACTGACCGAGTTCTGCAACCGGTTGCCGGAAAATCTGAAGCTGCGCGGTTTGAAGGAGAAATACCTGTTGAAAAAGCTCGGACAACGATGGCTTCCAGAGGAAATCTGGCGGCGTCCCAAACGTCCGTACCGCGCACCCATTGGCCGCTGCTTTTTCTCCAAGCCGGCTCAGGACTATGTGGGCGAGTTGTTGTCACCAGCAAAGTTGAGAGCGACAGGCTTGTTCAACCCCGCTGCGGTCAGTCAGCTTGTCAAGAAGATCGGCCAAGAGGGGCCGCTTAGCGAGACGGATGATATGGCGTTGGTCGGGATCATTTCCACGCAACTCTTGCATCATCGCTTCATTGCGGCGTTCGAGATACCTCACCCTCTTTCGGAAGCTGATCCACTCCGGGTCTGTTCAGGACCAAAACCGCTAACTCGAAAAACTGATAATGCAATTCACGAAGAATGTACTCGCCATTGAACCTGCGGTGGAGGCAGATCGCATTGTCCAATCGGTGAGAAGCAACGTCCTGAGTGTCCTGCGTCGTCGCGGTGGCGTCGTCGGGATCAGCGGCGGCGTTGATTCAGCGGTCGTGTTGGCTCTTTGTGTCCGCGCTTTTGGTGTGAGCAAAATCACCGCAGTCATGATGCCGGACAAAGACTCTGATCCCGAGAGCGAGAGACTGGCCCGGGGCTTGGCCCGCCAGTACGAGGTAGAGCCGGTTTTGGAGGATGTGACGCCAGCACTTGAGGGATTTGGGTGTTACCGCCGGCGTGATGAGGCGATTCGGCGGGTGTTCCCCGAATACGATCCCACCCAGGGCTATAAAGCGAAGATCGTTTTGCCCCAGAATCTGCTCGAAGAGAGCACCCTGAACGTCTTTTCCTTGACCCTGGTCACCCCGGACGGGCAAGAGCGGACTTCAGTTCTGCCGGTCAAGGAATTCCTGCAAATCGTTGCCGCGTCCAACCTCAAACAACGAACCCGGATGGCAACGCTCTACTATCATGCCGAACTGCATAATTTCGCAGTGATTGGGACGGCTAACAAAAACGAGCATGACCAGGGATTTTTCGTCAAATATGGAGACGCCGGAGTGGATATCAAACCCATCGGCCACCTCTACAAGACGCAGGTCTATCAACTGGCCGCGTATTTGGGAGTTCCCGAAGCCATCCGGAAACGACCGCCGACTTCGGACACCTATAGCGCCGCCTGCACCCAACAGGAGTTTTTCTTCCGGCTCCCGTTCGACGTCATGGATTTGCTTTGGTTCGCTCAAGAGCACGACATTCCGAAGACTGAGGCGGCAAGAGTGATGGGATTGACAGAGGCGCAAGTGCAGCGAGCTTTCGACGATTTTGCCAGCAAATCTCGCACAACAAATTACCTCAGAATGCCTCCTCTGGACGTAGAAAGGCGTGTGGTTCCCACTCCCCCTTGATCTCACTTTACCTCGGGTCTCCCGTCAGCTACAGCCAGCGGTCAAGGCCCGAAGGCAGCGCCGAAACAAGGACAACGCTCAAAAACAACACTATGCAAATCGAAAAGCAAATCAGACAATTCATTTTACAAAACCTCTACTTCGTAGAGGACAATTCGTTTTCTGACGACGCTTCATTCCTGGAAACAGGCGTCGTCGATTCCATGGGGGTCATGGAACTGGTGGCTTTCATCCAATCCGAATTTGGCGTGACCACCGAGAATCATGAGGTCGTGGTGGAAAACTTCGACTCAGTTGGCAAACTGGCGAACTTTGTCCGCCGGAAGCTTTCGTTGTCGAAGCGAGGAGCTTCACTCCCGGCGACCGAAAGAGCGCGTGAGCCGGCCTCTCTGGTTAACCCCGGAAGTGGCAAAATCCTGTCCGATCACGAACTGCTTTCGCGCGATCGGGGAGCTGAGTAAGAGAACGATCCTGCAAGAAACCAGCCTCAAAGGACGCGGAAGGCTGCTTTGAATGATGAATGTGTCGGAGACGATTCTTTCGCGCGGTGCGAACTCAGCCGCGGCCGTCCTGCACAAGGATACCGTGATGACCTACGCTGAACTTCGAGAGAAAGTGGCTGGACTCGCCAGCGGCCTCCTGGCTCGAGGTCACACGAAAGGCGATCGGATAGGGATTTTCTCTGAGAACAGCCCCTTCTTTGTAAAGGCCTACCTGGGGATAATTCGCGCAGGCATGGCGGCGGTTCCTTTCCCGACGGAACTCGCGGCCGAAACCTTTGCGAAGATGGTCTCGGAAGCTGGTGTCAAGGAAGTGTTTGTTTCGAACCGTTTCCTGAAACAGGTACGTTCATGGGCGGAGGAAATCGGGGTGGCGCTTCTGCCGGAAAGCGGGGAGGAAGACTTGATGGGCGATCCGGGGTTGCCGTTGCCGCAAATGAATGGTTCTCGCGACCTTGCGTCCTTGATGTTCACCTCGGGCTCGACCGGGCTGCCCAAAGGCGTGATGGTCACCCATCGTAACATCGAGTGTAATTCGCGCGACATCATCGCATACATGGGCTTGAGTCCGGATGACAAGGTCATGGTGGTGTTGCCTTTTCACTACTGTTTTGGGCTTTCGCTGCTGCACACTCATCTAATGGCAGGAGGATCGGTTGTGCTGAACAATGAGTTTAAATTGTTCCCGGAAGCCATGCTCCTGGAAATGCAACGAAAGGAGTGTACCGGATTTGCGGGTGTTCCATCCACTTATCAAATCCTGCTTCGGAACTCACGGTTCCGGCAAATGGCATTCCCGGGGCTGCAGTGGTTCCAGCAGGCAGGAGGGAGACTGCCCAATCCGTGCATTCAGGAAATCCTCAGTTCCTTTCCCCAGGTCACTTATTTCCTGATGTACGGTCAAACCGAGGCCACCGCGCGCTTGAGTTATCTGCCGCCCGCCAGACTTGCCGACAAGCTGGGTTCCATCGGCCAGGGATTGCTCTCGACAAAGCTCGAAGTGCTTAAAGCCGACGGGTCGCCTGTCGCTCCAGAGTCGGATGAAACCGGCGAGATTGTGGCGGCGGGTGACAACATCACGTTGGGCTATTGGAACGATGCCGTCGAAACCTCGAAATTCTTCCGCAACGGCAGGCTCTATACCGGCGATATTGCGCGCGTGGATGCGGATGGTTTCATTTTCATTGTGGAGCGGGAAAGGGAACTGATCAAGTCGGGGGGCAACCGGGTTGGCGCCAAAGAGGTGGAGGATGTCATCGCCGAGATTCCTGAGATCATCGAGGTGGCGGCTATCGGAATGCCTGACGATCTGCTCGGAGAAGCTGTCACGGCCTTTGTCGTCCTGACCCCCGGATCAAAGATCACTCCTAAAGATGTGAAGGTTCATTGCCACCGGCGGCTGCCTGCCTTCAAAACTCCGGCAGAAGTGATTCTCCTCGACAGCATGCCTCACAGCAGTTCGGGAAAAATTCTTAAGCCCGCGCTTAAAGCAATGTTCGAGCGCCGTCACCGGAGCGCAGTCGAGATACCGTCTTTGGCCGTTCCCTGAACATGCTCAACACATTCTCCTCGCGATCTCCCGGGACTGCATCACCGGCCGAGCCATCGATCCTGGCTAACCGCGGAAGCTGCGAAAACACGGTTTCCGAACGCGAACCGAAAAAAGGTGTTCTGGCGTTATCTGAAGCCGTCCAGGGACTTTTGCGGTGCCCGAATTGCAGGAGCGGGTTGATATTCCAAAGCGGCTGTCTTTGCTGCGCCAGTCGGCTTTGCGGGATGCAATTTCCCGTCGTGGATGGCGTGCCGGTCCTCATCAACGACCACAACAGTCTCTTCGCGCGCGAGGATTTCGTTGCCGGAAAAAACACGACCTTCGACCTTTCCCGACGACGGTTTGTGCGCCGGCTGGATCGTTTGCTGCCAACACTGGGCAGAAACGTTAAGGCAAAGCGGAACTACCAGGCCTTCGCGGAATTGCTGTTAAAGCCTTCTTCAAATCCAGTCGTTCTGATCATTGGCGGCAGCATTTTAGGATGCGGACTGGAAGCGTTGGCGCAGCAACCGAAAATCCAATTGACGGAAACCGATGTCAGCTTCGGTCCGCGGACTCAGTTGATTTGCGATGCCCACGATCTGCCCTTTGAAAACAATTCCTTTGACGGAGTGGTGGTGCAAGCGGTCCTGCAGTATCTCGTGGAGCCCTCCAGATGCATCCGCGAAGTCGAGCGCGTGCTGAAACCCTGTGGTCTCGTTTATGCAGAGAGCGCGTTCATGCAACAGGTGGTTCACGGGCGATACGATTTCACCCGCTTCACTCACCTGGGACTTCGCCGGCTCTTTCGGGGCTTTGAAGAGGTGGGCAGCGGGCCGGTGTGCGGGCCAGGCATGGCGCTGGCGTGGTCGTGTCAATTCTTCCTTTTAAGCCTGGCCACTTCGCGGTGGATGCGGCGTGTCATGCGTGTGATCGGCCGATTAACGCTGTTCTGGCTGAAGTACTTTGATGCCGCTCTGATTGACAGACCAGGAACGTACGATGCCGCGTCGGGATTTTTTTTTCTGGGAAAGAAAAGCGACAAGGTTCTCTCTGATCGCGAATTGGTGACGCTCTATCGGCGAGCTCAGTGACAAGAACGCGTGAAGCGGTTTACTTCATCACAGATGCGAGCGACATCCCGACATTGAAGTGATGAGGCAGGACGCTTTTTCCCACCAAACAAATAAATTCTCTCGAACCTGACCATGACAACATCTGAATTCAAGCCGTTGGTTTCGATCGTGCTGCCCTGTCGCAATGAGCAGGGCTATATCCAGGCTTGTCTGCAATCCGCTCTCGATCAGGACCCGCCTGAGGGCGGCCTTGAAATCCTTGTCGCGGATGGAATGTCCACCGATGGCACGCGCGAGTACTTGCAGCAGATGGCCACGCAATATCCCTCAATCCGTATTCTCGACAATCCCGGTCGCATTGTGTCCACCGGGCTGAACACGGCCATTCGCGCCGCCCGCGGTGAAATCATCGTTCGCATGGATGCTCACACGATATATGCGCCCGATTATGTGCAGCAGTGCCTGGCGGTCATGAGCGAAACCGAAGCCGACAATGTCGGCGGGCCAATGCAAACCACGGCCGAGACATTTATGGAAAGGGCGATTCGCGCCGTGTTTCATTCGGCCTTCGCGGTGGGCGGCGCACGCTCGCACCAGGCGGGTTATGAAGGCCATGTGGACACGGTGATTTACGGTTGCTGGAAGAAGAGCGTTTTTGAGCGCATCGGCTATTTCGATGAAGAATTGGTCCGCAACCAGGATGACGAGCACAATCTCCGCCTGAGCCGTGCGGGAGGTAAAATCTATCAGTCCACGCGCATTCGCAGTTGGTACCATGTCCGAGGCTCGCTCAAGGCGCTATTCCGTCAGTACATGCAATATGGGTACTGGAGAGTTCTGGTCATTCGAAAGCACCATGCGCCCGCTTCATTCCGACATCTCGTGCCTGGAACCTTCGTCGGCTGTCTCTGCTTGCTGGCGGCCCTGGGATTGTTCTGGTCCCCCGCTTTGTGGGGGGTTGTCGGGCTGGCTGTTCTCTATGCCGCCGCAGCGCTGGTGGCATCTCTGGTCACCGCCGCATGCACACAATGGGCATTGCTCCCGGTCTTGCCCGTGGTCGTTTGGTGCTTTCATTTTGGCTATGGGTACGGATTCCTTCGCGGAATCCTGGATTTGGTGCTCCTCCATAATGCGCCCGACACACAGTTTGTCCAATTAACCAGAAAACAATGTCCGAGGCCGGGCAGTGTCCGGTCTTGAATCGAATCGGTGTATGAGCCTGGCGCAAGCCTCAAAACGCGCTGTTGCCGAAGGGCCGCAGCCGACGGGACTGGAGAGCTGCAGGGAGACCCGCTCCGAAGTTGATCGCCTTAAGGAGGTTTACCGGGAATATGGTGAACGCTGTTGGCGCAAAACCAAATGGTCAGTCACGAACAGAGGCAATCTAGCCATCCGACAGGAACGCGAGCGGAAGCTGGAGCAGTTGCTGCAACGCACGGGATTTCTCCCGCTGGGCGACCGGCGCATTTTGGATGTGGGCTGCGGCGCGGGCGAAACGTTGGCCGGCTTCGGAGCGTGGGGGGCGCAGCCGGAAAATCTTTTTGGGGTGGATTTGCTGGCCGACCGCATTCGACGCGCAAAAGAGAATTTCCCGAAGCTGACGTTTCAAGAGGCCAATGCCGAGGCGCTGCCGTTCGGGAGTGGCTTTTTTGATTTGGTCGTGCTGTTTACCGTGTTCACTTCGATTCGCGATCATCAGATGGCGCTCAACGTCAGTCGGGAAATCAATCGCGTCCTCCGCTCCGGGGGGGCGGTCGTCTGGTATGACCTCCGAATGAATAACCCGTTTAATCAACATGTGCGCGGCATCTCACGCAAAGGAGTTCGCCGATTGTTTCCTGAGTTTGATTCGCGCCTGATGACGGTCACGGTGCTGCCGCCGCTGGCCCGGCGGTCGGGCTGTCTGATTGACCTGCTGTACCCTTGCCTTGCGTCTTTGCCGTTTTTGCGAAGCCATTATCTCGGGGTACTGATAAAACCTTGAGAAAAACAGAGGGTTTGCTGGTTCGAGGAGGTTTATGCACTCAATCCCGTTTTACAAGCCGAGCATCGGCGAGCCGGAAATTAATGAGGTGGTGGATTGTTTGCGGACCGGTTGGCTGACTACCGGCCCGAAGACAAAACAGTTTGAGACGGAGTTTGCCCGCTACATTCAGCACACCCACGCGGTCGCGGTCAATTCCTGCACCGCCGCGCTGCATCTGGCATTGGAAGCGGTCGGGTTGAAAGCCGGCCAGACGGTCGTGGTGCCGACGATGACGTTTGCAGCCACGGCTGAGGTGGTCCGCTATTTCAACGCCACACCGCTGCTGGTCGATTGTCGGGCGGCGGATCTCAACCTCGACGTCGCGGATGCCGCCCGGCGAATCGAAGCGGCCCTGGCGCGAGGCGAAGAGGTCACAGCGATCATCCCCGTCCATTACGGAGGACAGATTGGGGACGCCGCCGGCGTCACGGCCTTGGCCGAGCGCTACGGTTTGAAAATCATCGAGGATGCAGCCCACTGCTGTCCGGCCTATTACCGCGACCAGGAAGGCGCGCCCTGGAAAAGCGTCGGCAGCGCCGCAGAGATCACTTGCTTTTCCTTTTACGCGAACAAGACCATCACCACCGGGGAGGGAGGAATGGCTTGCACGGAATCCCAGGAGCACGCCGATCGAATGCGGATCATGTCCCTGCACGGCATCTCGCGCGACGCGTGGAAACGTTACACCGCAGAGGGTTCGTGGTGCTATGAGATCATCGCGCCGGGATACAAGTACAACCTCACCGACATTGCGGCGGCCATCGGATTGCATCAACTCCGCAAAGCGGATCGGTTGCACGAGAAGCGAGCGCAGTGGGCGCGACTTTACTCCGAGTACCTCAGCGAGGTGGACGAACTGATCTTGCCGAAGGAGATGCCGAACCGCATCCATTCGTGGCACCTCTACTCCGTCCGCTTGAGGTTGGACCTCTTGAACGTCGATCGTGCGGCAGTGATTTCAAAAATGAAGAGCGCTGGCATTGGCACCAGTGTGCATTGGATGCCGCTCCACATGCATCCCTACTATCGCGAAATGCTCGGCTGCCAACAATCGGATTATCCATGCGCCGCCGCTATTTACCCGGAGTTGGTGAGCTTGCCGCTTTACCCGGACATGACCCCCGAGCAGGTGGAGTATGTCTGCCGGACCCTGAAAGAAATCATTGGCCGTTCGCGGGTGGTAATTTCGGGCGTGGACCTTCCGGTGCTCCAGTCTTCGTAACGCATTCATCAACACGGTCGTTTCCGCGATTGTCCTGGTCACTCCTTTATCTTGATCGGAGCCGCCTGTGAAATGGAGACAAAAATCCGCGATTCAAAATCTGATGGGAAGACTGCCGCCCCATCTGGGCAATCCCATTTACTACCAGCTTCAGCGCAGGTTTGGCGGCTTGCGCAGCCCGACTCCCGTAAGCCGGCTAACCGCCGGGATTGAAATTGCCCGCCTCATTTACAAATTCGAACACACCGTGGAATCCAAAGTGTTTCTTGAAGTTGGCACCGGCCATCGCCTGGACCTGCCACTGAGCCTCTGGTTGTGTGGGGCTTCCGCAATCACCACTGTGGACTTAAATCCTTATCTGAAGGAGAAGCTCGTGATGGGTGACATCGACTACCTGCGTCGGCATCAAGAGGAAGTGAGGAATTTATTTGCGTTTATTCCCCGGAGTCCAGCATTCGATGAGCGGTTTGAGCGACTGATCGCGCGCGCGGACAGCCTGCCAGAGTTACTGTCCACAACGAACATTCGATACTGCGCCCCGGCCGACGCAGGCTGCTTGGCCTTGGCCGCTGAAAGCGTTGACTATCATATTTCGTACACCGTCCTTGAACACATCCCTTCAGACGTTTTGAAGGGTATCTTCGAGGAAGGTCGGCTCCTTCTAAAACCAGACGGACTCTTTGTTCATTATATCGATTTCTCCGATCACTTCGCTCATTCGGACCAGGCAATTTCTTCCGTCAATTTTCTGCAGTTCTCGGAGAGTGAATGGGAAAGTCTGGCGGGCAATCGATATATGTTTCACAATCGATTGCGCGTCGATGAATTTCGGGCTCTGCTGCTGGGTCTGGACCTGGAGATTCTTTCCATGGACATCAGGGTGGATGAAACCGCCGTTGATCTCTTGAGAAAGGGCTTTCCGCTGAGCGAGAGATTTCGGACCAAGGACTGGAGCACGAATGCTGCGATGGACGCGTGGGTTGTTGCTACACGCGGCAGCGCTGCCCGACCGCGAGCAACCGCCGGCAGGGACTCCGCATCTCCTTTGAATCTCTTCGCGGGCCGCGGGCCAGGTGGGCCACGGGAGGGAAAACGAGCTTCGTGAATTGTAATTCCGCAGAAGGGAAAATTACCGAGGAACCCGTTTGCCTCGGCGGTCGCGCGGCTTTTGCTTTCGGCGCCGGTGCCAAGCGTCTTTACGACGTTGTTTTTTCCTTGGCCGGTCTGGTGGCGCTCAGCCCGGCATTTCTGCTGATTGCCGCGCTCATAAAAATTGCCGACGGGGGAGACATTTTTTATCGGCAAATCCGGATCGGTCTTCAGGGACGGCCGTTTCGAATCTGCAAATTCCGCACCATGGTGCCTGCGGCGGAGCAGGCCGGGCCATTTGTCACGAAGGACGGGGATGCTCGGGTTACCTGGATCGGCCGGATTTTGCGGAAGACCAAATTGGACGAATTGCCGCAGCTTTGGAATGTGTTGAAGGGAGACATGAGTCTCGTCGGTCCGAGGCCGGAAGTACCCCGCTACGTCCAGTATTACACTCCGGAACAGCGTGACATTTTGAGGTGCAAACCGGGGATCACCGATCTGGCATCGCTGTGTTTCCGCGACGAGGAGGTGTTGCTTAGAAACGCGGACAGCCTGGAGGAGTTTTACATTCAGCAATGCATTCCGCGAAAGTTGAGGCTCAATCGGGAATACGCCGAGCGCGCGAATTTGTTGAGTGATACCTGGATCATCGTCCAAACCATCTGTCCGTATTGGATCGGCGTGCTTGTCAATTATGGAATCATCCTGACTGCATCCTTTTGGCTCTCCTACGGGCTGATTTATGATTTCGCTCCGCCAGCCATGTCCGCGCTTCAGTTTTGGCGTGAGCTTTCCGTGGCGCTCGCCTTGCAGCTCGGATGCTTGACGTGGCGCAAGCAGTGCCGGGGATTGCTCAGCTACTTCAGTTTTCCCGAACTGCGGCAGGTCGGCACCGCGCAGGGCCTGGCTGCCGTCGGGCTGCTCGCCTGGTGGGCTGCTGGCGCCGGCAGCCCTCCGCGGAACGTCATTCTCGTCAATTGTCTCTTGTCGATTTCTTTGCTCAGTGGCTTTCGGGTCTTGCTGCGGCTGTGGCGCGAGCGCTCCGCGGGAGAGGAAGACGCGCCAGCCAGTCCACCGGCGCGGGTCGGCATCATCGGGGCCGGAAGCACCGGCGCGCAACTCGCGCTGGAATTGATCCTTAAAAAGAAATTCGGTCGAATCGTTGTCGCCTTCTTCGACGATGACTTTCAGAAATGGCAGAAGCGCATCCACGAAGTGCCCGTGGTCGGCATGCCTGAATGTCTGCTCGAGGGCTGGACCGAAAAACTCGACGAGGTGGTCATCGCCATGCCCAGCGCTCCTGCGGAGCGAATTCGTGAGCTTGATCAACTGCTCCACCAAACCGGCTTGAAATTCTACACGGTCACCTGCCCGATCAAATTCTGGGGCCGCCAATAGACGGCGTGATCCATCGTTAACGCCTCCTGGCGCCAGGAGTGTTTCAACTATTTAACCGGGATGTTATCGCCATGAGCTTTACTCGCATCAGCCTTGTCCTGTCCTACGCTGCCGCCTTGGTCGGCAGTCTTTGGTTGGGGTATCAACTTCGATTTGACTTTGCCGTGCCGCAGGAAGCCGAGCGAACTTTTCTGCTCGTGTTCGCCTGGGTCATCGGCTTCAAGCTTTTTTGTCTCTGGCGATTTCGCCAGTTCGAGGTGCTCCTGGGCTATTTGAGCCTGCCGGATTTTTCGCGACTGTTCTGGGTTTTGCTCGCCACGAGCCTCGTTGTGTTCGGCGTCTCCACGCAACTAGGCTCGGATTACGCGCCGCCGCGGAGCGTGGTATTGGCCGATTTCAGTTTCTCCATCATTGCGCTGGCCGCCGTCCGTCTGGCGTTTCGCCAGGCGCGCAATCGTGGCGCCAACCGCGCGCCCGGCCCGCCCCGGCAACGCGCGCGACGCGCGGGAATCATCGGCGCGGGTCTGGTCGGGACGGCGCTGGCGCAGGAGTTCGCCTCGCGACGCGATCTCGGTTTACAGGCAGTCGCGTTCTTCGACGACGATCGCATGAAATGGGGAAAGCGCGTGCAAAACGTTCCGGTGGTCGGCGCGCCGGAGATTTTGCTGAACGACAAAATGAATTTGGAGCTGGAGGAAGTGATCATTGCCATGCCGAGCGCCACGGCCAGACGGGTGGCTGAAATTGTCGAGACTCTGCAGCGGCTTCAAATCAAATTCAGCACCGTCCCATCCATCTACGAACTCACCACCGGCCAGGCCAAGGTGAGCCAGTTGCGGTCCGTGGACATTCATGATCTGTTGGGACGGGAGCAGGTGCGCCTGGCCACCGACGACATTCAACACCTTCTGCGGGAACGGGTGGTGATGGTGACGGGCGCCGGCGGGAGCATTGGCAGCGAGTTGTGCCGGCAAATTGCCGGCTTTTCTCCGCGTCGGTTGCTGCTGGTAGAGCAATCTGAAGTTCAACTCTTTCAAATCGAGCAGGACTTGATCCACTCCGGCTGCGGCAAAGTGATCGTGCCACTGGTGGCGAATATCCTGGATCAACCGCGGTTGGACTCTATTTTCCAGCACCATCATCCCGAGGTCATTTTTCATGCCGCAGCCCACAAACATGTGCCTATGATGGAAACGCAACCGGGCGAGGCTGTCAAAAACAACGCGCTGGGAACCTTGCGGCTCGCCGAAACGTCCTTAAGACACCAAACGGACCGTTTCGTCCTCATCTCCAGCGATAAAGCCATCAACCCGACCAGTGTCATGGGGGCAACCAAGAGGCTGGCGGAAATGTGCGTGCAATCGCTCCACGTCAGCCAGCCGGGAGCCACCCGCTTTATGGCGGTGCGGTTCGGCAACGTGCTCGGGTCCTCCGGCAGCGTCGTTCCGATTTTCAGCAAACAAATTGCCGCCGGTGGGCCGGTCAAAGTCACTCATCCGGAAGTGACGCGATATTTCATGACCATCCCGGAAGCAGTCGGCCTGGTATTGCAAAGCGCCGCGCAGGGCTCTGGCGGCGAAATTTTCACCCTGGACATGGGTAAGCCGGTCAAGATTCTGGACCTGGCACGGCAGTTGATCGAGCTTTCCGGCTTTACTCCAGATCAGGATATTCGCATCGAATTTACCGGGCTCCGTCCCGGTGAAAAACTTTTCGAAGAGCTCAGCTACCGAGGCGAGAGAATCACCGGCACTCGTCATCCCAAGATCATGCGATTGCTTTGTGAACCTCTGCCCTACGAACAGGTCCGCGCCTTCGTGCTCGAATTGGTTGAGCAAATAGATCAGCTGCGGCCGGACGAGTTCAAATGGTTCTTGAAATGCGCTGTCCCTGAATACCAGCCGCAACTGAGGGAATTTGCTGCCAGCGTGCCCCGCCAGAGAGAAGCACACGTGGGAAGCGAAGGCAAAGACAAGAGGAATGGCAGGCCTCCCAGTTCAAAGCTCGGCTTCGAGGAACCTTTCCACCACGTCGCGGGCCTGGACGCGCCCGGATGAGAAAATTCCGGGGTCTCCCTTTATGCGAATCCTGGCCATTACGAATATGTACCCTTCGGCGGCCTTCCCGGGCAGGGGTGTCTTCGTCCACGAACAAGTCAGGGGCCTGCGCGCCATCGGTTTGGACGTGCGCGTTTTGTTTGTGGATCGGCGGCAAGAGGGGCCGATGGCGTACTATCGGTTGCGGAGCAACGTCAGCAGCGCCGTCGCCGAGTTCGATCCCGATGTCATCCACGTGATGTATGGCGGGGTCATGGCGGACCAGGTCGTGCGCGGCCACCATGTCCGCCCGACAGTGGTGACGTTCCGGGGTTCGGATTTACTGGGCGAGAATCTTTCGGGCTTGGCGCGGAAAATAGTTTCCCAGTACGGGGTGTATTGTTCGAGAAGGGCGGCAAAAGCCGCTGATGGCGTGATCGTCGTGGCGCGGCAGCTCGTGGAAGCTTTGAACGGCACCGCCACCGACGACAAGGTGCGCGTGATTCCATCTGGCATCGATCTGGAACGGTTCAAACCCATGGATTCGCTTGTGTGCAAGCAGCGGCTGGGCTGGAGCGCCCGAGCCTTTCACGTGCTGTTCGCGTCGAGCAACGGCGATCCTGTGAAGCGTCCACGGCTGGCCAAAGCGGCGGTTGCGCAAATGAGCCGTCCAGACTCTCCTGTGGAGTTTCATTACATGATGAATATCCCCCCGGTGGAAGTGGCATTCTGGCTTAACGCCAGTGATGCTTTGCTCCTGACTTCGCTGCACGAGGGGTCACCCAACATTGTGAAGGAAGCCCTGGCGTGCGGCCTTCCGGTAGTCTCGGTGGACGTCGGAGACGTTGCCGAGCGGCTCGAAGGCATTGAAGGCTGTTATTTGACGCGACCTGAGCCGGCAGAACTGGCCGAAAAGCTTCGTCTGGTTTGGCAGCGCGGGCAGCGCCTCGACTGTCGAACGCGGCTTGAGGAGCTTTCCATCGTGAGCGTTGCTCAAAAGTTGAAGCGGTGCTATGAGGACATTACGCGCAAGGGCCGGGCCGCTTCGCCGAACCGGCGGCAGTGGCGCCTGAAACCACATCTATCACCGCGCAGTTGAGCCGCAACCAAAGGAGCGCGGCTGTGTCCACAGGACCAGCCGCAGCGGCAATGAATGGGTGTTGGCGTGAATGCGAAGAGTCAGGGCGTCTCGACGCGCTCGGCTGGTGCTCCGTACACAGCCGCGGTCCGGAAGATTCGCGAGGCCTGCGCTAATCTGCACGGATAGTATCATGAAACACCTTGTCAGTTTCTCGACGGATCAACCGCTGGAAGCCTCCGTGGAACTCAGGATTGGCGTTCGTTCCGTGCCGTATTTGGCGGATCACGGTTTTCAGGACATGGTCGTGCTGCCGGGATCCTTCTATATTGACGTGGCTCTGGTCAGGTATCGTGAACTTTTCAAGCGCGTTCCGGGCCTGGTACGAAACGTGACCTTCCAAAACCCCATCATTCTTTCGGCGGAGGATACCGCCATCAGGGTCGAAGTCAGCGACAATGGCGGCGGGCCTGTTGAATACACGTTCTACGAAGCAGGTGTCGGGGATGGCAGCGTCCGGCCTCCCGTCCGCCAATTTGCCGCCAAGCTCGAAATTGACCGGAACCCGTCAACGTTTCCGGAAGCGGGCACCGACGCGTTTTCGATCGAAGCATTCCAGGCGCAGTCGCATGCCGTGATCCACTCGCAACAGTTTTACAAAAAGCTGCGTGACAATGGCAACCAATATGGGTCCCGCTTTCAAAACATCTCCGCGATTTGGCGGGCGGGCGATCAATCTCTGGGAAGGCTTTCCGTGGCGCGCCAGGCTGGCGAAATCGAGGCGCATTACTTGCACCCGAGCCTGCTGGATTCGATGACACAGTTGCTGGCGCCCTTCATCATGGAGCAGGGGAAGACCTTCATCTTGCGATCGATTGAGAAAATCGAAGTAACCAACGCCCATTTTCCCGATACGCTGTGGGGTCACGCAACACTGCTGGCGCAGGATGAACGTGCTGAAAACGGTTTTGTCGGCAACGTTCGGGTCTTCGACCAGTCGGGCAAACTGTACGTGGAACTCTCGGGCGTCGCCTTTACCTTACTGGACCGCGTTGACACCGCCGACGAAAAGACAGCAGCCAGCCTCGTCATCGCCGCCAATTTCACCGCAGAGCCAATGGAGGATTCACTGAAATTCTGGGGCGACCATTTCGGCGTTCCAATCCATATCCAATTCGCGCCCTACAATCAGATCTTTCAGCAGTTGCTGGACCCGGGCGGCGTGTTTCGCAAGAACCGAGACGGGGTCAACGTCGTTCTGTTGGGCCTGGAGGAATGGGCCGGGGAGCATCGGCCTGCGCTCCTGACGCTCAACGAGGAAAGCTCAAAGTTATGCTTTGGCGATCGTCCGAGATACGTCCTGCCGAATGGTTTGGAAATTGTTCATTTGAACCAGTATGAGACCGACTACGTCTACCAGGAGGTTTTTGAGGATGAATGCTATTTGAGGCACGGCATCCGTCTGCGGGACGCCGCGACCGTGGTGGATGTCGGGGCGAACATCGGGCTCTTTTCTTTGTTCGTGATGAGCCGCTGTGCCAACCCAAGGATTTTCGCCTTCGAACCGGCACCGGTTGTGTATGACCTTTTGAAGGCAAACTGCGCTGCTTACGGATCGAATGTCCGGGCCTTGAACGTCGGGGTGTCGGACAAGCCCAAGACCGCAACGTTTACCTTTTACGAAAAATCATCGGTCTTCTCCGGTTTTCATTCGGATGAAACGGAGGACCGCGAGGCCATTCAAACGGTCGTGCGGAACATGCTGAAGAGCGAATCGGTCGCGGGCGAATCTGTCGAGGAATACGTCAACGAGCTCACCGCTGACCGGCTCCGTCGCAGGACCTACGAGTGCCGATTGACATCGGTGTCGGACATTATCCGGGACAATCAGATCGACAAGATCGATCTCCTCAAGATCGATGCGGAGAAAAGCGAACTGGACATCATTCAAGGCATCGACGAGCGCGACTGGCCGAAAATCGATCAGATCGTAATCGAAATTCACGACCGCACCGGCGAGGCGGTCAAGCGAATTGAAGAGGTGCTGAGCGGGAGGGGGTACCGTTGCGCCGTCGAACACGAAAAACTGCTCGAGCAGTCCGGGTTGTTTAACCTTTACGCAATCCGGGGCGAGGCTGGCAGCCAACCCCTCACCCCATCCCTCTCCCCATCTGATGGGGAGAGGGAGAATGGGAGAGGGGACTGCCTCAATGGAACGGGTCAACCGGGCCAGAGCGTTGTCAGTTTGCAACGAACCGTCGGGGAGTTTTGCGCGGCGCTGCGGTCGTTCATGAATCAGGCTACGGTGCCCTTGGTCCTCTGTTTCTGTCCCAGGACCCCGGCCGCGGAAGCCGACGCGGAACTGAACGCGGCGCTGAACGATGCCGAGGAGTCCTTGTTATCAGAAGCGGCCAGAATAGCGAATGTTCACACCATCAGTTCGGCGGCGCTGTTGCGGCGCTATCCGGTCAACGACTATTACGATCCACACAGTCATCATGTGGGTCATATCCCGTACACACCGGAGTGTTACGCCGCGATCGGGACAGCGCTCGTCCGATCCCTTTTCAATCTGAAACGAAACCCGTTCAAAGTGATCGTGCTGGACTGCGACAACACGCTCTGGAAAGGGGTTTGCGGTGAGGATGGTCCGTGGGGAATCGAAGTGACCGCGCCTTACCGCGCGTTGCAGGAATTCGTGATCGGTCAAATGAACGCCGGCATGCTGCTCTGTCTGTGCAGCAAGAACAATGAAAACGATGCGCTGGCCGTCTTCGACCAACGAACCGATATGCTCCTGAAACGCGAGCACCTGGTTTCGTGGCGCATCAATTGGAACAGCAAATCGAACAACATCAAATCGCTCGCGAAGGAGCTCAATCTTGGGCTGGACAGTTTCATCTTCATCGATGACAACCCGGTTGATTGCGCGGATGTCAGGATCAACTGCCCCGGCGTTTTG
>Ga0066690_10000030_pt1 | contig 22884 bp, 17 predicted proteins | sample GraSoiAngelo_139_FD_62303 | JGI IMG/M metagenome (GOLD analysis project Ga0066690, IMG submission 62303) | Grasslands soil microbial communities from the Angelo Coastal Reserve, California, USA - 14_0929_12_20cm | ecosystem: Environmental > Terrestrial > Soil > Grasslands | place: USA...
TTGGCGGCGATGTCGCGCCGGTAAAGCATGTCCAACGTCACGGCGCCACTGAACGCGCCCCGTAGGCACTGACACAAAGGGCGCCGCACCTGTAAAGCCGCCCGTACGACTGATATTTGCCGGATCATGACTCTCACACACGATTCCGAAGTCGTGTGCTTAGACGCTGAGGGTAAGAGCGTGTTCCTGGACCTGATGCGCCGAAAACGAGAGGCCGCGATTCTATATTGCTTTGACCTCTTATGGCTTGATGGCGAAGACCTTCGGACCCTGACCTGGCCCGATCGCAAGCGTAGACTCCAGCACCTGATTCGAGGCGATGACAGCTTGGTATTCGCAGACCACGTCGAGAGCCGCGGCATCGACTTTTTCGAAACCATCTGCAGCCGAGACCTCGAAGGCATCGTGGCCAAGCACAGCCGTGGAACCTATCGAAAGCGTTTACGGCTTGGCAAGGAAGTCCGCCCTAACGATGACGGGAAACACCGGACAGATAGCTCCGTAATTCACCCGTTCCCGGATTGGCACCTTTACCCTCTTGTTGGCTCCCCCCACCTGAAGTACTTATGTGAGCTATGACGACCGGTGAGGAAAGAGGTACAAGCAAATTTCTCCAAACGGCCGTGAGGGCAGTGGGCACGCTGAGGAGTTTCACTACAAACCTACCGGGTTGTCCCTATACGGTTCGCTAGCGCGTCTAGCAGTTTGGGTTCTAGAACTGGGACTCTGAGGGCGGTAGCGCGTGTGTGTTTTCACCAGAACCCGGAGAAGTGAGCGAAGTGACCCTCGGGATTGACCTAGTGCCCGCCATCTGAAGCTTCGTCTCGATTCGAACCGCGTGCGCCATGCTGCAGTACTCTGCGGAAAGTGCACAACGGATTCTGAGCACCAAACCTTCCGGGTAAGACCGAATGGCAACCTTGTACTGCCCTCGAAAAGAGCCAGGAGCCCCAGCAGCGAAAGGATCAAAGGGCTCAGAGGGTGGAGCTAAATACATGACATCTAGCGCCACAGCCATCCAGACAGTCGGTCATCGTTCGCGCAAGCGGATAGATAAAGCAGCTCTCGACGAGCGGATGCCAGCGTCGCATCGACTACGCACGCGTCTTTGGCATTTTAGGCGCCCCGCAACAATCCTATGTATACAAGGAGTCCTGGCAACATTCGCTTATGTCTTTTCTGCCGCTCTTCTCTCTGAGATCTATGGAATGGACTGGACGTGGCGCATTCTGTCTTACACTTTGTCGTGGCTAGTTAGTTTGAGACTCCTCAGCTTTGTGCTTCTTGGATCGTGTAACCTTTCGCTAATTTCGGCTAGCGTGCCGGAGCTCATCTGCATTACCAAGACGGTTTCCCTCGGCAGCCTAGCGTTCTGCACAATCACCCGATTCGCAGCGTTGAATGTGCGCCTGCCGTCGGCCCTCTTCGTCCTCGATTGGACACTTTCGATCTTCTTGCTTGCAGGGCTCCACTTTGGCCTCCGAGTCTACAAAGCGCAGCGTGCGGTTGGGCGAACACGAGGGAAGCGCGCGCTGATCATTGGAGCTGGTGACGCGGGCACGAGCGTAGTCAGAGAGCTTGTCTTAGATTCCTCGTCGGCCGTTCTCCCCGTGGGTGTTATAGACGACGATCCGCAAAAGCACGGAATCAGAATCCACGGCGTACCTGTGCTGGGCGGCTTAGAGGATCTTGCGCGTTGCGTGCACGAGCAGCGTGCGGAAGAAGTATTGATCTGTGTCCCTAGTGCGACACGCTCACAGATGAGGACTATTCTCGCGCGGTGCCGAGAATGCGGAATTCCCCTTCGCAGTCTGCCCTCGGTCGCTGAGCTGCTAGATGGGCGAGCTAGCCAGCTGGACTTTCGCTCAGTGCCGATTGAGGAACTACTCCAACGAGAGGAAGCAAGTTCCGATCCCGTAGTTGTACAAGAGGTAGTAGGGGGTCGCGTCGTGCTTGTGACCGGTGGGGGAGGGTCTATCGGATCCGAGCTGTGCAGACATATTGCTGCAGCAGGCCCTCGCAAACTTCTCATCGTCGACAAATCGGAGAACAGTCTCTTCTATATCAACCTCGAGCTTCGCGAACGTTTTCCAGCAGTCTGCGTCGAACCCCTGCTCCTCGACGTCACCTGCCGTGACCGAGTTCGTGAAGTCTTCGAGCGAGAACGTCCAGAGGTAGTTTTCCACGCGGCTGCACATAAGCATGTCCAGCTGATGGAGCTTCACCCTCACGAGGCTATTCGCAACAACGTGTTGGGGACCCGCAATGTGGCACTGGCTGCCCGCGAGTTCGGAACGGCCCGATTCGTCAACATTTCGACCGACAAGGCGGTCAAGCCCAGCAACTATATGGGTCTTTCAAAGAAGATTACCGAGCTATTGATGAGGGAGTTGGCTGCGCAATCTTCCCAGACTCGGTTTATGATCGTCCGGTTCGGAAATGTGGCTGGCAGTACCGGAAGCGTTCTCCGTCTTTTCCAGGATCAAATTGAGAAGGGTGGGGCCATCAAGGTCACCGACCCGCGCGCCAGCCGGTACTTCATGACCATTCCCGAAGCCGTATGCCTGATCTTGCATGCCGCGGCCCAGGGTCGGGGTGGGGAAACGTTTGTGTTCGATATGGGCGAGCCTCTCAATATCTACGAAATGGCATGTGCCTTTAGTCTGTTCTCGGGATTAGCGCCGGGAAAGGACTTACCCATCGAGTTTGTTGGTTTGAAAGAGGGGGAGAAGATCACAGAGGAGCTGTGGGAGCAATGGGAGAAGCCTAAGCCCACCGCACACAGGCGGATCCTTGCGCTTTCCAACCCGGAGATGCCTGTCGCCCCAATTCTGGAACAGATCGAAGAGTTCGAAAGATTGCTGGGCCCGGAAGACTACCAAGGGCTGCTCGCCCGCTTACACAGCCGCTTCCCATTGTTCCGAGCGAAACAGCGTAACCCTGATGGCCGACTAAAGAATCAGTTCAGTGGGCCAAAACTCGACAAAGGAGAGCCCGATGAACGTGCCACTCTCCTGTCCTGATATTACTGAACGCGAAGTGGACCTCGTGACCCGGGTGTTGTGGTCCGGCCAGCTCAGTCTGGGGCCGCGGGTGGCGGAATTCGAGGAGAAGTTCGCCGCTTACGCGGGTGCACGATATGCGATTGCCGTGAACAGCGGAACCTCCGCGCTGCACCTAGCCGTGCGTGCTCTCGGGATCGGAGCTGGAGACGAGGTTCTCACGACCGCATTCAGCTTTGTCGCTTCTTCCTATTGTCTTATGTACGAACACGCACTACCGGTTTTTGTCGATATTGATCCGCATACTCTCAACCTCGACTCGCGCGAAGTTCATCGGTTCATTGAGGAGCGCTGCATCGTTGATCCGACAACCGGCACGCTCAGGGATGTGCTTACCGGACTCAAGGTGAGGGCCATTCTCCCAGTGCACGTGTTCGGCCTCCCTTGTGACATGGACTCCATCCTGGACCTCGCCAGCAAATACAACCTGCGCGTCATTGAAGACGCCTGTGAAGCGTTGGGAGCACAGTATAAAGGTCGCCCAGTCGGGACGCTTGGGGACATTGGAGTTTTCGCCTTTTATCCGAATAAACAGATGACCACCGGTGAAGGCGGGATGATTGTGACCGACGACGAACCGACTGCGATGCTTTGTCGCAGCATGCGCAACCAGGGCCGGGGCCCGGAAGGCTATTGGCTGCGGCACGTACGCCTTGGGTATAACTACCGCCTCAGTGACATCCACAGCGCACTTGGCTTGGCACAACTCGAACGTATAGAAGAACTGCTCGGCGGCAGGATGAGGGTGGCCCAGCTCTATGAACAGGCCCTTGGCGGCCATCCTTTACTTAAGCTCCCGCCATCGGTCCCGGATTGCCAGCGCAGTTGGTTTGTCTACCCCGTCCAATTGCTTCCCCCTGCAGCTGTTCCGGACGGTTCGGTCCGCGACCGGGTGCTCAGTGAGTTGCGGGCAAGAGGAGTCGGCTGCCAATCCTATTTTCCCGCGATCCATCTCCAACCCTGCTTCCAGGAGGGGCACCTTGCGCAACAGGGGCCCCTCCCGCACACCGAGGCAGCCTCGAACACCTGCCTGGTCCTCCCGATGTTCTCCTCGGCAACCGAGGAGCAAATCGGCTATGTATCGAAGACGCTGCTCGAAATATTGGAAGGGGAGTCTCGTGGTCTGGCCGCGCATTGTGACTGGACCGATCGCTTCCGCGGACAGGAAACCGCGGCAGTTTGAGCGCTATGGCCTGGAGATTTTGGTGGACTCAGGTCTTCCCAAGAGGCACTCATTCTCCACAGGTGGTGACCTGGGCCATGGTGCTGGATGGAGTTATGCGAAACGATGAGGGAAAGGCGGAACGGATACGGATCTGGAGAGTGGCCTGGCTCAGCCTGGCACTCTTCTTGGCTGTGGTTGCCTCCGGGCAAAACACTTCAGCTCCTAGGATGGGCCAGGCGCAGGTGAACTGTGATAGCCAGATACGTTCGACTTACCTCCTTGGACCCGATGACGAGGTCGAAATTGGGGAGCCGGAATTTGAGGAACCTGCAAACAAGACGGCACGCATCGACGGCAACGGCAATATCCAGGTACCGCTGGTAGGCCGCGTGCCCGTGGCGGGCCTGACCGTCGAGCAGGCCGAGCAAGAGCTTAACAAACGGCTCAGCACATATATTCGTCACCCGCAAGTTGCCATCAGCATCAAGGAGCTGCACAGCCAGCCTGTCTCCCTCCTAGGGGCTGTAAACACGCCGGGCGTTCATCAGGTGCAGGGACACAAGACGCTGCTCGAGATGCTTTCACTAGCCGGGGGCATCCGAATCGATGCGGGCTATAGCATCCGCATCACGCGGCAGATCGAGTGGGGTTGCATTCCGTTGCCGAACGCAAAGCTGGACCCCTCGGGGCAATTCAGCGTGGGCGAAGTCAACCTGAAACAGATCATGGACGCCGAAAACCCGCAAGGGAACATTCCGATCTTTCCGCATGACGTCATCTCGGTTCCCAAGGCGGAAATGGTGTACGTGATTGGCGATGTGAAGCGCTCCGGAGGTTTCGTCCTGGGGCAGGACCAGTCCATATCGGTCCTGCAAGCGCTCTCACTGGCCGAGGGGTTGAACGGGACTGCGGACACGCGACGCTCCAGGATCCTTCGGCTGGATGCCCAGACCCATCAGCGCGTCGAGACTGCCGTGGATGTCAAGAAGATTCTCAGCGGAAAGTCGGGAGACGTTCCGCTCCTCGGAGATGACATTCTGTTTATTCCTAGTAGCATCGGTAGAAAAACCGCACTGCGCGCGATCGAAGCGGCAGTGCAGACCGGATCGGGTTTGCTAATCTGGCGCGTGCCTTGAACTTAACGAGAGCAACCGTTGTCGGAATCCTCTAAATTTCCTCTAGAGAAGACGAACGGACACCCGCCCCAGCGGGAAATAGAGCGAAGTGCCCCGTTGTGCGGGTGGGTGGAGTCGCCGCCTAATAGAGAGGTCGCCACGGCGGGAGGTTACGACAGCTTCCTGGACTATTGGCGCATACTGATCCGCCACAAGAAGATGCTATTGCTCGTTACACTGGCGGGGCTGATCGCTGCGATTCTGATCGGCCTGGTGCAGACGCCGGTTTACCGCGCCAGAACTTCACTCGAGATACAGGATTTCAACGAGAACTTCCTGGATCTAAAGAGCGTGGATCCCACTGTCACTGCAGACGACTACACCACAGGCGCTTCGTATTTCGAAACACAGGTCAAACTGCTCCAGAGCGAATCACTGCTCGAGCGCGTAATCGAGAAGTTGAACCTACGCGAAGCTAGGAAGAGCCACTCGATTGTACGTCGGATGCTCAGATTGTCGAACTCCCAGCACGTCCCGGAGGACGAATTAGTCCACCAAGCAGAACGCAACCTGACCGTGCGCGCCGCCGGCAACACGCGCGTGCTGGAGGTACTTTACGAATCGCCGGATCCCAAGTTAGCAGCGGACTTTGCGAATACGCTGGCGAGCGAATTCATCGAAGAAACCCAGGGGATGCGCTTGAAGGCCTTCCAGCGTACGGCTGAACATCTGACTGTCAAACTAGACGAGATGAAGGCCAAGCTGGAACAGTCTGAAGCGCAGCTCCAGGATTATGCGCGCACATCCGGTTTGACGTTCACTTCAGAGAAGGACAACGTCTCGGATGCCCGTCTCGTGGAGCTGCAGAGCGAGCTCACGAAGGCCCAGGCCGAACGCATCGCAAAGCAGGCAAAATTCGAACAGGTAAAGAGCACGCCGGTAGAATCGCTCCCGGAAATGCTGGATGACCCGACGTTACGCGAATACCGCCTGAGGCTGACCGATTTGCAGCGGCAGTTCGTTGAGCTGACCGCAACCCTTACCCCGGCACACTACAAGGTGCAGCGTGTGCAAGCGCAGATTGCCGAGTTACAGTCCGCCGTGAAGAACCAACGCACGCTGATCCTGCGCCGCATCGGCAGCGAATACTCGGCCGCACGTCAGCGCGAGGAATTCCTGGCGAAAGCCTATGCAGATCAAGAGATGATCGCGGCGGATCAGTCCAGCAAAGCCATTCGCTACAGGACGCTAAAGGGGGAGGTGGATTCTAGCCGGCAGCTCTACGAAGCGATGTTAGAGCGCGTGAAACAGGCGGAATTGGCCACTGCGATGCGAGCCAGTAATGTGCTCGTCATTGACCACGCCGAGGTCCCAAGACTGCCCTACAAACCAAATCTGCCGATGAACGCGGCTCTTGGGATGTTCGGCGGGTTTTTCCTGGCTCTTGGATTGGTGCTCTTCCGGGAACGTCTTGACCGCCGGATACAGTCTCCGGGCGACGCGCACGTTTATTTAAACATATCGGAACTGGGTGTGATAACCTCCGCCGAAATCAAGCACTCGCGGCAAATCGCTAACCATAAGCAGGCAAATCCGGCGTTGGCGATGGAGGCCGGTTCCTCTGAACTCGTCCTAGAAAGCCATTTGGATGATCGTCCCGAACTGGCCGCTTGGAACCGCAAATCATCGCTCTCGGCTGACTGCTACCGTGCCACTGTGACCTCCATTCTCTTAGCCAACCAAAACGGAGACCTTCCTCAAGTTATAGTCGTTACTAGCCCTTGCCAAGGTGAGGGGAAGACGACTGTGGCAAGCAATCTGAGCATTGCCATAGTTGAGCTTGGTAGAAGAGTGTTGTTGATTGACGGTGATCTGCGCCGCCCAAGATTGCACAAAGTCTTTGGCCTGTGTAACAACCGGGGACTGAGTAGCATTCTATCTGTGAATGACATCGTTCACATCAAGCAGCTTCTTTGTGAGACCGCAATCTCCGGTCTCTACGTGCTGCCCGCCGGAAGCAGCACCACAAACACCACACGCCTCCTTCATTCTCGCCGCATGTCCGAGCTGTTGGCGCTTCTGCGGAGGGAGTTTGACATGGTCATCGTTGATGCGCCCCCGGTAACCCAACTGGCAGACGCTCGTGTCCTGGGCCACCTTGCTGATGGCGTCATTCTAGTGGTCCGCGCCGGGCAAACCACCCTCGAAAGCGCATTATTCGCTACCGAGTGTTTCGCCAAAGATCGAACGCGCGTGCTCGGTACTATCCTGAACGGCTGGGATCCGAAGACCGGCGGGCGTTACGGTTACGGAGGTTATTACGCAGGTTATGGCGGGGTGAGTCAGAGAGGAGGGATCGCTGGAGATGAAGGCTAAAGCTCCAACGCCCCTGGCTATGCAGCCGCCCGAGCGCTCCTCCTTGCGAGCGGACTTCAGCTGGAGCCTGTTGGGAAATGCTGTTTATGCCGGTAGCCAGCTGGCGATATTGATGCTACTGGCTAAACTAACACACCCGGAGCTTGTCGGGCAGTATGCGCTCGGCGTCGCTATTGCTGTTCCCGTTTTTTGGATGGCGAACTTGCAATTGCGGTTGGCTCTGGTTTCGGACGTCCAAGAGCAGACTCATTTTGGCCATTACTTGAGCATCCGTCTGCTGACTACGGGGCTCGCACTGCTCATTATTTTCGCGATCACACGGGTTGTAGGATACAGTCGACAATTGAGCACTGTGATTCTGTTGGTAGGCGTGGCGCAAGCCATCGAAGCCATCAGCGATATGTTTCATGGGCGCTTACAGCAGCACGACCGACTGGATTGGATCTCAAAGTCGTTGATGGCAAGATCGGGGCTCTCCGCGCTTGGACTGACGGTCGGAGTTTATCTCACCAGCGACCTTCGATGGGGAATTGCGGGTATTGTATTTGCGCGGGCGATCATGCTTTTGTGCTATGACATTCGCGAGCGTACCCATGGCCTAGTCGCACAGTCGAAATGGTTTTTTCGACACGAAGCCCTGATGCCGCGCTGGAATCCAAGGACCCAAGGCGAATTGCTGTCTTGCAACTTCCGTCTGGGAATCCTTTGGGCATTGGTGTCGCTCAATACCGCCCTTCCCCGTTATTTCATCGAGCATGCTCTCGGGGAGCGATCCTTGGGCATCTTCTCGGCGATCGCGTCCATGCGTGCAGCTGGAGACTTGGTGGCGTCCTCGCTTGGGCTGGCCGTCTTCAGCAGATTAGCGAGAGCGTACGCCACAGAAAACCTTACAAAGTTTCGCTCATTGCTGAGCAAGCTCCTTATAGTGGGGGTGGCATTGGGAACGTGCGGAGTTGCTGTCGCCTGCGTCGCTGGACGAGAGATCCTTACTTTACTCCTGCGACCCGAATACGCCAACCGCGCAGAACTGCTTCCTTGGCTCATGGTGGTTGCAGGTTTCGGATACATGGCCATGTCCTTGGGAACCGCGATGACTGCTGCCAAGTATTACGATTCGCAGATCGTACTGTTCACTCTGACGAATGTCGGCGTCGCAGCACTTAGCTATATCTTGGTTCCGTGGCGGGGCCTCATGGGAGCGGTTATCGCAATGCTCGTCGGTACAATCTTGCAAGTAACTGGGAGCGTCGTGATTCTAGTTATGGGAATGCGCCAACACGCCCGTATCTCGCAACAAGCTCCTGAGCATTATGGAATTCCGGACCAAGGTTCTCTTGAGTATTGGTCAAAACCCTCCTGGGCTTATGCGACCCGCACACTCCAATCCAAAGGAGATGAATAGCCACGGAAGGTGACAGAAGACCGGAAACTGAGCCACGGTGAAGTCGGGAAAGGAGTTGTCTGTGGCCTGTTTTCAGACCAATAGTCCTCTGAAGTGAGTCTCTAGCAGCCAATGTTTCCGATGACTGCGATGTCCAGAGATTCTACACCGGCGCCGATAAGCTCTAACTCCAGCCAGGATCTATATAGAGACGGCGGGTATCTTGAGCTAAATCCAACGTGGCACGTTGAAGACTCCCCTTGGAAAGCGGGGCAGATCTTCAAATGTATTCAAAGAAATCAGCTTCGCCCGAAGTCGGTCTGTGAGGTAGGGTGCGGCACCGGAGAAGTACTCCATCAACTCCACCTTCTCATGCCAAATGATTGTTCATTCACTGGATACGAAATCTCTCCGCAAGCGTTTCGGCTTTGCCAAACGAGAGAAAAGGACAGGTTGCGCTTTCGACTCGCGAACCCCCTCCACAATGATGAAGCTTACTTTGACCTAGTCCTGGCGATCGACGTATTTGAGCACGTGGAAGATTACCTTGGCTTCTTGAGACAGCTGCGGAGAAAGGGGCAATACAAGATATTCCATATTCCACTAGATCTCTCCGTCCAGTCAGTTTTTCGATCTTCTCCGATACTCAAACAGCGGAAGACCGTCGGGCATATACATCACTTTACAAAGGACACGGCACTGGCGGCGTTGACAGACACGACGCATGAGATCGTAGATTATTTCTATACTCCGTATTCATTTAACGGCCCGGCTCGATCGTTCACGCGTTTGTTGCTGCAATCCGCACGAAGCGTGTCTTACGCCTTTGACGCTGACATGACCGTCAGAGTATTTGGTGGCTGGTCGCTTATGGTTCTTACGCGATAGATTCGCTCAACCCACATTCACCCAAACACCACCCAGACTCACCCGATCACACACTCTCATTTGAGACAGTGTCGTTAAGGTATGTTTCTTCAGGCGATTAGACAACGAGTGCCGCAGTCTCACAAGCCCAACGCCTATTCCGCGGTCGGGGAAGAGCAGTTTTCGTGTCTCGGTAAGCTGGCATTCATTTCACTTTGGTTCCTGGTGTTCGTCATTCCTTGGGAAAACGTGATGATCCCCGCTGTTGGTACCGTAGGGCTCGCGGTTGGAACACTCGCTTCGGGAGTCGCTATCCTAGCAATAATCGAAAAAGGAAGACTTAGGCGCCTAAGCACGGGCCATGTGCTAATGGGTCTATTCGTGATGTGGGCCGCAATGAGTTACCTGTGGACCCTCGACCCCGAGTTAACTGTAATAGAAGTTCCTGTCTATCTGCGCTTGTTGATTATGGTTTGGCTGATATGGCAGCTCCTACCTGATGCGGGGCATCAGATCCGACTGTTGCAGGCTTATGTCCTCGGTACGCTCGTCCCGGGCATAGATACGATTTACCAGTTTATTCACCACAACGAAGCTGCGTACCAACGCTATGCTGGTGCTGGTTTAAATCCCGATGACCTTGGACTAATCATGGCTCTAAGCATCCCGATCTCATATTGTTTGCTCATCCGGACCGGGAGGCGAATGGCTTGGCTTTACAGAGCACAACTTGTGCTCGCAGGGACGGCCATATTACTGAGCGCTGCCAGGGGTAGCGTCTTGGCAGTTGCGGTGGCTTTATCTATCGTACCATTAACTGCCAGACGCTTGAAATGGCGCCAAAAGACGGCCATCTTACTGACAGCAGCGCTGTTCATTTCCGCCGCACCTATCTTGGTACCTGCCAGTTCCTGGGATCGATTATCCACAATTCCCAAAGAGCTTCTAGCGGGTGATCTGAGTGGACGTAAGTCCATTTGGGCGGCTGGCCTTGAGGTTTTTCGGGAGCATCCTTTCCTTGGTGTCGGAGCAGGTGCTTACCTGCCTAGCGTGAGACACATTCTAGTCGTGCCGAATGTTGCACATAACACCTTTCTGTCAGTGCTCGTTGAGCTAGGCGTGATTGGCCTTGGCATTTTTTGTGTTTTGCTGGGGGTCCTCCTGCATTCTACTAGGGAATTACCCTGGCTTCCCAAGAGACTGTGGCTTGTATGTCTCGCGGTTTGGATAGTGGGGGTTTCCAGTCTAAGTTGGGAAGCGCGTAAACCAACGTGGTTGTTGTTTGGGTTGTTACTGTCACAAAACGCCTGTTTGAGCCAGAAGGTGCGTCGGCAGAATCATGCTCCGGCAGCACCTCTTTGTACGCTCCTTGCAATGCTGACTAATCTTCCTTCGCATCTCCGCAATTGGTTGCCTATCAGGAGCTCATTCGCAAGTCACATCACTCGCTTTTCGGTGAGCGTTTTCGACGCTAAAGAGTGGATCTTGTCCCGTTCAAACGAAAATCTCTAAGACGAACTCCGCTCCGGATTTCGGAGTGACCGACATGATGAAGAAGATCAAAGTGGTGCATATTGTGCCTTCGCTCGGGGCGGGCGGCGCCGAACGTATGGTGGTCCATATCGCAAGGGGATTAGACCGCGAGCGGTTCGAAGTTGCCGTCATCTCTATTTGGCGCCGACTCGGATCCGATCTCGACCGGTTACTAGATGAGTCTGCCGTGAAAGTCGCTTACCTCGGAAAAGGGAGGGGATTTGATTGCCGGACCTACCACAGACTGCACCACGTATTAGGCGACTATCGGCCGGACATTGTGCACACGCATCTCGCCGTCCTGCGCTACGCTTTACCGTCATTGCTTCTGTTGAAGCGTACCTCGATGTGGTTACATACTGTGAACAATGTTGCCGAACGCGAGGTCGAGCCTAGAGCGCGCTGGATTCAGCGTTCTGCGTTCAAGTACGGCGAAGTCTTGCCCGTCGCGGTGTCAAAAGAAGTCGCTGTCAGCATGCGGCGTTTATACGGCATTGAACGATGTAAGGTGATCTGGAACTGTGTTCCAACGAATCTCTATGCGTGCCCTCGGACTCCACGACAAGAGTGGCGGGCAAGGGAGGGATTCTCTAGCGACCATATTTTGTTCGTTTGCGTGGCGCGCTTTGACTTGCAAAAAAATCACGCAACCCTCCTGCAGGCGTTCGCTCAAGGTCCTGCTTGCAACCCGAAGGCCCATTTGGTCTTAGTGGGAGCGGGAGTTTTGCAGAGACCACTCGAGGAACAGGCCCAGAAACTAGGCCTCGCCAGTCAAGTTCACTTCCTGGGGGTTCGTGCGGATATTCCGGATGTTCTAGCCGCCATGGATGTCTTCGTCTTGAGTTCAGATTACGAGGGCAGCCCACTCTCGTTAGTTGAGGCCATGGCCGCGGGCTTGCCTATCGTGAGTACGATTGCCGGTGGCGTGCCAGAGCTGATTCAGAATGGCAAAGAGGGTTTCCTCGTGCAGGTGGGTGATGTCAAAGGTTTGTCCGATTCTATGACTTTTCTTGCCAAAAACCCTGAAGCCAGGCGATCGTTGGGGACCGCCGCTGCACGGCGAGCGAGAGAAAATTTCGACATCTCGGTGATGATCGGGGAATACGAGGAACTGTATGAGAGTCTCTACGGTCATTTGCGTAATCAAACCGAGAATGTGGTTAGCGAATCCACTGCGCCAGCCTGAAGGACTGCGTATATGGGTTTGGACGTCGCAACGATTGAAATCCTGTTGACCGCACGCGAGGCGGGTGTCTGTTTTGACAGAGTCCTCACGCTAGGTAGGCAGTCACTGCGTCTTTCGCCGGCTCAGATGCGTTCTGTGTTGTCGAGCCACGGGATTGCTCTCAGCGCCAAACAAGCAAAAGAGGTTTTGACTGAGCAGAAAGGTTATTGCGAGCCGTTGCTGAAGCTGCTGGGAGCTCAGAGGGTTGATTCCATGGACGCTTCCAACTACGAAGGCGCTTCGATCTTGCACGACATGAACCAATTGCTCCCACATTCGTATCGCGATCAATTCAGCCTCGTAATCGATGGCGGAACTCTCGAGCACGTGTTCCATTTCCCCACAGCTCTCAAGAATTGCATGGAAGCAGTGGTCCCGGGGGGCCACTTCATCGGGATCACCCCCTCGAACAATCTCATGGGCCATGGTTTCTATCAGTTTAGCCCGGAATTATTTTTCCGCGTATTCACCCCAACCAACGGCTTCCAGCTCGTAAAAATACTCATTTATGAATATCCGTGGAGATCGGTATGGTATGAGGTTTTGGATCCTGAACGCGCCCAAAGGCGGGTGGAATTGACGAACCACCGCCCCGCTTATTTGATCGTGTGGGCGAAAAAGATTGCGTCTATGCCGATTTTCCAACAGTCACCCCAGCAGAGCGATTACAAGGCAATCTGGCAGCGCTCTGCAGCAGTTGGCATCGCTGACCTCGGCTCTCCGCCGGGTCCTTACCCTTCCCTGTTGACGCGCTACGCCCCCTACTGGATGACTCGGGTGTACCGCGCGGTTCGTCCATTCCGCTCAAAATTATACAAAAAGGTACACGTAACCAGCCGAAGCGAAGCGTTCACTCGGAGCGAACTGTCGCAAAGTTAGGCCGCTAGGTTTGACTAAGAACTGGCAACCAGAGTTGATCGAACCAGGGGCTTACCGTCGACCGAACCTGAGATAAGCCCTTCTGATGGAGAATCCGGGTCAGAACCAAGTCATATGGGTTGTGAAAACGGTACGTCTCCAACCATCGCGACCGGAGAGTGATAGATGAGTTGCGAACCTCGACAGACTCCATCCCGCGGAGGTAATCGTGGCCTCTCTAATAGATGGCCAAAGCTACTAAAGCACGGTCTGGCGTTGCAGGAACTCTCTCTAAGCAGGATTGTCGAGGCGGTCCTCTTTGCAGCCAGAGAGAATCAAAACTCGCATGTTGCGGAGCTACAGTTCGCCAGCAAACTCGAGAAAAATCCCGAAATCATGAAAGCTCGGCTCGGTCGCATCAAGTATGCCTGCCGCATGCTTGACATCAAACCGGGCGCGGTTCTCCTGGACGTTGGGTCTGGAATCGGCTTAAACTCTGTTCTCTCGCTGTTCTGCGGGGTTCAAGAAGTTCATTCGGTCGAAATGACTTACGATCGGCTTCGCTCTGCCCAGCTCATTATAGATTTTTTGGGTCTCGAAGACAGAGTGCGACTCCATGGTCAGGACGTCTTGAACCTGGACTTGCGCCCGGGCACCGTCGATGCCGCGTTTTCTTTCGAACTACTCGAGCATATCAGGGACATTGGTAGCCTGTATGGGAAGCTTGCCTTATGGCTCAAGGAGGGAGGCAGAGTATTTGGACGCACTGGGGCCAACGGGCGGAATCTGATCTACCACTGGGTGTTTAGGAAGCAATGGGACATGATCGATAATGAGCATTACGTTGGCATCAGAGAAGAGGCTATAACAAGCGTGGTTCCGCAACTGCCCGAAGCGGATCTGAGACTACTGGTCAACCGGACACGCGGGGAATTGATTGACGAGGTCATGAGAGTAGCTGAAGAGTACAGCCGCAACGGAACGATCCCACCCCCAAAGCCTGCTTGTGCGCCGCGCGACCCATGTACCGCTCAGTACATGGAAAGGCTGCTAGACCCCTATGAGACGGCTGCAATCATGGACGCACAGGGATTTAGGACCTCTGTTCTGAAACCAAACTTCCGAGACATCACAACCGTAAATCCTATTCTCGCGATGGCGCTGAAGACAGTGGGCGGAATGATTCGGCTGGGTCATCCCGCTAGCTTGTTATTTGCACCCTGGCTTGAGTTCCTATCGCACCGGGAGCCCCGACCCCATCGGGCGTGAGGGTGACGACAAATACTGTGGAACTTCGACCGGTTTCGCGGTCCCGAATCAGCGAGGATCTCAGTAAATAAACCGATCTCGCTAGCTTTGTATCTCAACATTACATGGGGATTTTGCTGCGGCGTAGTCGTCGGCAAATTGCATGATCAAGGTTACTCACGTCATCACGGATCTCTCTCTGGGCGGAGCCGAAGTGATGCTGTATCGGCTTCTCTGCACAATGGACAGGGGAAAATTTGAAAATCAGGTGATTTCCCTAACCGACCTTGGGGAGGTGGCCGACAAGATTCGGCGAGCGCGAGTGCCGGTCGCCGCGCTTGGCATGAAGAGAGGCGTTCCTAATCCTCTCGCAGTTACTCGTCTGGGTCGATGGATTCGCCAGTCGGGAGCCCAAATCGTGCAGACCTGGATGTATCATGCCAACCTAATCGGAGCGCTGGCTGCTCGCCTCGCTGGCGACATACCGGTTGTTTGGGGCATTCACCAAGCTGACCTAGACCCCCAAGTGAATAAACCGCTCACGTTATGGACAGCGAAGTGCTGTGCCCATATGTCTCGTTGGCTCCCAAGATCTATTGTCTTCGTCTCGCAGGCAGCTTTGCTTTTGCACGTTCGGTTCGGCTACGCAGCGAAAAGTATGGAGGTCATACCCAACGGCTTCGATCTGCAGGAGTTCAAACCCGACACAGCGGCACGGCTCTCACTCCGTAAGGAACTGCACGTCCGGGACAATACCCTGCTGATAGGAATGGCTGCCCGCTTCCACCCGCAGAAGGATCATTACAATTTTATTCAAGCAGCCGCACACCTTCACGCCGTCATGCCGGAGGTTCACTTCGTTTTGTGTGGCCGTGGCGTAAGTAGTGACAACCCCGAGCTAATGCAGCGGATAGCGTTGGCACGCATCCAGCAGCGCTGCCATCTCCTCGGGGAGCGCAGTGACATCGGTTCCTTCTTTGCGGCCCTAGATATTGCCACCTCGTCCTCTATGAGTGAGGCGTTTCCTCTATGCGTCGGCGAGGCAATGGCATGTGGCACGTCGTGTGTCGTCACCGACGTGGGCGATTCGGCACGGATCGTCGGCAGCACCGGAAAAGTAGTGCCGCCAAAAGACCCGTGCGCGCTGGCATCGGCATGGCGTGAACTAATTGAAGCCGGACCCGAAATGCGGGGCCACCTGGGAATGACTGCAAGATCGCGCGTGCAACAGCACTTTTCATTGAACACGGTCGTCCAACGGTATCAGGCGATTTATCAAAAGCTGGCTGGCGAAACACCTCCAAGCGTGCGGTGGTCGGGTCTCGTACAACGTGCGGGCTAATCCACACAGGTTGGATTTTGGGTCCAGTCGAGACGCGTCTCTAGGAAGGGCACGCGATATACGAACTTCACTCTTGCCAAGAGGTGTCGGAACTAGTTTAGTAATTGTCGTTATAACTGTCATAATCGCATCCCTTCTCACTCCCGACGAGCTGCGCGGTGACACACCTATGATTGCTTGGATCGTTCCTAGTCTCGTGAGGGTCGGACCGAGCGATGCCCCTGGAAACATCTCCTCGATCAACCTTTCGGGTGCTCGCGGCGAGTATGTGGATACGCAAATCATTATCACAGCTGCTTCGAATACAAATCTCACTGGCGTCAACGTAATGTTGTCCGACCTGGTAGGCCCTGATGGCGCTGTGATCGCCCAATCCAACTACAACCTATACCGCGAGTATTACGTTAGCTTCGCTACTGGCAGTCTCGATTACGGGCCACATGCCACAAACCGCCCACTACCGCCCGGTACATATCCCGACCCGCTGATACCATTCAACGATCCTCAAACGGGGGTGCCATTGTCAGGTAACGGAGCAAGTCTGCAGGCTGTCCCATTCAGTATTCCCGTTGGCCACAACCAACCCGTTTGGGTGGATCTATTCATTCCGCGCGGAATCAAAACGAGCCCGCCGGGAGTGTATACGGGCACGATCGTCATTACGAGCAGTCAGGACAACGTGATGGTGCCGATCCGCCTAACGGTGTGGAATTTCGAGCTTCCGCTCGTGCCATCGGAAAAGACGTTATTCTTTATCTTCAACAATCAGCGGGGAGCGGTCAAGGCCAATCAGGAAGTGCTCATGCGTCACAAAATAATGCCTGCGCGAATTTGGATGCCTTCGTTCGCCGCTTCTGAGATTACCAACTTCGGGCTAAATCGCACCGGTCTTCCCTATTACGGCGCCGCAACCTGTAGCTCGATGGCGCGAGCTCCGAGCGTTTCCGACATTCAGTCTCAAGTAGCACAGTATCCGCCCGGAGTTTTTCTGGACATCTTCCCGGCCGATGAGATTGGCGGCTGCACCGCCATCTACCCGACCATCAAGCAGTGGGCGCAGAATGCCCACGCCGCCGGGGTCAACATCATCATCACCATGGCGCCAGATCCTGCGCTTTACGACGATGGGAGTGGTATAGGTAAGCCGGCAGTTGACTACTGGGTGATGCTTCCTAGAATGTGGCCCCTGAGCCTGGCGGGAATACCGGGGAAGGTCTGGTCTTATAACGACCTCGAAGGTGATAATTATTCTCCCAAGTGGCTGATTGACTTCCTGCCGATCAACTACCGCATCCAAGCTGGTTTCTTGAACCAGATGCAGGGTGCAACTGGCTTACTCTATTGGGCTGTCGATTACTGGCCGAATGAGGCTACTGCCTGGGATGACGTGCTTGTAGGCCCTGTTTCGGGTGCGTACTGGCCAGGGGAAGGAATTCTGCTCTATCCGGGAGCAAGAGTGGGGACCACAGCCACAGCCCCCTCGATGCGACTCAAGTACCTACGAGATGGAATTCAGGACTACGAGTACGTTGAGTTACTCAAGAGCAAAAATCAAGTTTCCTTTATCAACTCGGTGATCAGACCTATTGCCGCAGATTGGCACAACTGGACGCAAGATCAGAGCGTTCTTGAAGCTGCACGTTTGCGATCGGGGCGACAACTCGATAGCCTTTCCCGCGCCAGATAACGCACTTCCCGGAAGTCCAGGTCGATAGGTTTACATGTTAGCGTCCAAAACAGGGCAATTGGCACGTGCGTCCATGAAGAGAATTCTGGATCTAGCAGGCGCCATTCTCGGTTTAGCGGTCTTCGCCCTCCCGATGACGATCATCGCCGGGCTGATTCGCCTCCGCATGGGGCCGCCCGTGCTCTATCGAGACATGCGTCCCGGGCTGCACGGTGAACTATTTGTTTTGTACAAATTCAGAACGATGAGTGACCTGGTAGATGCCGCGGGAAGGCCGATGCCTGACAAAGTTCGGATCACACCGCTCGGACGTGTCCTGCGCAGGACCAGTCTTGACGAGTTGCCACAGCTAGTCAACGTTCTGAAGGGAGACATGAGCCTTGTGGGACCGCGGCCCTTGAAGATCGAGTACCTCAAGCTCTACACGCCGCAACAGGCTCGTCGTCATGAGGTAAAGCCTGGGATCACCGGTCTCGCCCAGATCAACGGTCGTAATAGGTTGAGGTGGGAGGAGAGATTTGCTTTGGATGTTCGGTACATCAACCAGGCTAGCCTGGTTCTGGATCTGCGAATTCTGCTGCAGACGATTCTCAATGTGCTCAAACACGACAACATCAGCCCGGACGGCGATCTGGACGTGCCCTCATTCGGTGGAAGTCTGTCGTAATCGTGCGCAACGTGATCCCCGTAGCGGGTGCCATGATCCTTCTTGAGGGCGCGACTCATTAGAGATCGAGTCATGAATGTCCTGCTTACATGCGCTGGCCGGCGCAACTATCTGGTCAAATTCTTTCAGCATGCGCTCAAAGGCCGTGGGCAAGTTCTTGCAGCTGACGCCTCTGCTGAGGCTCCTGCCTTTCGGGACGCGGATGAATCCTTCGTAGTGCCGATGCTAAGCGACCCGGCATACATCGATGCTCTGCTCACCATCTGCCGACAGCGTTGCGTTCGCCTGCTGATCTCTCCCAATGACCTCGAACTGCAAGCTCTGGCGAGGAATCGCGACCGCTTTCTCGAGGGGGGCACTATTGCAGTGGTCTCATCACTGGAAGTCACCGATAAGTGCTTTGATAAATGGGAGTCCCTGAAATTCTTGAAGGCATGTAATCTCGACGCGCCTGCCACCTACCTGTCGTTGACCGATGTGCGTGAAGCGCTCGCTCGTGGAGATATTACCTTTCCTCTCGTGATTAAACCTCGCTGGGGCACAACGGCTATTGGGATTGAGTATCCGGAGGACCGTGAGGAACTGGAATTGGACTATTTGTTGGCCAGGAAACGTATTCAGCGCACGTGCTTGTGGGAGATGAGTGCGACTGACCCAGAGCGCTGCATTCTGATTCAGAAGCGGTTGTGCGGCCAAGAATACGGACTAGACGTGGTGAATGACCTCGACGGCCGTCACGTTTGCACCTTGGTCAAACGCAAGCTGGCGATGCGGGCCGGCCAAACGGACCGCGCGATTACTGTCAAGAGTGACCGGCTCGAAAAGATCGGCGAGGTAATCGGTCGCGAGCTTGGCCATGTCGGCGTTCTTGACTGCGACGTAATGGTCACCGAAGAAGGTTGTTATGTCCTCGATCTGAATCCCCGCATTGGCGGCGGTTATCCCTTCTCGCACATGGCCGGTGCTAATTTGCCGGCAGCACTGATGGCGTGGGCGAATTGTGAGCAGCCTGACACTCGTTGGCTCCAGGTCGAACCTAATATCGTGACATCCAAGTACGACATGCTCGCCATCGTCAACGACCCGCAACCAACCATCAACCCGCGGCTCAAGACGGCGGTTCAGCAACCGGTTGCATTGGCGAAGTGCACACTCTAGGCCATGGCGCACGCGTTCGTGCATGGCGTATCTCCAGGAGGTTTTCGATGACAGCTTTGGCATGCCCAGTAGCGATCATAGGTGCCGGTCCGTATGCATTGGCGGCCGCCGCGCACCTTCGGGCGGCGAAGGTGGACGTATGTGTGTTCGGCAAGCCCATGGAGTTCTGGCGCCAGATGCCGGCGGGCATGCTTCTCCGCTCCACTTGGGAGGGTTCTCATATTGCTGATCCGCTCGGTGAGTTAACTCTTGATCGCTATCAACAGACACGGGGCATACAGTTACCGAGGCCCATAAGACTCGAGGATTTCATCGACTACGGGCGATGGTTTCAGCGTCAAGCGGTACCTCACTTGGACGCCCGCCAGGTCACGCGACTCGAAGCCGCCTCAGAAAAGTTTCGAATCACGTTCCAGGATGGCGATCCGGTCTGGGCGCAGCGCGTGGTCATTGCCACCGGAATCGGCTCCTTCGCTAATCGGCTGCGCCAGTTTGACACCCTGCCGCCTGCGCTAGCATCGCACTCCTCTCAGCATTGTGATTTCGCTCGGTTCAAGGGCCAAAGCGTGGTCGTGGTCGGTGGAGGTCAAAGCGCGCTTGAGTCTGCGGCCTTGTTGCACGAATCGGAAGCCGCTGTCGAGGTCGTTGTGCGATCGCGAAGAATCCACTGGCTCCGGTATGGCACCCCGCTGCACACATGGCTGCATCGTCCAAATAATATACTCGGACGTATCCTCTACCCGCCTTCGGAAATAGGCCCGTTCGGATTGAACTGGATCGTCGATACACCGCCCGTACTGAGGAGCTTTCCCTCCGCGCTTCGCTCTCGTATCGAACGGCGTGCACTCCGGCCGGCTGGCGCAGGGTGGCTGCCTCCCCGGATGGCGGGGGTAAGGATCACGACCGGCCGTGTCATTATCTCCGCTAACGCCGTTGGCCAACAATTACGGCTCAAACTCGACGATGGGAGCGAGCGGTATGTCGATCATGCTCTGCTGGCCACCGGTTATCGTGTGGACATTTCCCGCTCTGCTTTTCTTGCACCGGATTTGTTGCGTTCGCTGCGTATTGTCGACGGCTACCCCGAGCTTAGCGCGGGCTTCGAAGCGTCACTGCCCGGGCTGCACTTTCTTGGGGCATCCGCTGCCGGAACTTTCGGGCCGCTCATGCGCTTTGTCGCGGGCACCAAATACGCGGCGAGGGCACTCACTCGTGGCATCCTCGGACAGGCGACCGATCCAGTCACACCCAAGGTTGCATCGTATGAGCGAGAAAGATTGCAAAAACCCTCGATAGGGGAACACGTGTCATGAATCACCCGCAGGAACGCTCTCGGTTAGAGCCGCTGGACGTCGCGCTATCTCTTCAGCAGTGCCTCCCGCCGGACACTGTGCCCAAGACCATCCGCAAAGGGCTCGATCGGAATATCTACACGAACGGTGAATACCTAGAGAAGAATCCTCTTTGGCACACTGACGAATCGCCGTTTAAGGTCAAGCAAATCCTGCGAATGTTAGAGAGAAACCGTCTGCAGCCGACTACCATATGCGAGGTGGGATGCGGTGCGGGCGAAGTGCTCAGACTGTTGCAGGGCAAACTGGACAAATCGTGCCGTTTTTGCGGCTACGAGATCTCGCCGCAAGCGATAAAGATGTGTGAGAGCCGGACAAACGAAAAGCTTCAGTTCAAATTGGCCGACATCAGTCGGGAGGAGGACGCGTTTTTCGATCTGATTCTGGTACTCGATGTCTTTGAGCACGTTGAGGACTACTTCGGCTTTCTGCCCGGAATCAGGCCGAAAAGTGATTTGAAAATTTTCCACATCCCGCTTGATTTGAGCGTGCAGACTGTGTTTCGCAAACGAGCCATCATGGAGAACCGCGAACAATATGGACACATCCATTATTTCACTAAGGACACAGCACTGGAAACGTTGAAAGACGTAGGCTACGAGATCCTGGACTACTTCTATACCCCGCGAGGGATCGAACTTGCCACCGCAACTCTGCATAAAATTCTTTTCTCGCCGGTCAGGAAGATTTGTTTCAGCATTCGTCCAGACCTTGCTGTCCGAGTCCTCGGGGGGTCTGGACTTCTGGTCTTAGCCCGGTGAGTAGGTTTAAGCTCCGTGCGGCGGCGTGTACTGCGCCGAGTCTTCTCCATCCGATTTCAGGGCACGGCAGCAATGCCCAGCAGGGCAATGTGGAAGGACCCCTCGCGAGGGACATCGATGCGACTTAACTGCACGAGATGAAAATTCACGACTACGAGTCAGAGCGTCCTTTAGGCTGCACGTCTGCAATCGGGGCAACAGCTCGCGAGCCTTTCCGCGCCGCCGCTCGCTTCTCGGAACTCCAAGTAAGTGGATAGGTGGTTCCCCACCGTCGGGAGTGACAAACCCGGAAAGGGAGAGACTTCTTTGATTATGTCAGCGCCCAAAACAGGCCATTGGCACGTGCATGACATCCTGCAGCATGGTTCCAAAATCGTCATGAGCTCGAGCCGACCCATGGTGCTGAATGTTGTCACAGCCTCTTGCACGGTCCGAGCCCTGCAAGGCCAACTGCCGTACCTTCGAGATAGAGGGTTCGATGTGGTGGTCATCTCCTCGGCAGGAAAGAATCTTGAAGCGGCCAGCGTGGAAGGCGTAACTACAATCGAAATGCCGATGGCGCGGGACATTGCTGTCTTATCAGACCTGGTGACACTGTGGTGTCTGTACCGAGTAATGCGCGCGCTTCGCCCGACAATCACTAATGTGGGCACACCAAAGGCCGGTCTGCTGGGGGGGATTGCAGCCTGGTTGAGCGGGGTCCCTTGCCGCTTCTTCACGCTTCGCGGTTTGCGCTTCGAAACCACGAAAGGCCTAATGAGGTGGATTTTGGTTGGTGCGGATCATTTGTCTTGCCGTCTTGCCCATAGGGTCGTATGTGTTAGCAAAAGCCTGCGCGACAAGGCCCTTGCCTCTGGGCTCACGAGTCCTGAAAAAGCAGTAGTTTTGGGCTCCGGGAGCAGTAATGGAGTAGATGTCTCGCATTTTGAAACAACACCACTAATGACCGGACGAGCTCCAGAGTTACGGAGCAAATTGGGAATTCCTTCCCTGGCACCTGTCGTCGGCTTTGTTGGGCGTTTGACCCGCGACAAAGGCATTCCGGAACTTGTTAAAGCTTTCTTGCAACTGAGCCACCAATTCCCGG
>Ga0066690_10000049_pt1 | contig 20279 bp, 14 predicted proteins | sample GraSoiAngelo_139_FD_62303 | JGI IMG/M metagenome (GOLD analysis project Ga0066690, IMG submission 62303) | Grasslands soil microbial communities from the Angelo Coastal Reserve, California, USA - 14_0929_12_20cm | ecosystem: Environmental > Terrestrial > Soil > Grasslands | place: USA...
CAAGGGCGAGCGTTTGGTCGTTCCCAGTAGTTTTTTTAACCAACCATTTAGGGTTGGTTTGCCATCGAATACCGCGAATGCGGCTGAACCTTTTTCTGATCGGAGTCTTGTGGATAGGCGCGGTTCTCCCACCCTGCCATGCTCAGACGCCTGTCCCTCCTCCCGCGCGCAGCGAGAGCAAGTCTGCCGCGACGGATACCTCGCTCGATCTGCCTCCTCTTCCCAGATCGGAAGTCAGCCTGATCGGGGGGACGGTGGTGCGAACGGATCCTATCCGTGACCGAATAGTTGTTCGGGCTTTTGGCGGCAAGGATCTAACTTTGGACTTTGATGTCCGGACGCAGATTTTGCAGGGAATGAATGTGCTTTCAGTTCGCGATATTCGGCCGGGCACAAGAATCTACGCCGATACCATTTCGAAGGATGGTCGAATCTTTGCAAAGACGATACGAATCGGGACGGGGGCGTCCGTCGGCGAGGCCAGAGGCCAAGTGATCGACTACGACGCTGCGGAAAGGGTTTTGCGGGTACGAGACTTGATCTCTTCCCAACCTTTCTCCATCCATATCGGTGGAGCGACCGAGGTCCAGGCCGACGGGCGTGCTGTGCCCGCGACAGAGTTAGTTGCCGGCTCGCTTGTACACGTGACGTTTCGGTCAGGCTCTGAAGGGAGCAATTCTGCTCAGAAGATCGAGATACTGGCTCGCCCGGGTAGCACGTTTACGTTCGCGGGGAGAATTGTTGTTGTCGATCTTCGTGATGGACACCTGACGCTTGCTGAAAGCGCAAGCGAAAACACGTTCGAAGTGGCGCTAGATTCACTCTCCCAGGACGCTAAGCTGCGCTTGAGACAGGGCGCGGACGTAATCGTTCAGGCTCGCTTCGATGGTCGTCGATACCAGGCGCAGAGTATCGAACCCATGTCCAATCCTCAACCGTAAATTTCATGCGCCGGCCGAGTGGCCGTCAGTCGAGGCTTGCATCCCCGAACTCGTTTCGTAGTATCCACCTTACGTAGTAGTCCCGGTCATGAAAGATGTACCGGATCATGTTGCCCGCGTAATGTGTAAGGGTTCGGAAGTCGGTCCGATACCAGCAGCACCGTGTCATTCGGGGCGACAGCCCGCAATAAAACCGAAATTGTTGTGATACTGCGTCTGGCGATAGCAGCATCGCGGCAGCCATGCGATGATTTCCCTCGATAATGGTGAGCGGGCCAGTCTCATCCACACCAATCAGCAGCACTGAATTAGGCACGCGATGCTCTTGCAAGTCTGCGGCGACAGATCGCATTTTGGCCGAGAACGGGCTCTTGTCCTCACACTCAACCGTTGTCTTGATTCTTTCGATCATGCGAGTCAGATAAAAGTCCCCTTCTGCAAACTTGCGCCACTGCTTTCGTGGAAAGGCGCGGATGCGGGGTACATCGGACGATTGGAGTTCGATCTGCCACCATTGCGTATCGTTCGGCAATTCCCGCCAGAGGCGTCCACGGCGACGGAATAACAGGGTTTTCCGAATCGCATTGTCGCGCTCATTGGTAACGTCAGGATCCGAAACAATACTCGCAAACCTTTCGCGATAGGTATCGAACTCCGGTTGATAGAACTCAGCTTTCAGAAACTCGGCAATTATTTCTGCTTCCGAAGCACTTCGGATCTTGGCGAAGCCAGCTAATCTCGAAGGCTCGAATTGTTCTTGAGAGGAGGAAATAACGGGCCAGAAAGGTACGCTAACGGCTAACAGCAGGCCGAACATCAATACCAGTTGCACCATGATGACCTGCTGCAGAGTGTTGTGGAAGATCATGATGCCTAGCGGCAACAGCCCGCTGAAGGCGAGTTGGATCCAGGTCGCATTAGCAATCCGGCGAGACATTTCGTACGTCAGCAACACAACAGCAACCGCATACACGCTGGTCATCGCACTATAAGAACCAAGGAGCGAGGAGAAAGGTGCGCTGCCGACATCCAGGAATGTCGCTCCAAGAACTGTCCTCCAGAGCGATGTGGGCGCCAACCACACAGCCATGGTGAACAATGAAGTCATACCGGTCACGAGCCAAAGAGCACTTTGCAGGACGGTTCGGCTCGCCCGCTGATGGGAAGTGGCGGCAGATACAGGAAACATGCTGCTGATCACCGACCACGAGAACATGTATACGACCCGCCCGACCAGAGCCACGACTGCGTACAGACCCGCAACACGAGGGGGAAAATAATGCTTTACGAGAAGGATATCCAGGTTGCTGATGATGACTTGTCCGAAGAAGAACACGGTAGCCTGCATCCCCTCCCGGAATGAAGCCTTCACCTGGATTCGTACTTTCGAGGCTTGTTCCAGTTTCGAGCCGGAAGTGGCATACGCAAGCGCAATTGAAATTACGACCGCGCCGATGACCCCGGTGACACCTAAGCCGTAGTGGAGCATGATCAAGGCACCGACAATCTTGATCAATGCTTCCAAAACGAAATTCAGTGCGAGGCGGCGAAAGTCGTAGATACCCTGCAACATGCCACGTCGCACACCCAGGGGGACATAGATTGCCGTCCCGAATCCCAGCAGAATGATGTCATGCGACTCCGGGAGGTGGAGGTATTGTGCGATGACCGAACTACCGAGCATGATGACTGCTCCGAGAAACAATCCCACTTGCCAGGAACGACGGAGCAACTCTCTGTAGATGGCAATCTTGCCAGACAGGTCAGGGCTCTTAGCCACCAGTTTCGAACACACCAACTGAAAGGCCAACGTCACCGCGGAAAGCAGCATTAGGACCGTATAAATGGCCGTGGCGTGACCAAAGCCCTCAGGTCCGAGACCGCGCGCGATTGCAATGTTGTAGAGAAGGTTGGTAGCGCTGACAAGGCCAGTACTGCCCAGCAAGAGCGCACTCCCTTGCAGCATGCGGGTGCGCAATGCAGTTCGGGTGGTTTCATCCGAAGCGATGATATCGGCCGACGGGGTCGTCAGAGTTGGATCCGCAAGGGTCATAGGCCTAAGCAGGAAGTCTTAGATGCGGTTCCAGTTGCAAACGGGCGCCTGCTCCGGTCCGCAAATCCGACTAAAACAACGTGAAGCGCACAACCGGCACTACGGCAGTTCGAGTCTGTCCCGCAAAGGCATAGAAAGTTTGTTGCTCAATGCCGAAGGAGAACCTCATCGGGTAAGAGACGGAGCCGCTTTCCAGGCCATCTCTTCGTTGCGCTTGTGTCTCCCTGACGTAGGAGACGAGGAATCGGCTGGTGAAATTGTCATACGAATGAAATCCCTCGCCCCGTGACCATGTGCCACTGGCGCTTGCTGACCAACGGCGATTAACTTTGACATCCACACCGAAATTGGGACGGATCGTTTGTGCGATCGCGAATTGGGTTCCCTCCACGCGCCACGAGCGCAGGTATTCGCCAACGACGGAGGCGTGAATGTTCTCGCCGAACTTCCGATCGACTCCTGCGTAGGTGCTAGTACTGAAATACTCATGGTCAGCCGGTCCAAACAGCAGATCACGTCCGCTGTAGCCTGTGATGAAAGCGGTTTTGCTCCAAGGGCGGCCGACTCGAAAATCGAGGGCAGCCGAAAAATCTCGGGAATGCAAGTTTTGCTCCGTGAACGGTCCTGCCTCTCTGATAACGTTCCCGGAAAAGGAGAGCCAATTCCCGATGGGGCTGCTCGCCACGTACACGAATTGACGAAACAAGTTCTGGTTCATGTCGCGGGGGTCAAGGGTGTCGCGACGAATCGTGAATTGCAGACCCGGGGTGATGCTGAGGCGGAGGCTTCCAAGGCGAACCATCGGATTAACGGCGAAGTTGAAGATGGTGTCCAGCGTGTTTCGCTTCTCGATCAATAGTTGGCTAGGAATTGAAATGGTGCCGTATGCATTCCGTTCGCCAACAAAGCCACTGATAAGTGGGAACGAGCCGAGGTGCAGGTGATAGCGCGCATCTGCGAACGTTTCGACGGAATGGCGCGGTGGTGGCAATAATAGTCCACCGTTTTGGAATCCTCGCAGCCGCGCATCCATCTGGTAGATGTTTTCGTCCTCGAAAATGGGCCCGATCTGAAAATGAGATCCCACGCCGAGTTTTTCAGTGATTTGCCTTCCTTCCTCTTCGGACAACTCAAACTCTGCATTCCGAGCGGCCGGATCCTCCGGCTCAAGCGCGTTCGCCTGGGCAAACATCGACAGAGCGTGGTACGTGTCGCCTTCCTGCCGATATACATTTCCGCGGGCTACCAAATATGCGTAGTTTTGCTTCTCTTCATCGGCGTCTTGCGGACCAATGCTCGCGAGCGCGGCTTCCGCATTTCGAGTTTCACCCATTGCCAAAGACGCGTTCGCGATTCCTACGGCGACTGCCAAGTCGTCCGCCCCGAGCGCCTGGGCCCGGGCAAACAATCGCTGTGCGAGAGAAAACTGTTGGATGGCCATGAGCGTGTCAGCCGCATCCAGATAGTCTTCGGAGGTGACGACCTCCGGCTCTGAGACGCGCGCCTCGGCGAATGCAAGCGACACCTGCTGCTGGGCGTCCGCCGGACGATTTTCCTGAGCGAAAAAACGGGCCAGTGCCAGACGTACATGAAGGCGGTCTGCGTTCGACAAGTCCAAAGCACGAGCGTAGCGCTGCATGGCCTGATCGCGCTCTCTCAGTTCCATGAGCGCCTGAGCGGTCGCGAGAAGGATGCGGTAATCATTTCCTCCGGCGCTTTCTGCGCGTGAGATTGCGGAGGTCGCATCGGAGGTGCGCCCCAACTTCGCATAGGAACGGGCCAGTTGAGCATTGAGGAGAGAATCGTTGGGTGCAACGGTCAGGCCTTTGTTGAGCGAATCTACGGAGGCTTGATACTGGTGAAGACGATATTGTGCGTCTGCGAGGGACATATAAATGGCTTGGTCGCCTGCCTGAAACTTAAGAGCGCGCTCATATTCTCCCTCGGCTCGGCCGAACATCGAGCGTTGACGATACGCCTCGGCTCTCGCTAAATGGAGGCTGCCGGATTCAGGCAAATTCTTTTCCGCTAACTCTGCCTCCTTCAGAGCCGCTTGTGGGCGCCGCAATTGGAGCATCGAATAAGCAAGGCCGAGATGCGCCTCGCCGTAGTCGGCGCGAAGGGCAATCGCCTTGCGAAAATCCTGTTCCGCTCGCGTAGGCATGCGCATGTCGTTCCAAACATACCCACGATTCATATAGCCGGTTGCCATTTGAGGGTCGTGCTGCAGCGCGCGCGTGAACGCATCCACGGCTTGCTGATGTTGTCCGTTGTGGGCGTATACGTATCCGGCGATGAGAGGTAGATCCCTGTCTTTGGGAAGCGATGGTTCGAACCTTTGCACGACCGCCATTGCCTCGTCGTAGCGGTTCATGAAAAGCAAGTCATAGCCGAGATAAACCGGGGCCTCTGGATCGCGTGGCAATTTTTCGATCACCGCATAGCCAAGCTTGGCGGATTCCTGATAGTTGCCGGTGAGGGTCAGGTATCGTTCGTGCTCGCGCATGATCTCGGGATTTAAGCGCTCAGTATCGGTTGCGCGATCCAGCCATTTCTTCGTATTTGGTAGTTGGTGGGCCTCCAGCGCGGCATTCATGGCCCTGGCGATGATCAGGGGATTCTCCGGTGCAAGCTTGTAAGCCCTTTCATAATTCGCTTGAGCATCAGCAAAGACGCCCTGTTCGGTATTTAGATCGCCCATCGCGAGATAAGGAACGTAATCGTCAGGGTCGAGGCGGCTCAGCTTTTCGAAATATTGCCGAGCTTCATCCACGTTACCAGTTTCTCGAGCAAGATACCCCAACGATTCCAAGGCGGGCGGATTGCCTGGATCGAGTTCGAGCGCCTTCAAGTAGATTTTCGTGGCGTCCTCGGGCCTTTTAGTCCTTCGCAGCAAATTGCCGTAGTTGAGCAGAAGATTGATGTTAGCGGGCTGCAACTGGAGGGCTTCGCGCAGATCGTTTTCTGCTTCCGTGTAGTCCCCGGATTCTACGGCACTGGTTGCTTTCAGACGCAGGAACTCAGGCCGGTCTGGACCGCCTACATCCAGTTTTTGGAGGGCTGATCGAGCAGCTTCCGATTGCTGGTCGGCTTTGTCATTGTTACCCGCTTCCCGATAGAGCTGGGACAGGTCAAGTCTCAGTGCGATCGGATACAGCACACCCTCAGGCACCGAGCCAGGCATCGACTGAAGAGCGAGTTCGTATTCCCGAATAGCAGCGTCATTCTGCCGTCGAAGGCGGTTGATTTCTCCGCGAATCGCGTGCAGCCGATAGTGATTTGGGTCGAGCGACTCAACTTGCTTTAGCAGGGGCTCGGCTCGCGCAGCACGTTTTGCGCTCACTTGCGCCTGGGCAGCGTTCAGTTGGATATCAACCTGTCCGGGCGCTCTGTTGGCGGCCTGCAAGTAAACATCCGCGGCTTCGGTTTTCTTTCCAGCGAGTTCGTAGGTATACGCCAATTCCGAGAGATAGGCCGGGGACTGCGATGGCACAGACTTGAGGGTAGCGATTGCCTGATCGTATTCGCCCGAGTCCCGGTAATAACCCGCGACGGAACGAAGTACCTCTGGATCTCTGGGGGCTCGACTGCGGGCGCGGTCGAGCAATTCTTTGGCTTTATTCTTGTCCCCCGTGCGCTCATAGGCGCGCGCCATTAACAGTTCGTTTCTTGCGGAAGGATGGATAGCGTCAGCACGTTCGAGGTATGAGAGGGCGAGCCTGGGGTCCGATGAAAGGGTGAGTTCACCAGCTAATCGGAGATCGGCATCGCTACTGGGATTTGCGGCGATAACGCGCTTGAGGGTCTCCTCCGCATCTTTGTTGCGGCCCATTTTCGCGTAAGTCTGCGCCAAGCCAGACAATCCTTCGACGGAGGACGGGCGAGCTTGCAGTCCGCGATTGTAGGCGTCGACAGACTCGGAATATTGTCCCGCGAGATGGGCGGCGTAGGCGTAGAGAAACCACAGATCAGGATTTTGGGGCGCCGATTTGGCGGCTCGCGCTGCGTGCGACGACGCGGCGCGATAATCGTTTTTCTGCAAGGCTTCGCGTGCGGCTCGAGCTTCGCGCGCTACTGCGATGCTCGAGCCCCAGCCCATTCCAGAATCCGGAGCTGGCCCGCGACGAGAATTCTTCTCGTCTTTTCGCCCGTTGGCCGGCTGATTTCCCTGAGGGCCTACTTCGAACGTCTGTCCGGCCAATCCTGTGCATGCCAGCAGTATGATTGCCGCAGCAAGGCAGACCCGCGTTCCCGGCATTTTTTGACATCCAGACAAGGTCTCGTCCCATTACTCCTGTAAAAAATGTAGAATCCGGCGCTCATCAGATGCTCAAACGAGCGGGAGCGGTTGGACACTCCCCTCAGGTGATTGCCTTCGAGTCTGCCGAGAGGCGGACCGGAACAAACTTTCGATCCAACCACCTAGCCCACCTGTTGAATCAAACGCTCGGCTCGGAAGTACCTTCAATTCTGTGAGGAGTGTCTGGCATTGGTATCAGGCAGAAGCTACCTGCAGCGCCCCATTCCGCTCGCAATCATCATTCTGGTCGCAGTGGTGATCCATGGACCGCTGCTACTGATGGAATTACCTGCCACGACTTCCTACGATGCGAACCTGCACATTTTCTTCGGTTCGCACTATGCGCAGCACTGGTTTGATCCCTGGAATGAGAAATGGTTTGCAGGCTTCTCGCAAACCACCTATCCACCTCTGACACATCAGTGGATCGCCCTTTTGTCACATGCCGTCGGCCTGACAGAAGGCTTCATGCTGGTTCAGTTGATTGCTGTCGTCCTGCTGGCGGTGGGCACGTGGCGATTTGCGCGACTTTGGGTGGACGATCGCGCGGCGAGCTTGGCGGCGCTGCTCTCGGTTTTTGCGGGAACGGTCTCGTTTCTCGTGTATTCAGCGGGCCAGCTACCCACTACCCTGTCCGCACCGTTGTATTTGCTGGCACTTCCCTACTTTTATCAATGGTCGCGTTCAGCATCATGGCGCTCTTTGCTGAAAGGACTGGTACTTGGGCTGGCAGCCGCATCGGCGCATCACGTTACGCTTCTGTTTGGATCTGTACTGTTCGCCGTTCCGGTGCTTTGGCTGGCCGTTTCCGATGCGCGGACTGAGGGGCGAAGCAGCGCGGCGGTTCTGAGCCGTGCGTTTGTCTTTGTAGTGCTGACGGTTGCGGGAGTAGGTGTTGTGTTACTCCCCTATTGGATTGCAATCATCCGACACCCGATTGAGCAAATGCCGATTCCCCACGGCAGCCGTTTGAATTACCTGGTCAGCCTGATTCACGGGGTCAACTACTTCGTCATCCCGTATGGTGCGATGATATTGGCTATCCCGTTTATTGTGATTCGTGGAGCATCGATACCACGGCTGCGCATACTGCTGATCGCTTTCTGGATTACGTTTTTGCTCGGCCTGGGCGGTACGACGCCTCTGCCCCGATTGATCTTCGGACGCGCTTTCGAGATTCTCACCTATGAGCGCTTCACGTTGTGGGCGACGCTTCTGGCGCTACCAATCGTAGGATTATTGGTCGAAGATGTACTTGATCGCTTTCGAGATGTGGGTGCATTCGCTGTGGCGACGGCCTCAGTGCTCACCCTGGCGCTCGCTGTAGGTTGGACGAACTGGAGTCCCTTCCACACCACTGGCGGTCTCAATGTGGACTCCGTTGTGAGCTTCCTAAATCGCGACGGACATGACCAATACCGGTACCTGACTCTGGGCTTCGGCAATGCCCTTTCCAAGGTGTCTACATACTCAACAGCGAACAGCGTTGACGGAGAATACAACTCGGCGCGTCTTCTGCCTGAGATGACTCGCTTCGGCGCAGCTCAGCTGACCAGTGCGAAATTCTTCGGCGCGGCCGGAATGGACTCCCTGCGGGCTATGCTGCAACACGCGAATCGCTATGGATTGAAATTTATCTTTGTCCACGATACGTTTTACAACCCACTGCTGGTATTCGCGGGCTGGCGGCAGATCGAGACTTATGAGTCGGGAGCGATTACCGCTTGGTCGAAGGATGACGTGCCGCCCGCGCGCAAGATTCCTTCCGATTCCGTGCCCGCACCCTGGGAAGGTCTGTTGTGGGGTACGCTACCGATCGGCACCAGTATTCTTGCGATTCTATTTGCGCTGTTGCTGCCGGAAAAGACCTCGGCTCCCGGCGAACTGCTGACCATGCCCTCGTACGATCGCGAGCGCGTTTTCGCGAACGAGGTGCACTCGTGAGATTCGGTCTGACATTGCTGATCGTAGTGCTGACGGCAGTTCTTCTAATCGCTGGCTGGGTGCAGGCCGGCGGGATGAAACTCCGTGCAGAACGTGCTGCCAGCACGCCGGAGGAAGCGGTTCGCGCTCTGCTGGCCGATATTCAGGGACACAACTGGGAGCACGCGTACGCGCTCCTGGACCATGCCAATGACATCCAGAAAACAGATTTCATCCGTGACATTGCTGGCACGGATGGGAGCCTTCGCACTTATTCCTCGCTGCAAAGTTTCGACATTTGGCCTGTGCATGCCGATGCAACGCACGCTACGCTGCGAGTGCGAATGAATTGGTCGAGCGCAGTGGGGTCTCTGGACGACGTGCGCGATTGGCCCGTAGTGCGAGATGGCAGTGTCTGGAAGGTAGTGTGGCCCAAACCCAATTTCGCGAATGTTCCCTTGCAAGTGCTGCCGGTCAACTATTTGCGTTGGGATGTCATCGGGAAGAGGTCCGACGAATTTGGTAGCGCGGCAGTGGATTCTCCGCAAGTTCGCATCATCTCGATGAATGCGGTGGAACGCCCCGACAGCGTGGTCATTGTGGGCGAAGTGGAGAACGAGGACACGGTGCCGGCGTACTTGAACGTTAGCGCCACCTTATTGAAGCCGGATGGTTCTCCGTTAGCCAAGCAGGATAGCTTTGATGAGATCGCGCACAGCTTGCTTCCGAAACAGGTTTCCCCGTATCGGATCGACTTCCCTGGGATCCGGCTGAACCAGGTCAAGAGTGTGCGCATGGATGTCCATCCTTTGCTGGTGCCGGCGAGCGCGGATCCGGTGATCTCGGTCGAGAACCAGAACGTCAATAAGGACGCTCTAGGACGAACAGTCCTGAAGGGCGCGCTGATCAACCAAAGTGGCCAGGTCGTAAACATCGCACAAGTGCTTGCGGTGTTTTACGACTCGAGCGGCAAAGCAATCTGGGTGTCGGATGGTTACGTCGATCAGGCGCTCTTGCCACAGGCTCCCGTTCCGTTTGCCGTCGATATCCCCGCCGACGTTGCCAACCGAATGCACGACTATCACGTGGTGGTGAATCACTATACTGCGCCGAGTGCCTGAAACCATGCGACGACTGATTCGTAAGCTTTGCTTTGCGATCGTTTGTGCCGCGCTGCCCGCTCTCTCGCAAAAAGTCGCGATTCACGCGCCTTCGTCTGTTTCTGCGGGCAGTTCGTTGGCTATCACCACGACTGGATCGGGCTCGGCAACGCTTTATCTGATTGGGCCGAGCCGTGTGCGCAAACAATCCATCAAGCTTGGGCAACAAGTCGAAATTTCGGGACAGGATGTTGCTGCCTCAGGCAATTATCGAGCGGTGACCTGCGATTCCGAAGGTTGCGTAAGCGCAGTTTTTCAGGTGCTGCCCGCGAAGCCCACTCGTCTCGCCTTTATGCTCCATCCGTCCCGAGTGCCTGTCTCAACTCCAAAAGCCGTGAATGGCACCGCACTCGTTTCAGATCGCTATCACAATACCGTGATCGCTCCGACGAAAGTTGATTTCCACTTGTCTCTCGGAGGTGAATCGTCCACGCGCAGTGTCCAGAGCGTCCGCGGGATCGCGTGGTTTGAAATCGGGTCGCGGCCAAAACAAGGCGCTCTCCAAGTGGTAGCCTCCGTTGATGACACCGCGGAACCGCGCGTCATCCAGCAGGTTGCCGCGGAAGCGTGTGGCCTGCGAATGTCCGCGGCTCCATCCGGGCACCTCGTCAAGCTGCAAACGGATCCAATTCGTGATTGCGCGGGCAACCCGCTTCCGGACGGAACCATCGTTTCGTTCACGAAAACAGATGCCGCGGGTAAAAGCACCGTGGATACGCCGATCAAAAAAGAAAAAGCGACAGCGCAGTTTGAGGTTTCCGGCCCCGCGCACATCTCAGTAGCCTGCGGCGTCGTGGTAGGGAACGAATTGACATTGGGAGGAAGACCTTGATGCGCAAACCCCTCCTGCTGCTCGGAGATTTGTTGTTAATGTTGGGATGCCTGACGTTGATTTTTCAGGCGCGCTGGCCGATTGTGGATGTCCAAGCGGCTTCTCTGCCAAAAGTAGTCCTCTCAGCTGAATCACTGGCGCCGAGGCCAATTGAACAGAGGACCGGTGAAGCTGTCACCCACGACTACGCACAAGCGTGGCAAGATCTCGCGGACGGCCTCGATACTAATCGGACCGATCTGTTGGGCGACTACTTCACAGGAGAAGCCAAGGTACGGTTCACGCAACGAATTAAGGAGCAGAGAAATACCGGCCTCCGGACTCGTTACCAGGACAATGGCCATCATGTAAAAGCTGTTTTCTATTCAGTCGATGGAGGAGAAATGCAGCTCGAAGACGAGGTCCAGCTGGAGGTTCAAGTCTTCGACGGCCAAAAAATGATCTACACGTCTAACTCTCCTCAGAAGTACCTGGTGCTGATGACTCCCGGCTCGGACCGCTGGTATGTGCGCTGCTTAGAATCGGTTCCGGAGGAAACGTTCTAGGAGAAGGTAAGCCTCTTTTAAACAACCCCCGCGCGCAGGGATCCATCCTAGACGCAGACAATATTCGTAATGAGACCCTACCAGCAACTTTTCCTATGGTCAGTCATCGCGGCCAGTTTCGTACCGCATTCGTGTGATCATCGAGGCCGCGAATACACCATTCGCGATGTCTCGCAAGGCACCCAGGGACCGAAAGTGATTGCCGCATTCCAGCCGTGGTTTGGCGATCCGGATCATATCCGGATTGAGTACAACAGCAATGATCCGGCGGTCATCCATCGGCAAATCCAGGAAGCGAAGAAGCTAGGTATTTACGCCTTTGCCGTGGATTGGTACGGAGAGCGTCATCCTTTCCTTGATCGCAGCTATGCCTTGATCCAGCAGATGGCGAGCAAAGAGCACTTCCACGTTGCGTTGATGTACGACGAAACGGAAGAGGATGACGGCCACGCCACCGAAGACGCGCTCGAGGCGCTGCAGAGCGCTTACAAAAAATATATCGGCCCAGATGCGCCTGGACACGACGCGTACTTGCAGTTTCGGGGCCGCCCAGTTGTGTTTGTCTTTCCAAAACGAGGAAATACGGACTGGAATCAAGTCCGCCAGATGGTGAACGGTTGGGCCAGTCCTCCAGTCCTTCTGTATAAGGACGATCCACCTCCGCAGTTCTCAGGCGCTTTTGACGGCCAATATGCTTGGGTGCATCCGGGCTCCAAAGGATGGTCAACCGATGGCAGTGAGTGGGGTGAGGACTATCTCGAAAATTTCTACAAGAAGATGCGGTCCAAGCATCCGGACCAGATCGTCGTCGGTACAGTGTGGCCGGGCTTTGACGACACCCGTGCTTCCTGGAGTTTGAATCGCCACATTGATCAACGGTGTGGGAAAACTTTACAGGATACGCTTCGAGTGTTTGCCGAAAACAATGATCCGGATCATCCGATGCCGTTCATTCTGATCGCCACCTGGAACGACTACGAGGAAGGAACAGCCATCGAGAATGGGCTGGCGCGCTGCAGCAGTTCGACGGCGCCACACTCCTAAAAGGAACCCGATGCTCAAAAAAGTCCCCACTGATAATCGAGTTTTTGACGCACTCGGGGTACTCCTTTTTCGCCAGCGTTCTCGCCTGCAAAACGCGAGGACAACGTTCGCTGACGAGATTCAATACGTTTTCAGTCTCAGTAAGGAACAACTCTGCGGTTTTCTGAAACAGGCGGAAATGCAGCGCGTCCTGAGGCGCACGCTTCATGTATTGAAGAACAATCTACCGAACACAGGAGACGAAGTAGCTGGCGAGACTTTGGATCAGTTCATACTAGAAGAAAGAGGTAGGGTCAAAACAGCGCTGGCTTATCTCCACGAGATCGCAGGTATTTTCGAAAAATCTGGACACCCAATCGTGGTAATGAAAACTCTGGATCACTGGCCTGACACGGGAAGCGATGTGGATTTGCTTGTAACCGCAGACGACGCGGAAGTATGTCAGATTTTCGAAAAGGATCTTGGTGCCCGCAAGCAGCCAAAGAGTTGGGGCGACCGACTGGCCCACAAGTTCAATTTTCGAGTGCCCGGCCTGGCCGAACTTGTGGAAGTCCATGTGGACTGCCTCGGTCAGACGGGCGAACAGAAAGCTCTTGCTCGTGGAATTCTAGATCGCAGCGTGCTGCAGTCCTACGATTCATTTACGTTCCCGGTGCCGTTGCCAGAGGACCGCATTGTGATCGCAACCCTGCAACGCATGTACCGTCATTACTACATCCGGCTAACGGACATCGTGAACATTTACGATTTGCTGTCGGATAATCGCGTCGACTTCGACCGACTGAAGGCAATCGCCGACGTCGGGTCCGTGTGGCCTGGCGTCGCTACCCTGCTGACAATTGTGTGCCAGCATGCAGTTCGATTCGGCGGTGATTCCATCTACTTACCTGACTGTGTCACGATCGCGGCTCGCTTCGGAGCCACCCGCACCTATCTTGACCAAAAGTTCGTTCGAGTCCCTCTGGTTCCGGAAGCTGCAAATCTTTTTTGGGGACAACTCATAGGCATCGGAAGGAAGCACCATTTCCGTGCCATGATGCGGCTCAGCCTCTTGCCCCTGCTTGCGACGGCTGCGTTCGTCAGCTTCCGAGTTACAGGCAATGACAAAGGCGTTTGGTAGGCAGTTTCTTTCCGTCGCCCGTAGCCTGCTTAGTCGTAAATACGGTGATGCACGCGCTTTCGTCAGGTAGAGCCCTTACGTACACGCGGATTCCCGACTACAGTCTGTACTCTATCCTACTCTCGCCCACATGCACCTACACTTTCAGCGGGTTCGAGTGCAACCTACGAGGCATCTTCGATGGAGCGGTTGATTACGCGCTACACATCTCCGACGATCCAAATGAGACCTTTCCCAACTCCAGCGCGAAGACCCCTTCGTACGCCGTTTTATGGGTCAGGAATCCCCGGCGGATCATGGGATTATCCTGGTTCACGCAAGCGCAGCACTATGGCTTCGGCGATTCTCCACGTGGTGGCGGTCGCGGCGGCGCTCGCGATATCTGCTATCCCTACAAAACAGGTACAGACCGCAAAGCCGGTGCCAGAACATGTGACCCTGATTGCACCTTCACCGGATGTTTACATGCTCCGTCCGGCAATTCAGGAAGCGGGCGGCGGTGGCGGCGGCGGTGACCATGACAAGCTTCCTGCACCGCAGGGCCGACTGCCGAAAATTGCCATGCAGCAGATCACACCGCCAGCCATGGTTGTGCGAAACGAGCATCCGAAACTCACGGCCGAGCCGACGGTCGTTGCTCCTCCCCAGGTCGCGATCGCATCCACGAAGCTTCCTCATCTCGGAGACCCGGCGGCGCCGGCGATGCCGAACCCGGCCTTTTCGAACGGAACCGGATCGGGCGCTGGTATCGGTTCTGGATCAGGCGGCGGTATAGGCAAAGGGACGGGTCCAGGTATCGGAGAGGGTCGCGGTGGCGGTATTGGCGGCGGTGTGTTCCGCGTGGGCGGTGGAGTACTTGCTCCCAAACCGATTGCGACACCAGATCCCCAATACACCGAGCAGGCGCGTCAGGCCAAGTATGAAGGGACTTGTATCCTCGCGATGATTGTCGGTCCCGACGGCAAACCGCACGACATCCGTATTCAGCGCGGACTCGCCATGGGTCTCGATCAGAAAGCCATCGAAGCGGTTCAGCAATGGCGTTTTGAACCCGCCACCAAGGATGGCCGACCTGTGGCAGTGCAGATCAGCGTGGAAGTGAGTTTCAAACTGTACTAAAACACAAGACGACCATCGATCAACGTTACCCGCAGGGCAAACTCTGCAATCGTTTCAATGGCAGCATGCCTTGTGGTTTCGAATGCAGGCGAGCACTGCAAATTCGCGCGCTCGTCGAATGGTCCGTTTCGATGGATTTCCGGCAGAAGTTCACGTAATTTAATTAGTATCTACCGTCGAGAAAGAGCCCTTCGAAGTGAATTCACCACGAAGACGCTTCCGGAATGATCCGGTGTGCCGAGCATACCCCGCAACGCGCACTCGTCATTTGCGAATGGGTATTCCAATACGATGGTTGGTGCTGGGCGTGATCCTGTTAGCCGGAACGCTGGCGGAAATCGTCGCCCAGAACACTGCACCTACCGATCCCAGTTCTGCAGACATTATCCAGTTTCTCACCCAGACCATCGATTGGTACCGGCAAACCCAGCAGGAGCAGCAGATCGCCACAGAGCCTGCTGATTTAGGCTTCCTGGCCGACAATCGTCGTATGGCCACCCAGATAGTGCGCCTGGCCTTTGACTTTGCACACCAAGAAGAACAGCGGCAGTCAAAACAATCAAAAACGACATCAAACGCGACACCCAATGGAAATGTGTCGCAGAACGATAGTCTGAACAAAGCAGCAAGTGAGGCAGATCAACTAGTCCAGCAAACACAAGCAGAACTGGAGGCACTCAAAAGGCAACTAGCAACGGTGTCCGCAGCTAAGAGACGACATCTGGAAAACCAAATCGCGGAGACCGAGAGTGAATTGGGACTCTTCCAAGCGCGACAACAGGCCCTGCACAGTATGTTGGACTTTGCAAGCGGAGCGTCGGGCGCAGTCAGAGGCACGGGATTGCGTGCGCAGATTGAAGAATTGGCCCGAGCAGTTCCTCCGGCGGTAAGCGGGATGAACGGGACCGACAGTACGCTCCCGTCGGATCAAGAGTCCAGCGCAAAGCTCAATAGCCTCAACAAACCCGCTCCTAACGGAATATGGGGCTTAACGACAGAACTGTTCCGACTATCGAGTAAGCGCAGTGTCTTGACGAACGAACTGCGCGCGACAGAGGGGCTGCAGAGCAGTTCCATGCAAGTGCGCGAGCCTTTGAGGAAGCACCTGAAAGACCTGATTCAGAGTGGCAACCAATTGGCGCAGCAAGCGGATGTCAGCGACCAGACTGCACTTGCGCAGGAGAAACAGCAACTGGATTCGCTGACTACCGAGTTCAAGCAGGTGTCTGGCCTGCTAGTCTCTCTTAGTAAACAAGGGATCCTGCTGGATCTTTACAAGCGCAGTCTCTCGAATTGGAAGCAGGAGGTCGACACCGAATTCAAGGAAAACCTCAAGGGCTTGCTTGCCAGGATCGGCGGAGTAGCGATTGCCCTCGGTGCTGTTCTGATCATTGGCGAGGTCTGGCGACGCACAATTTTCCGTTACGTTCACGATGTTCGACGTCGATATCAGTTTTTGCTGATGCGCAAAATTGCTATCTGGTGTGGACTCGCGCTCGTTCTAATCTTCGCGTTTGTGACGGAACTGGGCGCAGTCGCAACTTTTGCGGGCCTCATTACGGCTGGTGTTGCCGTCGCGCTGCAAAACGTCATTGTTTCAATGGTGGGCTATTTCTTTTTGATCGGCAGATTCGGAATACGGGTCGGAGACCGCGTACAGGTTGGCACCGTGACCGGAGAAGTCGTTGACATTGGGCTGGTGCGCTTCCATTTGATGGAATTGAGCGGCAACACTGCCGATTCCGAGCCCACCGGCCGGGTAGTGGCTTTTTCAAATTCAGTTGTCTTCCAGGCCGCTGCAAGCCTTTTCAAGCAGATCCCGGGAACGAACTTCGTCTGGCACGAAATTGTTTTGAAGTTCGCTCCGGAGAGCGATTACCGAACGATACGAGACCGCGTGCAAAGGGCCATCGACACAGCATTTTCCGAGTATCGAGATAGTTTGGAACGGCAAAGGCGGCAAATGGAACTCAGTCTCAGTTCCATTTCAGCCAGCGAGCTAAAACCCAGAGCGCGCATTCACTTCACTACATCGGCGATTGAAGTTATCGTTCGCTATCCTGTGGTCATGGACAAGGCTGTCGAGACTGATGAGAGAATTATTGGCGAGATTTTCTCGGCTGTGAATGACGAGCCCAGGTTGAATATGCTTAACGCCGAGGTGCCGACGGCGAAAGCGGCAACTTAGGACTGCCCAATCAAAACATAGGCCCCGCGGATCCTCAAGGAGCTGCAGGGCCTATAGAACTTACTCCTGACCTGGTGGTATTCGTCGACTTTCTACTCACCCCGTTTCTCTTGCGAAGCCTCCCTTGCGTATTTTTGAACAGTGGCCAAGAACGTGTGGGCGCTCTCCGGAGGCGGCACCTTGCCGGAGAGTATCGTTTCGAACGGGATGAAGTTTCCATAAAGCAAGGCGGTCTCGTCCTTGTCCTGCTTGATCACCGCGCCGTTTAGATCGATGCCGGCAAAAGCACCCCGAGATCTTGAATAACTCAGAACCTCAGCTTTCATTTTCCAATCTGTGTCTCCGGAAGCCTGGCGTCCGACGGGACCGGCTGCGCCTGAGATCTCCGCGCCAACCTTGAACTTGCTGGATAACAAATGGTCCATGCCACGCTGGTTCATCACCAGCATCACAAGATCGGTTGCTTCTCCACCGATCTGAAGACCCCAGCTGCCACCGGCAATGGTGATTGGCGCTGGAGCACTCCAGCCTTGCGGCGTTCGACAAGTACCGACCCCCTTGCCGTGGCGACCCCCGAAGCCGACTGCAATATTTATCATCGACGGGGTCACAACGATGCACTTCGCATCGGAAAGAATATCTTTCGGGATTCCTTTATCAGGTGTACCCATGATCTCGTCGAGAACATGAGCCGCGTTATCGAGCCTTTTAGCGATGTCCGTTTCTGCTTTTGAATTCTCTTTGGTGGATTTTTTCTCGAACTTCGCCGTATTGTCGGACTGTTTCTCGCGAGGTGCTGTTTGAGAGGCTGCTGACCCCTCGGTTGTCGTTGTCGGTTGCGGATCGTTTTGAGATTGGGCCAAACTGGAGCTTGCGAGCAGCGCTACTGCAATTCCGACCCCTAATATCCACTTTGAAAACGTTGAACGGTTCGTCATACAGCCCTCTTCCCGAGATGGTTTGAATGATCGTACAGCTTCACATTTTCGATTGTGATTGGTGTAAAGCTCTGAGACCATCCGGTGCACGAGGTATGGAGACTCTAATGACGCTGGATGCGGTCGGCAAGGACTGGCGGGCAGATGTTTCTCGGGGTCTTCCTGTACTGAGAGTTTAGGGTTCGGCCATCGAGGAAGTCAGGTCTCCGATGGATCGACCCCCTTAAAGCGTGACTCCTACGATAGATTTCTGGTTATGAGCATAGGCGGACCGTGTTCCGCCACCTCGGCGAGATCGATAGGGGATAGGTCTCACCGAAAAAGGGAGCGATATGAATCTGATGAAAGCACGAATAAGAAGGGGTTATTCCCTTCTCGCATGTGCCACGTTAATAGGGGTTGCGTTGCTCGGGACAGCGTGCAACAAAACGAACTCCAATTACAGAGATCGCGTAAAGACCGCACTCGAACAAGCAGATCTGAAGGATGTCACCGTCACCGAAGACACCAGCAAGAACACCATCACCTTGGGGGGAACTCTACATTCCGATGACGCCAAGAACAAGGCTGGCAATATTGCCCAGGCGAGCGCCGGCTCACGAGTGATTGCCAATGAGATCAGCGTAGAACCGGTGGGAAATGAAGGCGAGGCGCGAAAGATGGAATCGAGTCTCGATGATGGCATCGAAAATAACTTCAAAGCGGTTCTGATCTCAAAAGGTTTAGACAAGCAGAACATCCGTTACAAGGCAAAGAACGGAGTACTGACCTTAAAAGGTTCGGTCAAGAGCCCGACCCAGCGCCAGGAAGCGCAGGAACTTGCCAAGAACACCCCTAACGTTCAGCAGGTTGTGAATGAGATACAAGTGCAACGTTAGTAGAGTGCAAAGGGGGCGGCTGAAAATGTCGCCCACCCGATTTACTAGGTTCGGATCCGACTAGATGTCAAAAACTCGATAAGTAGATGGGTTTGGCTGCGCCTGCAAAAGAGTAATAGCAACGTTACGTACAGGCACGCCGGCGAGCGTTTGACCTTCCAGAGTTCCATGATGTGCATGGCCATGCACAACGAGATCAGCTCCGTGACGATCTATCACCTCCGCAAGTCGGGAAGTTCCTAAGAACGGTGTGACTTCAGGGTCCTCGCCGCGTACCGTGGCAGCGATGGGAGAATAGTGCAGCACGACGACACGCTTGGGTGTACGCAGTTGAGACATTCCACGCTCCAGCTTGAGGGCTTCGTCAATGGACGCCCGCACGAAGGTCTTGATTTCGGGTTCCCCGAAGGCGGTCAGAACGCCCCTGCCAAATCCTCCAACGAAGCCCTTCGTACCTGCGAAGCCCACACCATCACGTTCGTACGCGCTTCCGTCAAGGACCTTGATCCCTTCCGAGGTCATCATTCGCATCAGTTCTTGCTCTTTCCCGCACTCGTAGTCGTGATTGCCCAGCACGGCGATCGTTGGCACACGAAGTCGGACCAGAGCGTTGAGGAGGGGCTCCATTTCAGCAGGCTGCCCATAGTTGGTCAGGTCACCTGCCAGAACCAGAACATCAGCTTCATCGCGAGCCCGGCTGAGCTGGTCGCGCAAGACCACCTGGTTCGCGGGCGCAAAGTGCAGATCGGCAGTGGCTGCAATTCTCATTGAGCCTTCAGAGGGCAATCGGGATCAGGTGGAACGAACATCGGGCAGCGGTTCGATTTTTGTGCGCCGGTTGCGATGCTCCTGAAGGATGTTATCCATGCCCCACTCTTCCACATCGATTGCAAACATTGCATCGTCAATCAAGCTGCCGCGAAACCTTGCGCCTTCCTTCGGTGAATTCACTTCCTCAGAGAATCTGGCCAGCAAGTCTCGCCATAGAGACTGGGGAACGTAAACACTCTGGGCTGGATAGACGTAGCGAAACAGCGTCAGAGACCAGAGAACGAGCTCCCAATGCTCCCCTGCTAGTTGCAGTACACGTTCCCAGTCCAGCTTTCCACGCGAGGCAAAAATGATATGTGCTATATCAGCTCCATCAAACCGTTCTCGCCGTGTGACAAAAAGCTTGGAGGCCAACAATTCTTCCGGCGCCAACACCCTCGTGTCGACTCCACAGACTTTGGCGGGGT
>Ga0066690_10000050_pt1 | contig 20205 bp, 18 predicted proteins | sample GraSoiAngelo_139_FD_62303 | JGI IMG/M metagenome (GOLD analysis project Ga0066690, IMG submission 62303) | Grasslands soil microbial communities from the Angelo Coastal Reserve, California, USA - 14_0929_12_20cm | ecosystem: Environmental > Terrestrial > Soil > Grasslands | place: USA...
GGCATGGCCGTCGATGAATCTCCATCCATGTTCTGGAAGTAGCGTTCGCTGGACCCGGCGGCCATGGCGCCCAGGGATCCCATGCCGCGGTAAGACTTGAAGGTGCGGCCCTGGTAAAGGATCAGATCGCCGGGACTCTCGTCCGTTCCGGCAAACATCGAACCGATCATGACCACACCTGCGCCGGCGGCGAGTGCCTTGGTAATATCTCCTGAATATTTGATGCCACCATCGGCGATGACAGGGATGCTGGCATCGCGAGTGGCACGAAAAGCTTCGGCAATCGCAGTGATCTGCGGCACGCCGGCGCCGGTCACCACGCGGGTGGTGCAGATTGAACCCGGACCGATTCCCACCTTGATGGCGTCAGCGCCGGCCCGCGCCAGCTCGCAGGCACCGTCGAAAGTGGCGACGTTGCCGGCGATGAGATCAACCTCGGGCAACTTTGACTTTACTGTCTTGATGGCTTCCAGCACGCGCGAAGAGTGACCATGGGCACTATCGATGGCGAGCAGGTCCACCTTCGCTTTTGCCAGTTCTTGCGCCCGCTCGAGAAAATCACCGGTGGCACCAATAGCTGCGCCTACCCGAAGGCGACCATGCGAATCCTTGGCGGCGTTCGGGTATTTCAATTTTTTCTGAATGTCTTTAACGGTGATCAAACCTTTGAGGTAATACTTGTCATCCACCACCAACAGCTTTTCCACTCGATGCTCGTGAAGAATTTTTTCGGCTTCTTCGAGCGTCGTCCCCACCGCCACCGTGATGAGGTTGTCCTTGGTCATAACCTTGCTGATGGGGATGTCGAAGCGGGTCTCGAAGCGCAGATCGCGATTAGTCAGGATTCCAACCAGCTTGCCATTCTTGGTTACTGGCACTCCGGAAATCTTGTATTTGCGCATGACCTCCAGGGCATCTGAAACCTTGTCATCGGGCGCCATAGTGACTGGATCTACGATCATGCCGCTTTCGGAACGCTTCACCTTATCCACTTCATTGGCTTGTTGTTCGACATCCAGATTGCGATGAATAACGCCTAGTCCACCCTGCTGTGCCAGCGCAATGGCCATGTGTGATTCAGTCACGGTGTCCATGGCGGCGCTGATGATAGGAATGTTCAGCCGAATGTTGCGAGTTAGCTGGGTCTGAGTGTTGGCCAGCGCCGGGACAACGTCGGAACGAGCGGGCAGCAGTAAAACGTCGTCGAAGGTAAGGGCCTCAGGGACCGGGAAGTGAATCATAGCTTGTCTCGGGTGAAGAAAAGGTAAGACTCTATTCTAGAGAGGGTTGGCGATGGAGGCAAATGAGGGTGTGCGACTCTCGCGAAATGCGTTGAAAGTATTCACAAAAAGATTTACAGTCCGCGATATTAAAGCGCATCGTACCGACCCCACGTAACGATGTCGCATCCCAGTTGGAGGAAGTCATGAAGGCGGTCAGCGCTCGCGCACGTTGGTTCTCTGTGTGTCTAATTGTGCTTGCTTTTACAGTGGCGGTGTACCGCGTCCGCGCTCAGCAGTCCAGCGCTCAGGTTCCCGCTCCTACCATTCGGGTGACAACTCACATGGTGTTAGTCGACGTAGTTGTGACCGACAAGCAGGGCAAGCCGGCCACCGGACTTCATCCCGAAGATTTTGTGATCGAGGAAAATGGCAAGGTCCAAAAAATCGCGACGTTCGTTCCCGCGGGGGAAAATGCACCGACAAGTGCACCGCCGCTGCCACCGGGCATCTACTCCAATCGGCCGCAATACCGATCTCCTGGTCCGGCTACCGTGATGCTGCTGGATGCAATCAACACTCCTTTCAAGGACCAGTCCTACGCACGCCGTCAGATGCTGCGCTTTATTCAGGAACAGTACAAGCCGGGCCAGCGGATGGCGGTGTTTACTCTCACCGGTCCGTTGAATGAGCTGCAGGATTTCACCACTGATCCTCAGATCTTGCATACGGCTTTGCAACGTTACATACCTCGCCCGCAGGAATTTGCCATTGCCGGCCAGCCCACGACAAGCATTGCCGGGGGCAATCCAACCGCCCCCTCAACGGTGACTGCCGTGGATCCCGCCACCGCTCCCGCCAGTGGCGGTAGCTCTACACTGGGGCCGGGAATGGCCCAGCTGGTGGACAGTGTGCAACAGGCGCTTCAAAGCTTCGAAGGAGCACAGGCGGCTTATGCCGAAGACCAGAGAGCGATATTGACCCTAAATGCGCTGAATAGCCTGGCACGAATTCTCGGTGGGCTGCCGGGGCGCAAGAATCTCATCTGGGTAACGGGGAATCTGCCTTTCTCGCTGATTCCAGAGAATCGTAATATGACTGATGCGGAGTTGACAGAGAGCCTGCCTAGCTTGCAGGTGCATAGCGTCGAGCAGCATGCAGCGGGAAACCAAGCAGCCATGTTCCGGCAATCCCATGCTGGCGAAATCCGCGAAACCGCGGCTCGACTGGCGAGCGGAGAGGTCGCCATCTATCCGATTGACGCGCGTGGACTGTCGATCTCAACCGCGATCGACTCGCAGGAAACAATGCGAGAAATGGCGCGCGAGACCGGCGGCCGCGCCTATGTTAACCAGAATGAAGTCAGGATGGGTGTAGAGCGGGCTTTTGAAGATCAATCTGCAACTTATACGCTTGGCTACTATCCCGAAAATAAGAAGTATGACGGCAAATATCGGCAGCTCAAAGTTAAGGTAAAACGAGATGGAGTGGATGTTCAAAGCCGCCGCGGCTATTTCGCAATTGACCCCACTCAGATGAAGGACTATAACCCCAGTCAGGAATTGGCATCGGCACTGGTAGACGTTGCTCCTGCGACCCTGGTGACATTCCGCGCGCAGGCCAAGCCGTCCGCCAATGGCAAGCTGGGTGTCGATTTTCTGGTGGATGCAGACACGCTATCGACTGAGGATAGTTCCAATGGAGGCAAAAAATTCAGCGTCAGTTTCTTTGCCGCACTCTATTCTGCTACCGGCAAAATGCTGAAGAACGAGAGCATTCGTGCAAATCCATCGGTGAAAGCTGAGGATTACAAACAGATATTACAGCACGGCATGATGGTGCACATGGATCTTGATCAGCTGGCCGAGGCTAAGGACCTTCGTCTGGCAGTGCGAGATGACCGCACTGGGTATGTAGGAACGATCAACGCCCCTGTACCCGCCCATTAATGGCTGACTTCTTCGCGGCGGGGACCGAGCATGTGCCACCGCACGACTCAGTCACGGTGCTACGAACAGGTGAAATAAAGTCTAGCGCGCACCCTCGACTGTGCCCTGGGCGTCAATTGACCGTCAGCGGCGCGGATAAACTTTCGATTCTTCCACTAAGATTGTCGCGGACTACGAAGCGAACCTGGTATTTGCCCGGGGCGAGTTCGAATACGTTGCTGTAAGACATGCCGTGGCCTCGTAACTTCGCGACATTTTCAGCAGATAAACTTCCTTTCAATGTCTGTTTGATCTCGTCCGCCGCTGTTCCATCTTTGGCGGCCGCGGCAGTAGCTAGTGCCACGAAGTCGACATCCAGCTGATTTCTTGTTCCCTCAACGGTGAGTGCTTCGCCCGGCATATGCAAAGCAAATCCCACTGCCTTTTTATTGGGATCTTTCTTCTCACCATTCTTGGCATCCAATTTCTTCATTTCTTCCGGTTTCGCCTCTTGCCAGCGCATCACGACCGGGATACCAGTGGCGCCGAATGGGGAAGTAAGGGCGAAACCTATATCAGCGATACGGGTGAGTTCGGGATTCATAGTGGTATTGGTAACCAGGAAACCATTGCGCGCCCGCGCCTCGGTATTTTTCTGGTCAACTTTGACCTTGAGCTGGCGCCATCCCGGCATGTCGTTCTTTGTATCCAAATAGTAGCCGAGCATGTAGTAAGACGAAGAGTCATCGGCAGCGCGCTTGAAACTGCCCGCCAGATCGTTGGTATTGTAGAAGGCGCGACCGCCGGTCATTTCGGCGAAGTCCCGAAGAGTATCAATTTTGGCGTTTTGCAACCAGCTCCGCGACATCAGCTGCTGCATGGCCGCCGGTCCACTAGCGGCGCGTCTTGCGGTGACGTCCGCCGCGGGGGAGTAGTTCACCAAACCTCGTACGTCAACCGGGTAGACGGAGATCTCAGCGTCATTCAGCACTTGCATTGCTCGCTCATACAAGACAGAGAGGCGGCCACCGGGCACCGTCGATGGAGAATCCAGGTAGAAGGGAAATGCGCCAGTAGCCCAGATCAGCGATTTTCGGCCAGGGATGCCGGATAACGACCAAGCAATGCCAAGGAATGCGCGCATGGTGGTTTCAATGGCGTTCTCCTGCTTGAACTGCGCATACAGGACGTCTCCCTGGGAAATGAAATCACTCAGCGTACTTTGAGTAGTGATGGGATTGGAAGCCATTAGAAGTCCGCTGCCGTCGCCGGCTGCTGCGGCAGCTTCTACATCCGTGTCAAGGTTGTGCATTTCAGGAAGATCGCCGCTGAGTTTTTTCAGAATTTGCAACAGCGCGGTTGGATCTGAAGTAAGTCCTTGCACCACCCTCAATCCCTTACTGCTGATGATTACCAACCCAAGTGTCTGCGAAGAGTCCACATTATTAGCCAAATACTTTACGAGTTCTTTGCGAGCGTAGGCTTGGTCGAGAAATGGAGTATTGACAGTGTCGAGGGCAACCACGGTGACGCTACGAGGCTGCCGCGAAGCGAGCGAAATGTTACTGAATTCTCCGGGTTGCGGAGGGTTGGAAAGAACGCGGGAGGTGTTGGCGACTATTTCCTCGAAGGCAGCGACTTTCTGTTCCTTACCGTTTTCAAATACCCGGAAGCTGTCCTTAGTGAGACTGTGGATGTGGTTGCCGGATTTGTCCGTAACGACCACCGGCACTTGAACCAGCACAGTCTCGGTTCGAAACTCGACCTTGGACTCCTGGTCGGCGTGCTGAGTTATCGGCGCGCTTGGAAGGTCGGCGCTGCTGGGAGAACCCATCGCGGAGGGAGTGCGATTCGGCCTCGGGGCAGTGGAAGGCGTTGACCGAGGCGTCGGACCGGGTCGACCTCCACCAGGTTTGCCGCCTCCGCTCCCGCCCCCGCCGGGTCTTTGCGCCGAAGCGCTTAGCGACCAGACCCCGGCCACGAGCATCAAAATCATTAGCTGCTTGCGCAACATCTTGGTCCTCTCACGTAGGGCTGAGATTATAACGTGTCATTGTCGCGGGTTTGTCTTTTCCGATTGAGCGGCGTATATTTGTGTTTGGAAACTGTTGTGTAGTACCAGCATTTGGCGAAGCACACCAGTGGGCGCAAGCCCACTTTTTAGTTTGCGCTTGAATGTGACTGGTGGCTAGCTAATAAGTTATTGGATTAATGGCATTTGACGCCGATCGGGTGCGTGAAGTTGCGGAGCGGGTTGCGGCCTCCAGCGGGCTGGAGGTGGTCGAAGTGGAGTTTCGCGGCGGTGGTAAAAGCCGCATGCTCCGGATAGTGATCGATAAGCCCGGTACCCCAGGGCAAGTTGGCGTGACCCACGAAGATTGCGCCAACATGAGCCGGGAGGTAGGAACGATCCTCGACGTCGAGGATGCGGTGCCGGGAGGATCGTATCTGCTGGAAGTCTCCTCGCCCGGCCTGGATCGGAAGCTGGTTCGCCCTGTCGATTACGAGCGCTTCACTGGAAGCCGAGTGAAGCTCACGACGTATCAACCGGTCAATGGGAACCGCCACTTCGAGGGGCGGCTGGAAAGTTTTCGCGATGGGCGCCTGACTCTAGACCTGAGCGCCGCGCGCAAAAAGAAAATGCGCCCGGTGGAGGGTGCGGCCCAGAAATTGGAAATAGAACTGGGAAATATCGAGAAGGCGAACCTGGTGCCGGAAATCTAGGGCTGGCGCTTCAGCGGCCCGAGAGCACTGAAAGACTAACTTATACAGGTTTCTAACGGAATACATATGGCGAGCGAGCTTTACAACACTATCGATGCGCTGAGCAGAGAAAAAGGGATTGATCCGCGCATCGTCGTCAGCGCAGTGGAAGACGCCATTGTGGTCGCGACCCGCAAGTATTACAAGAGCCAGGAAAATCTTCGCGCCGAACTGGATAAGGAAACGGGCAAGATCCGTGCCTTCGCGGTGAAGACAGTGGTAGAAAATCCGGAGCAGGTGGAAGATTCGAATCTGCAAGTGACCCTGGAAGACGCGCGCAAGCTCGATCCCACGGTGGAGCCGGGCGGGGAACTGCAGATCCCGAAAGTCACTGAAGGAATTCTGGGACGCATCGCAGCGCAATTGGCGAAGCAGGTAATCTTTCAGAAGGTTCGGGAAGCGGAGCGCGACACTGTATACAACGAGTACATCGGCCGGGTGAATGAAATTGTCAACGCCACCGTCAAACGCAGCGAAGGGCCGGATGTGATTTTTGATGTGGGTAAGGCGGAAGCGCGGATGCCTCGCAAAGAGCAGTCCCGGCTGGAATCGTTCGCCATCGGGGAGCGGGTACGGGTGGTGATCTCGCGCGTGGAAAAGGCTTCGAAGGGCCCGCAGGTGGTAGTTTCGCGCGCCGCGCCAGAACTGGTACAGCACTTGTTCCAGACGGAAGTGCCGGAAATCTACGACGGAACAGTCGTGATCCGGGCAATCGCCCGCGAAGCGGGTGAGCGCACCAAGATCGCAGTGATGTCCAAGGACAAGGATGTGGACGCGGTGGGCGCGTGTGTCGGTATGAAAGGCATGCGTGTCCAGTCCATCATTCGCGAGCTTCGTGGGGAGAAGATTGACATTATCGAATACCACGAAGATTCCGTGACCTTTGCGGAAAAAGCGTTACAGCCGGCAAAAGTGAGCCGAGTGACCGTTCTCGACGGCCAAGACAAGCACCTGGAAGTCGTGGTAGATGACAGCCAGCTTTCGCTAGCCATCGGCAAGAAGGGGCAGAATGTGCGGCTGGCGGCGAAGCTTCTGGGCTGGAAAATAGACATCAAGAGCGAGGAAGAGAAGCGGCAGGAAGTCGAGCAGCAGATGTCAGCGCTGGTCAGTCAGACTGCAACGCCGCTCGGGAGCGTGCCCGGACTGGGCGAAGGTCTCATCGAGAAGCTGAGCGCAGCGGGTATCACGACGGTGGAAGCCCTCGCAGACATGACGCCGGAGCAGCTTGAGGCAATTGAAGGCATTGGGCCCAAGACGGTGGAAAAAATCAGTCTTGCGGTTAATAATTATTTCTCCAGCCTGGAAGGTGCGGAGACAGCGGCAGCGCCTGAAGCGGAAGTGTCCTCAGCAGCTACCGTCGGCGAAGTCACTGAAGAGACTCCAGCAGGCAGCGAGAACATTGACGAATCAGGTGAAGCCGTACAAGAGGCTATCCCTGCCGAGGAATCTTCGGAAGCAGAGCCGGCAGAAAACGCTGCTGCCGGGGACATCGCCGCGAACGCGGAGGATGCCGGGGAAGTTGCCGAGGAAGACAGTTCGGGAGAAAAAATGCCCGAAACGAAAGAATAACTTTGCGACGGGTTGGCTTATTGCGGTGCATGTGCGAACTACATACTGACTCCGTGAGGTTGACATGAAGACTTAGCGGGACAGGGCGGAGGAGAGAAAGAGCGGATGACCAAGATTCGAATCAACGATCTGGCCAGGGAGCTGGAAGTTAAAAGCAAAGCTATTCTCGATGTTCTCGAGGAAGTCGGTGTCACCGAGAAGAAGACGCACTCCAGTTCCATTGAAGAACATGAGGCGGTAAAAGTACGGGCTCGTTTTCGCGCCGCCGCTGAAGCCCAGACTTCTTCCAAGCCATCCCGCAGCTCTCGGAGCGATGCCGACGAAATCAAGACCAAGATTGACCTGTCCCGCATTTCAAAACCTGGAGACGTGCTGAAGGCGATCACGCGGCAGCAGCCCGGCACGGCCGCTCCAGTGGCTCGACCAACCGCTCCGCATCCGCCCACAGAAACCAAAACGGTCACGCCGGCTGCGAAAGCTCCGGTCACCGCGGCAGCGTCCGCGCCTGCCGCACCCAGGGTGGTAGTGCCGCCAGCGGCAAGACCGCCAGCGACGACCAGCGCGAGTGCGTCAGCCGTTCCGCCTGCTCCGCCGGCTGCGATAGCTCCACCGGTAATGCCGCCGGCTCGACCGGCGACGCAATCGCCTGCGGCGCCTCCTGCAACTGCGAAGGCGGCCAGCCCTGCCCCACCGAGTCCAAGCCCTGCGCCGCCCGCCGTTCCATCGCAGGCCGCGCCGACGATGTCTGCCGCGGCAACAAAACCAGCGTCATCTCCGGTGTCACAACAGCCAATTGCGCCGAAGCCGCGCATGATTACACCGCAGACCGGGCCGCGCCCGGTTTACAAAGCGCCAGCACCGCCTGCATCTCAACAGAGATCGCCGCAGGCAGCGTCTCCGGCATCGCGACCGTCCCCTGGGCGGCCCGTGCCTGGTCAACCAATTTTCCAACGACCACGTCCCGCGATGCCCGGGGGGGCGCGTCCCACGCTACGTCCTGGTGAGCGCCGGCCAATGCATCCTACGCGGCAATCACCTGCCGGTGCGCGTCCGCTGGGCGTAGGTCCGGGTGCGTCGACCATACCGGGACCGACGCGGCCTGGTAGCCGTCCTGGCGGACCATCTCGCAGGCCGGGACAGCGTTACATTCCTCGCGGTATCAAAGAAGGCCCGATGAAGGGCTACGTGCCGCCGCCGCGGCTCGTAGTTTCTAATGAACCGCAACCCATCACGCGCAGTATCACCATCACGGAAGGCATCAGCGTAAAAGATCTGGCGGAGAAGCTCGGCGTGCGAGCCAAGGATTTGATCGCGCGTCTGCTGGCTCGCGGCGTGTTTGCCACGATCAATCAGACCCTCGACGCGGAATTGGCCAGTGACATGTCCCGCTTCTTTGGTGCTGATACCAACGTGATCACTTTCGAAGAGCAGGCAGCGAAGGAAGTGTCAGACGCTGCTGCCAGCCGCGAGGATGGCGCTATTGAAACGGTAACGCGTCCGCCGGTGGTTACGATCATGGGCCACGTTGACCACGGCAAGACGACCTTGCTTGATTCCATTCGCTCGACCAGTGTGGCAGAAGGCGAAGCCGGCGGTATTACGCAGCACATCGGTGCTTATAAGGTAAAGGTCTCGGATAAGGATTCGCCTGCTTACGGACGCGAGATTGTGTTCCTTGATACGCCCGGTCACGAGGCGTTCACTCGCATGCGCGCTCGAGGCGCGAAGTCAACAGACATCGTGGTGCTGGTAGTAGCGGCGGATGATGGCGTGATGCCGCAAACGTTGGAAGCCATTGACCACGCTCATGCCGCCGAAGTGCCGATCATTGTGGCGGTGAACAAGATCGATAAGCCCGAGGCGCTTCCGGATCGGGTCAAGAAACAACTCGCCGACCGGGGATTGATGCCGGAAGATTGGGGCGGAACCACGGTGTTTGTGGATGTTTCGGCGAAGAAGAAAACCAACTTGAACTTGCTGATGGAAATGATTTGCCTGGTAGCAGACCTTCAGGAACTGAAGTCTACTCCGGATCGTCCGGCAACCGGCGTGGTATTGGAAGCCAAGCTCGACCGGGGACGTGGACCAGTTGCGACACTGTTGGTGCAGAACGGCACGCTGCGCACGGGAGATAACTTCGTAGTGGGAAATGTTTACGGCAAAGTTCGCGCCATGTTTGACGATCGCGGCAATCAGTTGGAAGAAGCGCCGCCCTCAACTCCCGTCGAGATTCTCGGTATGGAAGGTCTGCCGCAGGCGGGTGATCAGTTCGTAGCTGTTGCGGATCGTGATAAGGCACGCGGTATTTCCGAGTACCGTGAGCAGAAAGCGCGTGAAGCGACACTGGCCAAGAGTTCCCGTGTGTCTCTGGAGGGTTTGGCTGAGCAGTTGAAGACGGCCGGCACAAAAGAACTCAATATCATCCTCAAGGCCGATGTCGGCGGGTCAGTCGAAGTGCTCAGCGATCTTTTGTCGAAGTTATCGAACGACAAAGTACGTCTGAAGGTCCTGCACTCGGGAGTAGGAGCGATCACAGAAACCGACGTGCTGCTGGCCTCCGCCTCCAATGCCATCATCATTGGCTTCAACGTGCGGCCGGAGCGCAAAGCGCAAGAGCTCGCGGACCAGGAGAAAGTGGACATCCGCCTGCACTCGATTATTTACGAGTTGCAGGACGAAATTAAGCGTGCCATGAGCGGGCTGCTCGAGCCGACCATTAAAGAGAATTATCAGGGTCGTGCCGAAGTCCGAGATACCTTCCGCATCCCCAAGGTTGGAACGGTTGCGGGTTGTTACATCGTCGACGGCCTGATCAAGCGTGATTCCGAGGTGCGGCTGCTGCGCGATAATGTCGTCATCTTCAAGGGCAAAGTCGGCTCTCTGCGCCGCTTCAAGGACGATGCCAGCGAGGTGCGCAATGGCATGGAGTGCGGCATCTCGATCGCCAACTACGGCGACATTAAGGTTGGTGATGTGATCGAAGCATTCGTGACTGAGCGCATCGCGGCCGAAGTGATTGCCTAATACCAGTTCTCGGTTCTCATTCCTCAGTTGATAATTTTGCGCATTGAGGACGACAACTCGCAACTGAGAATTGATGCCGATTGCTTTTCTTACTCTCGAATTGCATATCGAAGGCGCACAGTCACTGAAAGACAAGCGCCAGGTCGTACGCAGCCTCAAAGATCGGCTGCGGACGCACTTCAATGTGGCGGTGGCTGAGTTGGATTCCAGTGGCTTATGGAACCGGGCTACGCTCGGTGTGGTGAGCGTTTCCGATTCCCGCGATTATCTTGATGGGCTGATGAAGAACGTAGAGCGCCAGGCTATGCGCATCGCCAACAATGGCGGCGCGGAAGTTACGGACTCATTTCTCGAATTCCTGTGATGACGTAGCCACTTGTATTCTATTGCCATTCCTGAACTTACCCCTGGCAAGCTGGAATCCTCATAATTGCAATTTAGTAACAAGACCAGAAGAAAGTTTTCTGATATTCTCATCCGTTTTACTCCGAGGTGGTGGGGTGGAAAAGCGTGGCGTGAAGTACCATCGCGGGCGTTTGGCCGAAGCGTTGCGCGAAGAGATTGAGACCATTCTCGAGGGTGAACTGGCAGATCCACGCATCGGCCTGGTGAATGTAAGTGAAGTTCAACTTGCTGGAGACGGGCGTTCAGCGCGGGTTTTCGTGGTGGTTCAAGGCGACGATCAGGAAGCCGCGCGTACCATGGAAGGACTGTCTGCGGCCGTAGGATTTGTGCGGCGTGAACTGGTTGAACGGCTGCGCCTGCGCCGTGCCCCGGAACTGATATTTCAATTGGACCGCTCGCAGGATTACGTCGCCAGAATCGATGAGCTTTTGGGTCGAAACAGGAAACGATCGAGTCCGCAACGTTGAGATCGCAGAGTACACGTAAAACATGCTTGAAGAGGTCCTGAAGCAGATTGAGCAACGCCGGCATTTTGTGCTGACGTCGCACGCCCGGCCGGATGGCGATGCGATCGGATCGGCTCTCGCCTGTGGACAGATCTTGCGCTCCCTCGGGAAAAAGGCTGAAGTAGTGATGCATGATCCCGTACCGCGCATTTATCAACGGCTGCCTTTTGCCGACAAAGTTTTACATTCACAGCGTGTGAAGGGAGATTACGAGGCGGCTATCATCCTGGAGTGTGACAGCATTCAACGCACACGGCTGGATGGTCTGGAGGAACGCTTCCTGATCAATATAGATCACCATTTAACGGGACGGCCTTTTGCCCATGTAAATTGGATTGATCCCGACGCCGTGGCTACCGGCGAGATGGTCTACCGCTTGGCGCGACAGGCCGGTGTGAAGGTCACACCGGAGATCGCCACTTGTGTCTACACCGCGCTGCTCACCGATACGGGATCGTTTATGTTCCAAGGAACGAACGAGCGTACTTTTGCGCTGGCGCGCGACCTCGTGCTGGCGGGTGCTGATCCGGCGCAATGCGCGCGCAACATTTATTTCGCACACTCCACCGCGAAGATGCGCTTGTTGGGCGCCGCCCTCACCAATCTGCATCGTGATGAGGAGCTCGCCTGGATCTCGGTGACGCAACAACAGATGGAACAATGCGAGGCCAAAGAAGAAGATTGTGAAGGCCTGGTGAACTATGCCCTGGCTATTCAGGATGTCGAGGTCGCCGCGTTTTTCCGGGAGCTTCCTGACGGACGTTACCGCGTCAGCCTCCGCAGCAAAGGAGAACTGAATGTCGCCGACGTTGCCGAAAGCTTCGGGGGCGGAGGCCATGAATGCGCCAGCGGCTGCTCGCTGGAGGGGCCACTATCGGTCGCGGTGAAGCGCGTGATCACACAGTTGCGGCGCGGGTCGTCTTCGGATAAGGGTTCCTCCGTACAATAATAATTCTATGAACATTGTTCTGGCGCGACAGATGGCGTCCTTCGCCGGTGCGCTGATGATTCTTGTTGCCTATGCCGGCCACCAGATGAAGTGGATGGACGAACGCAGGGCCGCATATAACGTTCTTAACGCCGTGGGCTCCGCCATCCTGGCGTACATCGCGTTTCATCCATTCCAGATTGGATTCGTGGTCCTGGAAATTACGTGGGCATTGATTAGCGTTTACGCGTTGACGAAAGCACTCAAATGATTGTGCCGGAGTTTCCAGGAGATCGAGGATTTAGGATTGGAATTGAAGATGAAACCCGACCCCAATATGACTATCAATCGGCGAACAGGAAAAATCTTCTTGTGCTGATTCTTGCCCATGCCGTCAGGATTCTTCCTTGAACAGTGTTCGCCTGGATCAGCGCGCGCGGACCGATTGGCTCCTGTTGGCGGGTTTCTGTACTTTTCTTTTTTTCTGGGGGCTGAATTATTTTGGTCTCGTCGGGGCCGATGAACCCCGCTACGCGCAGGTGGCGCGCGAAATGTTCGCGCGCCATGACTGGGTCACTCCCACCCTTGGCGGCAAACCTTGGCTTGAAAAGCCTGTTTTCTATTACTGGCAGGCCATCCTTGCCTACCGCATTTTTGGAGTCAGTGATTGGGCGGCGCGTTTGCCTTCCGCTTTCGACGCGACTCTTATGGTCGTCGCTATCTATTTGTTCCTGCGGCGATTCCGCCCGGGATTTCACCTTGACGGAGCATTGATGACGGCTTCCTGCACGGCGGTGATCGGCTATGCCCGCGCCGCGTCCATGGACATGCCACTGGCCGCCGCCTTTACCATCGCTTTGCTAGGCTGGTATGCCTGGTACGAGAGTGGGCGCAAGGCTTATCTTGCGGGATTTTATCTTTGTCTTGGATTGGGGACGCTGGCGAAGGGTCCGGTCGCGCCTGTACTCGCCAGTTTAATCATCGCTATTTTTGCCCTTTGCAAGCGAGACATTCCTCTAGTTTGGCGGACTTTGTGGCTACCTGGAATCCTGCTGTTTTGCGTAGTCGCTCTGCCCTGGTACGTCGCAGTGCAGGTAAAGAATCCAGAATTCTTTCGGATATTCATTCTCGAACATAACCTAGTGCGCTTCGGAACGAATCTGTACCGTCACCAGCAACCTTTCTGGTATTACGTCCCGGTGACTTTGCTGGGATTGCTGCCCTGGACTGTCATTGTGGTTGCCGCCGTGTTCAAAACGACCCGCTCGTGGTGGCGGGGAGCCAAATCGCAACCGCAGGCTCCGGCTGAAGACCAGTTGGACGTATTTCTGGTCATCTGGCTTCTCGCGCCCTTGATGTTCTTTTCTTTCTCGCAATCAAAACTGCCCGGATATATTGTGCCTGCGGTCCCAGCAGGAACTTTGCTGGTCGCAGAATACATTCGACGCCACATTATTGATGACCGACCTGCCGCGCCATGGCTGAATGTGTTGCATTCGCTGGCGGCGGCACTTCCAATCATTCCCGCACTGATGATCCAATACATTCTGCTGCAGCACCGGGTACCGTGGGGAAAGGCGACCATGCTGGCTTCGGGAGTGGCATTGGTCTTCGCCGCAGGAATGGGAGCAACACTCGTCAGCAGACTGGGTTTACGCATGGTCAGGTTTGTCACGCTCGTGCCGGTGGTGTTGGTGGTTGCGTGGGTGCTGCGAGTTGGCGGGCCATCGCTGGACGCTACACGCTCAGCGCGTCCAGTGGCAACCGAGATAGGTCGCATGGAAACCAGGGCTCTGCCCACCGCGGTGCTGGGCGTTTCGAGGGAAACGGCGTACGGCCTCGCCTTTTACCGCAATCAGGTGATCAGCCGCTATGAATTGGGAGAGATACCCCCTGGCGAGCACCTGCTCGTTGCCGTAGAAGGGTCGCAGCCCCAAATCACAAAACTTACCGGAGATCGCCGCGTCTCGCATTTAGGAAATTTTGGCGCACAACATCTGGAATATTTTTGGATATCTCCGCCAGGAATGGGACACAGAGCCGGCTATTAGGACTGAGCTGGCGTACTTCTGTTAGCTTTCCATGTTCTCGCCGTTTGCCTTATCACGCCACGACGCACTAGACTTCCCATTCGCATGGCCTTACAGCACGCTGCCGGTCATCTACGCCAGAAGAGTCCCGTGGAAATCCTCGATCTGAGGCACTTTTCTTCCGTCGATCTGCGTCCTCTGCTGGAAGATGAGACACAAGTGTGGGCGCGGCTACTTTCATGGGACTACAGCGGCTCGGCTGACATGATTTTGCGCTATGTGGATGGCAAGATTCTTCCGGGATACGCCGCCATCGAGCGTGGCAGAATTTTCGGTTACGCGTTTTTCGTTTACGAAGGCAGCAAAGGCGTGATTGGCGATTTGTTTGTGGCGAATGGAAGTCGTAATCCGAATGCGCCCGAAATCGAGACTCGCTTACTTACTCACGTCATCGAGACTCTTCAGCAATCTCCGGGAGTGCACCGAATTGAAGCGCAGTTGCTGGTCCACGAAACCGGCGTAGTGGCGCGGCCTTTTCTGGAACAGGGGTTTCAGCGCCATCCGCGGTTGTTCATGTCAACACCGCTAAACAGACCGGCCAGACCATCGCCTTCGCTGCATGCCGACGTGGAAATCCGACCCTGGTCAGACCAGGATTATCAGGCGGCGGCGGCGGCGATCACCGCGGCCTATCGTGGACACGTAGATTCTCAAATCAACGATCAGTACCGCACGCTGAGCGGCTCACTGCGCTTCTTGAACAATATCGTGCGCTTTCCGGGATGCGGACTGTTTGATGCCGGCTCCTCGTTCGTGGCAGTTCACAAAAACTCGCGCACGGTAGTCGGCCTGATCCTCTGTTCGCGCGTGCGGCACGATGTAGGACACGTCACCCAGGTATGCGTGCTTCCGGAACATCGTTGCCGCGGAATCGGCGAAGCGTTGCTTGCGGCCAGCGCGGGCAACTTGCGACAGCGAAGTTTTTCGCTATTATCACTCACCGTCACTGAGGCCAACCTGCGCGCGGTGGAACTCTACAAACAGTTGGGATTCACGACGAATCGAGTGTTTGATGCCTTTGTGTGGGAGGGGTGAGGAAGCAGTCAGCAGTCAGCACTCAGCATTCAGCCAACCCCCGAGCCCTGGCTATTCTTTTTATCTCCGCACCAGCCACATCAGCCAGCCGGCCACGAACACTCCGCCGACAAACATGGTGAAACAGTACAAGCCATAGCGCAACTGGTCGTGGGGGGTGTTGCGCTGCGTGATGCCGAAGACTACCGAGGCAAACACAGCGAACAACAGCGCGGCGCTGAAGTGGGTCAGTTCGATGGTCATGGCTTCTTACCGATGGCGATGTGGTAGGCGTCCGCCACCGAGATAAAATTCAACAGGCCGGCTACGATAATAAATTTTGTGCCGAAGTCTGCCGTGGCGTGTGCGATTGCTCCCTGTCCCCAATCCATAGCTCGGGTAACGATATAAAGCGCACCCGAACCCACGTCACCGATGAATCCAAGAATATCCAGGATATCGCCCCCATTTGGTTTATACACGCGTCCCTGCATTGCCAGACCAAGCAGAAACATAGTCACGATGGATACCATCAGCAGCAGCCCGCGAATCCAGTGCCTCTGGATCAGGTGCCCGCCGCCGGGAATCAACCAGCCTAGAGCGGGCGCCAGTATCGACATGGTTGTGACTTGAGGTTGGGCGTTTGACGGTCGCTCCGGATCGATGCTGGCTTTCGATTTAGCTATTAAGGGATTTGCCATTCAGATGATTACGATTTCGCGTTGGATTTGCCCCGTCACTTCCGCGGACGTTGGATGCACCAGAACATTTACTTCACTGCGCACTCCGAATTCGGGCAGGTAAATCCCGGGCTCGATCGAGAAACAGGAATTCGGCAAAATCCGGCGCTCGTCGTGAATCTCCAAATCGTCCATGTTGGCGCCGTTAGCGTGAACTTCGGTTCCGATGGAGTGGCCGGTGCGGTGAATAAAATATTCTCCGTAGCCGGCATTTTTGATGTGAGCACGTACCGCGTGATCCACTTCCCATCCGGCTATTTGGCAACCGGCGGAAATTGCATCCTGTACGGTCTTGACACCGACATCGCGTGCTGCCCGAACGATTTCGAAAATCTCCCGCTGCTTCTGCGAAGGTTTCTTGCCAACGAACCCTGTCCAAGTGATGTCATAGTACACCGCGCCGGGTGTATCTTTCTTGGCCCACACATCGAGAAGAACAAAATCGCCCTCGCGGATTGGAACGGGCTGATCCGCTCGCGGCTCGTAGTGCGGATTCCCGCTGTTAGCATTCACCGCGACGATCGGCGCATCATCAGTCACCAGATTCTCGCGATGGAATGCCTCTAGAAACCATTTCTGGATCTCGAGCTCGGTAGTTCCGCCATTGCGCACACGCTGTCCAATTTCTTTGAATGCTGCTGCTGTAATGCCATCGATCAAATCGCGGGCGGCGTAGTGAGTCTTCATCTGTTCGTCTGTCAGGGTAGCTTCGAACTGAGCGACGAGGTCGCCGGAACTGACCACGTTCTTGCCGAGGCCCCGGATCATTTCCAGTGTGCCACCGTCCACAAGAGAAACTGTAAAGATCAGATTGTTGGGCGAATACTGCATCGCGATGTCGCGGTAATTTGCGAGCATGCCCTTAACGTTCTCGAATAACTCCTGCCATCCGGCATATAGGTGCTTGGTGCCGGGAACGGAATCGAGGTGCCCGGCTTCGATCTTATGAACTAACTTAACCGGTTGGCCCTGCGCCGGGATGAGATAGAACCAGCGCCGGGTAACCATCATTCCGTCCGGCAAGCCCAAGACCCGGTAGGCGATCGGATCGCGATGATGATGATCGTAAAAGAGCCACGCGTCGATATTTCGCTCGCGCAGCGCGGACTGAATGGCGGCAAGGTTCATGGCGAAAGGCTATTCTAAATGAGGCGGGCAATTTGGGCGAATACGAGCATGTGGAATTGCAGTTCGCCGGAAGTCACTACCGCGTGACATTCGATTTCGCGGCGATGGTGTTCCCGACCTTCCTGTCATAAATCCACAGCAGCGCCGCGGTAACCACGCCTACAGCAGTCACGGCCCACCAGATGCGCTCTGGCTGATGTGTGACCTCTCCAAAATGATGAATGAGCTTCCCGCCGAACCACCCACCTATAAATGAGCCGATTCCGATTGGTAGAAACGCAAAGCCCATGTATGTGCCTTGCTGTCCGGAAGGCGCCAGACGGGAAATATATTCGTAGTAGCGCGGGGATTGGATAATCTCTCCAAGTGACACCGTGAATAAGGTGGCAACCACCATTGGAATCGTGGGATGCATGATCAGAAGGGTCCATGCCAGACCAGAGAAGAGCGTTCCCAGGGTAATGGCACGCAGCGCCGGCATCCGCTGGGTGAGAAAACTCACCACCATCTGGAGGGAGATTACAGTTAATGGTCCGGTTACGAGAAGCAGCTCAGTGTCGGTATTCGGATTGATATAGTCATGAATGTAGAGCGGAAGAATGATGAATTCCTGCCAGTAAACGATCCAGTATCCAGAGAAGATCAGAAGAAAGATCATGAACCGCGGATTGGAGATGACTGTACCGAAATTTCTTGCAGCCTGGCCCAGGCTCACGGTTTGGGTTTCACCGGAGCGGCGCGGTTCTTTGAAGAAGAGCAGCACCGCGAAGAACATCACGAACACGCTCAGTGCTGCCACCCGGAATACGTTTTCCACGCGCATGTGCTGGTGAACCCAGGAAGCGACGTATGGCCCCGCAGCTCCACCGATATTTACCAGGGTGTAGTAAATAGAGTAGCCAATTGAGCGGACATTCTCTTTGGAGGCGCGTGCTGTAGTCCCGACTACCGAGGGTTTCACCAGGGCAATTCCCAGCGCAGGAAGCATCAACACCATGGTTACCAGAACACCTAAGGGCATGGCATTGCGCAGGGGAGCGAGCCACGGTGCTCCGATTGACCCAAGCAGGAAATAAGAGCAACTCAGGATCAGGTAGGCCAGCGAAAGAGAACGGCGAAAGCCCAACCGGTCGGCGAGAGTTCCGCCGAATGCAGCCAGGAACCACACCAGCCCTCCGAACAGGCCGGTCAGGCTGCTGGCCTGTTCGACTCGAAAACTCAACGTCTCGTGGAGATAACGCGCGAGCGAGGCAAAGGCCGCGTAGTAAGAGAGTCGCTCGAATAGTTCGCTGATGTTTGCGACCCAGAAGGGACGCTCGAACCCGGTGCGAATCTCATGCAAGCGCTCGGAGAAAGTCAAAAGCGGCTCCTGGAGTCGTGAGTAATGCTCACTATTTTGCGCCGTTTCCCATTTCTTAGCGGGTGTTCAATCTCCGCCGCACTTCGTCTGCTGATAACGCGGCCACACGAATCATCTTTTTGCGGCTGGTGTGGCCGGACGCTATGGTAACGGAAGCTCGCGGCACCTTCAAAAGATTTGCGAAGAATTCGATGCAGGCTTCATTGGCGCGGCCTTCGACGGGCGGCGCGGTTAGGGAGACTTTGAGCGCGTCGCCGAGTTCGCCCGTGATAGCGTTCTTCTTCGCACCGGGATGGAGTTTGACGGCAAAGGTGGCGCCTGTCGAAGTATCTCGTATTGGAATCATGCCCGGCTGGAATCTGACGGATGCCGCTGTTGCGGAACGTCTCCCCTGTCGCTACGTATCTTTTCTTTTGCCAAAGATCGCCGTTCCCACCCGCACGCAGGTCGAGCCTTCCTCAATGGCGACTTCAAAGTCGTGAGACATTCCCATAGAAAGCACGCCCATATTGGTATTGGGAAATTGTTGGGAGGCAATTTTATCGCGTAACACGCGCAATTTTTGAAAGTATACCCGCGCTTGCTGCGGATCATCGGTGAACGGAGGAATAGTCATAAGGCCCCGCAGGGACAAGTGATCGAGCTGTGGCGCCGCCTGAAGGATTTCTTCCAGTTCACGGCTTTCCGGGCGGATGCCGCTCTTCGCTTCCTCGCCACCGACATTGATTTCGATGAGAACCGCCAAATTCTTTTCGAGTTTTCTGGCTGCCGCATTCAGCTTCTCTGCTAACTTGAGCGAGTCCACCGAATCGATGGCATTGAAAAGTTCTGCTGCCTTGCCGGCTTTGTTGCTTTGCAGGTGTCCGATCATGTGCCATTCGGCAGCACCCAGGTCTCGGACGGCATCTACTTTTCCGGCAAATTCCTGGACCCGGTTCTCGCCGAATGCTCGTACTCCCGCCAGGTAAGCCGCACGAATAAGTTCTGGGGAAACGGTCTTGCTCACCGCCATCAGGGTAACGTCATCGACCTTGCGTCCAGCCCGCCTGGCCGCAGCACCAATTCGTTCGCGGACTATAGCCATGTTGTCTGCGACTGGCATGATAAACAATAAACCACGAAAGAAACGAAGTTACACGAAGGAGTGCCTAAGAATGTTTCGTGTGCCTCGTGGCCTTCGCGGTTGAACCCCTAGTCGGGGAACGCGGGCGAGGGCGCCCGCGCCACACGCGTGCATCACATCATTGCGACCGGCGGCGCCGGCTCTTTCGGATCGCCCGCACTGGAAAGCGGTAACCGGATCATCAAAAAAGCCAATCCGATCATCACCGCGACTCCCGCAAGATACGAGGGCTCTTTGAAGACCTGTGGCCGCGCCCATGCTGGAGCAAACTGCAATGCCGCCCAAACCAGACCTAGCACGGCTTCTCCCGCAATCAATCCGGAAGCCGTGAGGACTCCGGCATTCTCCACTCGCGCCATCTGCGCGTGGTTGAATCCACGCCGCTTCGCCAGCCAATCTCCGAGTGT
>Ga0066690_10000051_pt1 | contig 20181 bp, 15 predicted proteins | sample GraSoiAngelo_139_FD_62303 | JGI IMG/M metagenome (GOLD analysis project Ga0066690, IMG submission 62303) | Grasslands soil microbial communities from the Angelo Coastal Reserve, California, USA - 14_0929_12_20cm | ecosystem: Environmental > Terrestrial > Soil > Grasslands | place: USA...
CCGCGCAATCCTACAATTTCTTTGGCGCAAAGCCCGGAGGCAAATTGGAAGTTGACGGCGCGGACGCTGCAGCCGTTTCGGTGGACGGCGGGACGATGCCTTCCTCCTCAAGCTGGGCCAACCGTTTGCGCGCCTTTTCCGCGGCGGCGGTCCTGCTATAGTCGGTGACGATGCGTTGGAGCAGGGCGATGGCTTTGTCCGGTTGATTCAGTTTGCCGGTGTAAAGATTGCAGAGATGAATGGCCGCCCAGCCCCAGCGTTCGGGCGGCAGTTTCTGTTTCAGGACTTCCTCATATTCCAGGGCGGCGGCGAGAAAATTCTGGAGGTCTTTTTCGTAAATCTCGGCGATGCGCAAGGCGACATGTTGTTCGCGCGGGTTTTGTTTCAGATAATCGCGCATGAGCTGAATGGCTTCGAGGAAATTGCCGTTGGCCCATTCCTCCTCGGCCTTTTCGTAGTCGGGACTGGTGATGCCTTCGCCTTCGTCGTTGTAAATGACTTTGAGCGCACGGCCGCCGACCAAACCCGAAACGTCATGGGCCACCATCAGCCCCAGACCGACCAGCGAGAGCACCATTCCCGCGCCCCAGCCGCCGAGGTGATAATCAGTTTTGGCAGGCGCTGCCATTCTCTGGTAATCCGGCACCTTGACATTGATCAGGTCAGTGTCGGTTTTTGTTTCGCCTTCCTTCATCAACCGCGCGTAATTGCTCTGGAAACGCCAGATGAACAGACAGGCGCTCAGCGCCAGAAAAACGTACAACGCGATTTTCGTCCTTTTGTTCATCAATTACGGCTCGCCTAATATACCGCAGGCCATGAATCACTGAAAATTGTTTTTCACCTGAGCCGACACGCTTCGCTTCGGGAAATTCTTTGGATCCTCGGGCAAAGTCAGGCGAGAAAGATCATCGCAACGATGCCGGGCCGGCTGCGGAGCTTCAGGAACACGCGGCTAAGATAGTGGGGCGTCCCGGCCACGACAAGCTGATTATCATAGGTCGATCCAGTTTCGCGCCGCGTCCGCTGCCAGATGCGCCAGCCAAAACCCGGGGTCGCGCATGGCGAGTTCCGGTGTCGTCAGATGCGGTGACACGCCGAACACCCCGGTGAAATAACGGGTTTGCCCCTCCAGCTCATCGCTGCGGAAGGTGCCCGCCAGACCAAGGCAAGGCACGTTGGCTTCCTGGCAGAATCTGGCGATCTCGCCGACGCCTTTGCCCATCAGAGTTGACGCGTCAATCGCGCCTTCGCCGGTGATGACCAATTGAGCCGCCCGAATGCGTTCCTGCAATCGGGCGTGGCGCGCGAAGAGGTTAAAGCCGGAATCCAACCGCGCGTTAAAGAAACAACGCAAACCAAAACCGAGTCCACCGGCCGCTCCGGTGCCGGGTTCCGCCGCTGCGTCCAAACGCAGGTCCCGCTCGACCACTTCGGCCAGTTGGCGGAGACATTTTTCCGCGTGTTCAAAATCCTCGGGCCGGAGTCCCTTCTGTGGCCCGTAAACACGGGTGGCGCCGGTCGCGCCGAGGAGAGGATTCCGAACATCGACGGCGACGACCAGTTCGGGCAGTTCTCCTGCCGGCGGTGGCGGACAAATTCGCTGCAACGAAATCAGTCGGCGCCACTGCTCGATGGGTCGGTCGTGTTTATCCAGAAAAATCCAGCCGAATGAACGCGCGACGCCAAAGCCGCCGTCGTTCGTGGCGCTGCCGCCGATGCCCATCAGGCACTGCCGCGCGCCCAGATGGGCGGCCGCCAGCAGCGGGGCTCCCAAACCGTAGGTGTCCAGATCGAACGGGTGAAATTTGTTGGGAGGCAGAAGTGCCAGTCCGATGATTTTGGCCGATTCGATGATGCCGGTCCTGGTTTTCGGGTCCCACCACCATTTCGCTTCCCGCGGGCTGTGCGCGGGGTCCAAAGTCGCAACGGTTCGTTCTTCCACCTTTAACAGCCGGCCCAGAACTTCGCCAAAGCCATCGCCGCCATCGCTCATGGGCAACAGTTCCAGTTTGTCTTGAGGGCGCGCCTCATGCCATCCCCTGGCAATCAATTCGGCGGCGGCCTGAGCGGTCAGCGTTCCCTTGAATTTGTCGGGGACGATTAAGACGTTCAGCGGCATGACGGATTTAACAATCGGTCATTCGTAATCCGCAATCGGAAACTGGTTGCGCTCAGCCACCGGGACAACGAGTTGGACAGATTTTCCGTCTTCTGACGCCGGCGGCTGCGGTTCGTTGGACCGGCCATCGGAAATCGGTTCAGGAAAGTATTGCCAAACGACCGGGCTATGGCACTTTATGGGCGGAATTTTGAAAACTATGAACAAACCGAAAATCATTGCCTACCTGAAACCGTCGTGCGGCTGGAGCAACGGCGTGCGCGCCGTCCTCAAGAAATACGATCTGCCGTACGAAGACCGCGACATCATCAACGACCCGGCCCAGCGCCAGGAGATGATCGAGAAAAGCGGTCAAATGCTCAGCCCTTGTGTGGAGATCGGCGGCCGCATGCTGGCGGACATCAGCGGCGAGGAAGTTGAGGCGTATTTGCTGGCGAACAAACTGGTGGCGCCGAATGAGCGAGCGCCCGACGCGCCGACCAACCAGCCCTGCGCGGATGAAATGCCGCGAGGCACGGGCATTCAGTTCGTCCAGAAATAGTATTATTCAGGACGAGTGCTGCGGTCCTGCATCCAGAACACGTCCACATTATTGGCGCCGAATTTGGTTCGGTTACTGATGAGGTCCAAATCGCGCTTCTGCAAGCGCGGACAGGTGCGCGCATCGAGCCACTTTTTGATTTCGGAATGGCCGTCGGCAAAGGAAAAGCCGCCCGCCCGATTGTGATAGCTCGCCGGAAAGTCCACGATTTGCCACTGGGCGGGCTGATTCGGATAGCCGCCCATGTCGATAACGAAATAACCGTCATTGATGCTGTCTTCTCTTTCATCCAAAAAGACCGCTGTGCGCGACGGCCCAGGATCGAGCAGGTCCGACGTTTTTCGATACGTCTTCCAGCCTTCATAGAGCGGGTGGCCGCCCACCCAACAACTCATGGACATGCTCCTGATGCGGGGCACGGTTTTGCCCTGATTATTGACTCCGATGCTCCGGTCGGCCGGACATTTCCAAATCCCCAGAGAGTTGCCACAAAACGGCCAGAGCACGCTGGCCTTATTGTATTTGTCGGCGTTCCAGTTGTTCTCATTGCGGGGATCGTCCAGCGTCATGCTGTTGCCGCTGGTCCAATCAGGCAGGTCCGCAGCAGCGCCTGGCGGTCTCCATCGCGAGGCTGCCACCAACTCGTCGCGATTATCGTCAGCGTAAAGTTTCCAGGCCAGGAGCAATTGTCGATGATTGTTCATGCACATGATCCCTTGTGCCTTGGTCTTGGCTTCGACCAAAGCGGGCAGGAGCAACGCTGCCAGGATGGCGATGATCGCGATGACGACCAGGAGTTCGATCAACGTGAAGCCAAGCCATCGCACCAGGTTTTTCCCTGACCAGGGCGCCGGGCTTGCGATTGTTGTCCTCACTTTCATCTTTGGTCGCCTCGAACTTTGTTCGCACGGGCGGCTGAATCATTGCGCCCGGACACGATAGAATCTTGTTGCCGCTGCGTTGGTCGGAGTGCTGAAGGCTTTGATGGTCCCGTCTCCCGAGACCCCGGTCCCAGTCTGAAGCTGCCAAGTATCGGTGATCACGTCCTGGTAGTCGATGTAGTAGCTGTGGCCGGCAACCGTGGCGAAGGAGAATGTGATGTTGCCGCCGGTCAGTTGTGGGTTAACGATTCGCAGGTTGGTTATCGGCGCCGTGCGAGCCCTATACGCTTTCACTGAAGTTGAATTGGTTGGGTTATTGATCAGGGCGGCCACGCCGGTGAGACGGTCTATTGAGTACCATTCGATATCGCAGGGGCCGGAGTTCTGAAAGAAAACCAGCCGGAATGGATAGAGGCCATTGGTTTGGACCATAAAATCAAACTCCGTAGTCGCGGTGGGGCTTTCGCCACCCGGTTCAAAATCGCCCAATACCAAAGTCGCGCCGGCGCGCGTAAAATCCGGTCCGGCGACGAGTTTAAAACCGTCGTCCCGGCGCACGCCAAAGCGATGCAATCCGGCGGACAGCTCGAGGTTGGCCGTCACCACCATAGCGATGTGGTTCGGCGTACCGGGATCGATGTAAGGGAATGGCTGGTCGCCGGGAAACGACCCGCGGTCCGTGCCGTCGTTGCTGTAATTGATGACATTGGTTTCGGAGTAGGTGCCGTCCCCGTTCGGACCGGCAGCATCGTTAACGTAGGGCAGGCCGGTGTCCGCGTCTTTCAGCAGGTTGCCAACCTGGTCCTCTGCCCGGGTCGCGTTGTTTGGGAAAAGGAGGTCCTGACCTCCGTTGTGCCAGTGGATTTGGACATTGAATCCATTGGTCAGGCCGGAACCCGGTGCCGTGGCCCAGGCCGCTGCCAGCACCGGCAGGTTGGCCACCGTAAAGGTCCATTGATTGGTGAAGGTTCGCGCCGCGTTATTATCACTGAAGAACAGCCGGTTCGTGTGCGTTGAGTTGAGGGTCAACGCGCTTGGCGGTTGATAAGTAATCGACGCCCCGGTAGCGGTGCTGGTGATAGTCGCCGCGCTGGTCACGTCGGTCCCGTCGAACTGGAAGCTAATGCTCGCGGGCGCTACGAATGAGTCACGGTTCACTATCGCGATCTGGATGGGCGCGTCCGGCAGCAGGTTGGTTGAGTTCGGCCCCGGTGATGCGAAGCCAACCACCGGCGGGTTTGTTCCGTTACCGACCCCCACGAGGACCAGATAATTCAATTGCAGGTTTACGCTCGCTTCGGGCGCGGTCAATCGCAGCGTCTGGACGCCGGCCAAAGTGGCGGTGAGCGGATTGCCAAAGGCGTCAATGAGCCGCGCGTAAGTGTGGGCCACGCCACTGTTGGTGGCCGGGAAGGTGCCAAGGAAGCTCGTGGCTTGATTCGGTTTGGTGCGGTCTCCCGTGACCAGGTCCAGCCGGACTTGTTGTGCGACCTGGCTGGCATAACGCAAATACACACTGTAGTTGGCTGCGGACGGCAGAAACGGGAAGGTGTGCGTGTAGTTCAGCCATTCACCTTGCTCTACGGAGCTGACCTCAAAATCGGTGGCGTTGCGCACGGTGTCCGTTGATAGCAGGGTGTCCACTGCGTCCGAGGTGCGATAATCGCCCAGGGTTGACGGGGTGACGTCGTGGAAATCCACCTCCGGCATGCCGGTGAACCCCGCGTAAATGCCGGGCGCGGGATTGTCCGTGAACTGGCCGCTGCCATAGTTGTAATCCTCCGCTTCAATGATCAACGCACTGGGCTCGGTGAAGGTGTCGAACTGGAGAGGGAAAGTCGCTGACTGGCCTCCGGAATCGGTCACCGTGATTCGCCCTGTGTAAATTGTGTTGTCCGCAAGACCCTTATAGGTCACGGTGAGATTGGTATTGGGCCCGGTGATGTTCAGGCTGCCGCTGACGTTGGTTCCATTAAGGACCAACACGACGCCTGCGGTTGGAATCGTGCTGCTGCCAAATGAACTCGCGGTGAACGAAACGCCGTTTGCGGCGGGAAAGAAGAGGTTCCCCGGTGGCGGCGGAAGCGGAGAAACATTAGAGATTTCCGGCGGAAGCCCTCCGGCGCCGGGCGGAAATACGGCCTCGAACTTATACGCTAAAAAGTCCACATCGGCACAACCCATTTGCGCGGTTTGTGACATGCCCATTTCGATATGGTTCGGCCCGCCGCCGCCGCTTTCCCCGCCAGAGCTGGCCGCAGTCACATGGAAAATTTGCGCAGACGCCGAACCGTTGGTGTAAACCAACAGCACGTGGGTTCCAAGGCCTGAGTTGTCCTTCTGCGCCACGATCCAGAACTCATTCCATTCGGTCGGGTCAAGGGGCAGGAATTGCGCCGGCGCTTCATTGAAATCAATGGTGTTGACGGGCGTAGTTCCATTGAGACCGTTGACCTGCAGGCCCTGGAAGTTGGCCCTGGGAGTCGCGTTGAGGCCGCCGAGCGTGTCGTTGCTCGTCACCAAAGAGAAGCCGAGCTTTCCGACTGCCGCTTGACGGGGGTTGAAAAGTCCATTGGCGTTATCGGCAATCAAATAACCATCCCCGCCAGCGGGATAAGGCTGGGGACCACTCCCGCTCTCGCCGTTGGGATAGAGATTATCCAGCGCATTCGTAGTTTTGGACGGGGTGGGAATTCGGGCGCGAAAAGTAATGGTGAACCCGTCATCCAGAAAAGTGTCCGTGGGGCCTTCCGCCGTCATGTCGTGGACGAACTGTAGCTTGCGATTGCTCGGGGCCGCAAAACCGTACTGACTCGGGTTTCCCGTGTCCTGTATGCGCAGATACGTCACGCTGCTCCCGGGAGACGCCGGGTCGCCTTCTGTGAAAGCTGACGCGCCACCGGGTTTGTTGGTCGTCACGTCAATGACAGGTCCAACACGGGAGCCATCCCATTCGCTCGAACCATTGCTTCGGTTCCAGGTGCCATCCAAAGCATCGAAGGCGCCGGTCCCGAAGGCAGCCGCGTCGCCGTTAAAGGTGTAAGTCCAGCCGCCCGGGGGATCGGGGTACGCAAGACCAGCTTTGATGCCCTGGCTGGCGAACGGGAGGCAAAAGAGAATCAAGCAGTTGGAGAATAATTTTCCCATAAACTTTGAGTGGTTGCCAGGCGGTTCACCATACTTATAAGGCGCGCTTGATGGAAAACAAGTCCCTCTGGGCATGTTTCTTCGGACAGAGACCCTCTCCCCCATTGGGGGAGAAGGACGGGGTGGGGGGGCAGGTTCATGAAGGGGCGCTGAAGCCCTCACCTCCTGACCGTCATTTCAAGTCGGTTCGGCCGTCTGCTTCAGAATCGATTTGGCTCACCGCCAACCCCGCGCTGTACCGGACTTCGGCGTCCGGATCGTAACGTGCCCGTTCAAGGGCGGCGCGGGCCGTCTTCGCGTGCGGGGCGATTGAAGCGAGGGCGAGGGCGGCCGACGCCCGCACAAAGCGATGCTCGTCCAGCAGGGTTTTCTCGAGCGCCGGAACCACGCTCGCCTGATTTTGTCCGACCGCTCCCAGGGCCAGGGCGGCCCGCTCGCGCACTTGCCAGCCAGGGTCTTTCAGCATCGCAATCAACGCGGGAACGGCAGTCGCCGCTTGCGTTCCGAATTTTTTCAGCGCGATGGCGGCATACATGCGGACTCCTTCAGTCGGATCGTCGAGTCGGCCAGCCAGCGCCGGCACGGCCAGCTCCGGCTTTGCTCCGATTTTTCCCAGAGCAAAGGCGGCGTTGAGTCGCAGGGTGGCGTTCGCGTCGCTCAATGCTTCCACCAGCGCAGGCGTGGCCTTTCCGGCAACGGGCCCGAAGTCACCCAACACCTGAGCCGCGGCAATGCGCAGCCGTGGGATTTGCGAACCACGCCGGGTGATCGCGGCATAGTAAGCGGCCAGCTTTGGTCTCAGGAATCGAGGGGAATGGCTGAGGACCGCTGCGCACGCGTTGAGCCAACCCGACGGCTTTCTTTCCAAAGCCCGGGTCAGCGGAGAAATGGCCCCCGGTCCAATCTCCTGAAGCGCTCTCGCCGCCGCGTATGAGTTGTCTCCCAACTCTTCGATCCACGCGCTGACGGGTTTGCCCTGGTAAAGCGGCTCGCGTAAGCGCAAGACCAACACGCCGGCCAGCGCGACAGCAAGTGACGTCCAGCCGGCCAGTTTGATCAGGCGCTGCTGGCCGTTCATCTCTTTGTGCTGGCTGTTCACCGTTTTCATTTGACCAAAAACCTCTGAGAAAAGTTTGGACGATGCGGCTCTGTGCCCGTACAGTTCCACCATTCCTCTTATGAAGACAAAGATTTTTTTTCCGATATTTTGTGTGGCCGTGTCGTCGCTGGCTGTCGAGCCGCCTCATCCAGGATTCCGCGCGGTTGATATCGATACGAAAATTGAAATCGGTTACGGCGTGACCGTCGCCGACGTGGACGGGGACGGCAAACCGGACATCCTGCTCGCCGACAAAAAGCAATTCGTCTGGTACAAAAACCCAACGTGGGAAAAGTTCGTCCTCGCCGAGAATCTTACCAAAGAGGACAACGTTTGCATCGCTGCCGCGGACATTGACGGGGACGGCAAATGCGAAATCGCCGTGGGTGCCGCCTGGAATCCCGGCGACACGGTGAACAGCGGCGCCGTGTTTTATTTGGTCCCGCCGAAAGATCGGACGCAAAAATGGGAGGCCGTGGCGTTGCATCACGAGCCGACGGTGCACCGGATGCGCTGGGTGAAGAACTGGCAAAACGAATATGAACTCGTCGTGGCGCCTCTGCACGGTCGCGGCAACAAAAACGGGCAGGGTGATGGCGCCAAAATTCTCGCCTACAAAAAGCCCGCCGATCCGAAGCAGGATTGGACGACCCGCCCGCTGAACGACGCATTACACATGACGCACAATCTCGATCCCGTGCAATGGGACGACGACGCGGCGCAGGAATTGTTGATTGCGTCGCGTGAAGGCGTCTTTGTGCTGAACTGGGACCCGGACGCGAGCGCGCTCAAGCTGGCACAGCTCTCCGGCACCGAGAGCGGCGGCGCAGGCGAAGTCCGACTCGGCAAATTGCCGGGCGGAAAAAGATTTTTTGCCACGGTCGAGCCGATGCACGGCACGAACCTCGTCGTTTACACCGAGCCGGAACATTACGACGGCAAACAACTCTGGGCGCGCCACGTGCTGGACCCTTCGCTGGTGGACGGCCACGCGCTCGCCTGCCGTGACGTGCTTGGCATGGGTTCCGATCAAATTGTCGTCGGCTGGCGCGCGATGAACAAACCGGGGGTCAAGGTTGGTATCAAGCTCTTCACGCCGTTGGACAAGGAAGGCAAAGACTGGCGACAAACTCTGATCGATGACAACGCGATGGCTTGTGAGGACTTGACGGTCGCGGATTTGAACGGCGACGGCAAACTCGACATCGTCGCCGCCGGGCGCGCGACGAAGAATGTGAAGATTTACTTCAACGAAACATCCAAGTAGGCTGCGCTTCAATCGATCGGCGAAACGTTGACAATCGCGTCGGAAACCAAGCCAAGCTCTATGCCCGCCGAAGCCCCCGACGAAAAACGCGCGGCTTCGTCAGTTCACGTCGAACCGTACATTCCAGCGGGCACACACTTGCCGGAATTCACGCCTCGCGCGCTGATTCTCGGCACTATATTGGGAATGGTGTTCGGGGCCTCGTCGCTTTATCTGGTTTTGAAAGTCGGGCTGACGGTCAGCGCTTCGATTCCGGTCGCGGTCATTTCGCTCACGCTTTTCCGGCTGGGATCCAGGGTGGTCGGCTTTCCGGACGCGACGATCCTGGAGAACAACATCGCGCAGACCGCCGGTTCGGCCGGCGAGTCAATTGCCTTCGGCGTGGGCGTCACCATGCCGTCGATCATGATTCTCGGATTCGATTTGGAACTGACTCGCGTGATGCTCGTGGCGATTCTTGGCGGCGCGCTCGGCATTTTGATGATGATCCCGCTTCGGCGCGCCCTCATCGTCAAGGAGCACGGCGCGTTGAAATATCCCGAAGGCACGGCCTGCGCCGAGGTGCTCAAGGCCGGCGCGTCGGAGGAATCGAAAGCGGCGGCGTCAGCGTTGGCCAAGGCCGAGGCGCAGGCGGTCGCCGCGGCCGGACTGGCGCGAAGCACGCGAGCGCACACCATCTTCAGCGGTTTCGGAATCGGGCTGGCGTACAAGACCCTGATGGCCGCACTCAAATTGTGGAAGGACACGCCGGAGAAAGTGTTCGCTGCGCCGTTCAAAGCCGGGTCCGTCGGCATGGAGATTTCGCCCGAATTGCTCGGCGTCGGCTACATCATCGGGCCGCGCATCGCTTCCATCATGTGCGCTGGCGGCGTGCTCGCCTATCTGGTCCTCATTCCGCTGATCAAATTTTTCGGGGAAGGAGTGTCGGTCGTGCTTCCGCCGGGCGGAAAGTTGATTCGCGATATGAGCCCGAACGACATTCGCAGTGCTTATATCCTTTACATCGGCGCGGGCGCCGTGGCCGCGGGCGGCGTCATCAGCCTGATTCGATCCCTGCCGACCATCTGGCACGGATTAAAGGCCGGGCTGTCCGACTTCGGGCTTGGGCGCGGCAACAGGGGCAACAACATCCCACGCACGGAGCGCGATTTGTCGATGAGGTTTGTCGGCGTCGGTATCGTCGCCTTGCTGGCGGCGATCACGTTGGCGCGACCATTGCACATGAATCTGCTCGGCGCATTGTTGATTCTCGTGTTCGGTTTTTTGTTCGTCACCGTGTCCTCGCGCCTGACGGGAGAGATCGGTTCATCGTCGAATCCAATCTCCGGCATGACGGTGGCGACGCTTCTTTTGACCTGTCTGGTCTTCCTGCTGGTCGGCTGGACGGGCAATGTCTATTACGTCACCGCGCTCTCGGTAGGCGGTATTGTTTGCATTGCCTCATCGAACGGCGGCACGACCTCGCAGGATTTGAAGACCGGCTTTCTCGTCGGCTCAACTCCCAGACTTCAGCAAATTGCCATCCTGATCGGCGCGCTGGCCTCGGCGCTCGTGCTGGGACCGATCCTGAAAGGCTTGAACGACGTGAAGACCGTGTATGTTCCGGCGGACAAAGTTGCTCCCGGATTGCAGGTGACGTTGCCAAACGTTGGCGTGACGAAGCGGGAAAAGCTGCTTGGACCGCAAGGATTGGAGGACACAAAGACGCACTGGGTCTATCACCAACTCGATCCGGCCGGTGGCGCCGCGAAGAAATTTCTTCTCGATGACACGGGCAAAGCGCTTTGGTATGTGGACCCCGGAATCAATGGCACATTTGAGCAGCGCCCGGATGGCAGCAGGGTCGAGAAATTCAGCGCGCCCAAAGCTGTGCTGATGTCTTACATCATCAAAGGAATTCTGGACCGCAAACTTCCCTGGGCGCTGGTCCTGTTTGGTGTGATGATTGCGATCACACTGGAGCTCTCATCCATTCCGTCGCTCGCCTTCGCGGTCGGCGTTTATCTGCCGCTGGCTTCGTCTGCGCCGCTTTTTATCGGCGGTCTGGTCCGTCTGTTCGTGGACCGCCGTCAACGCGCGCGGTTCAAGGACACGTCGCTCAGCGAGGCGCAGCTAGCCGCGGAAAGCGACAAAAGCCCCGGCGTGCTGCTCTCCTCAGGTTATATCGCGGGCGGCGCGATCACCGGGATTATCGTTGCGTTCATGGAGGGAGTGTTCCCGGTTCGCACCAAGGCGATCGATGAGTGGTCGCAAGGGCACAATCCGTTTTATTCGACCGCTGATTGGAATGGCCTTCGGGCCGACTGGCTCGCGCTGATTCCATTTATCGTCCTCTGCTGTTATCTATACCGCATCGGGCGAGATGTTGGCGGCCCGGCCAACCGTAAAAACATTTAGGCGATATCAACAGGAACCAGGCAATCGCAGTTGCAAAATTTCTCTTTGAAATCCGGCCCAATCCCGCCAACATCCGCGCTCGCTTTGTGGCTTGAAGCGGTGGGGCAAGACTCCATCGCGCCCTGACTTCGATTGAGAAAGAGCGGGGCTCGAGAGGACTCTCGCCCCAACAAATAACTGGAATGAAACGCACGCACCATTGCAATGAACTGCGCCCGGCGCACATCGGGCAAACAGCGACTTTGTCCGGCTGGGTCCATTCCCGCCGCGATCTGGGCGGCTTGATTTTCATCGACATCCGCGACCGCGAAGGCCGCACCCAAACCGTGTTCGATCCGTCCGATTTGCCGAAAGAAATCTTCGAGCGCGCCGCGTCGTTGCGCAGTGAATGTGTCGTCGCCATCACCGGCAAAGTCCGCCAGCGGCCCGCCGGCACCAACAACGTGAAGATCGCCACCGGCGAGGTGGAGGTGGCCGTCCGCGCGTTGGAAGTGCTCAACATGGCCGACGTGTTGCCGTTTCCCGTGGACGATCCCGAACTCGCGTCGAAGGTGAACGAGGAATTGCGGCTGCAATATCGCTACCTGGATCTGCGCCGACCGGAAATGGCGCGGAACATCCGCCTGCGCAGCCGGGTTGCAACGGCGACACGCGTGTTCATGGAAGAGCAGGGATTCCTCGAAGTCGAGACGCCGATCCTGTTCAAATCCACGCCCGAAGGCGCGCGCGAATTCCTGGTTCCCAATCGCCGCGAGCCGGGAACGTTTTACGCGCTGCCGCAATCGCCGCAGCAATTCAAACAAATTCTCATGGTCGGAGGCGTCGAACGGTATTACCAGCTCGCCCGCTGCTTCCGCGACGAGGACCAACGGGCCGACCGTCAGCTCGAATTCACGCAGATCGACATCGAGATGTCGTTCATCGAGCGCGCGGACATCTACACGCTCATCGAAGGTTTGCTGCGCCGGGTTTGGAAAGTTGCGCTCGGCGAGGACATCGTGACGCCGTTCACCAGGATTACCTTTGAGGAAGCGCTGAACCGCTACGGCGCCGACAAGCCGGACACGCGCTTCGGCATGGAACTGGCGGACTTCACCGAGGAATTTCGCAGCAGCGGGTTCAAAGTGTTCAGCGGCGCGGTCGCTGCGGGCGGCGTGGTGAAGGCACTCAACGCGAAGGGACTCGCGGGCGCGACGCAAGGGCAAATCGAAACAATGACCGAATACGCCAAGAGCTTCGGCGCGAAAGGCCTCGCTTATATCAAGGTTGAAGGCGGCGAATGGAAATCGCCTATCATGAAGTTTTTCAACGACGTTGAGAAAGCAGCATTGACGAAGAAACTCGGCATCGAGGAAGGCGACTTGATCCTTTTCGCGGCCGATCAATGGCTGACCGCGTGCGAAATTCTGGGGAAGATTCGACTTTACTGCGCGGGCGTGTTGAAAGGGCAGGGGAAGCTGACGATTGCTCCGAACCGCTTCGATTTTCTTTGGGTGGTCGATTTTCCGCTGCTCAGTTTCGACAAGGAACAGAACCGCTGGTATTCGAGCCATCACCCGTTCACTGCGCCGGTGGCGGAAGACATTCAGTTTTTAACGAGCGATCCGAAGAAAGTGCGCGGCCAGCACTACGACATCGTTGTGAACGGCACGGAACTTGGCGGAGGCTCGATTCGTATTCATCAGCCGGATGTGCAGAAGACGGTGTTCGAGCAGGTGCTGCAGATTTCGCCGGAGGAAACGAAACTGCGTTTCGGCTACCTGCTGGAGGCGTTTCGATACGGCGCCCCGCCGCACGGCGGGATCGCGCTCGGCTTCGATCGCTTGATCGCGATCCTCTGCGGCACACCGAGCATCCGCGACGTGATCGCCTTCCCGAAAACGGCGAAGGGCACCGACCTCATGACCAACTCGCCCGCGCCTGTGACTCCGAAACAATTACGCGATTTACATCTTGAATTGAAGGCGGCGAAGAAGGAGTAGCTGAGCAAGCTCTGAACCATGCCCACCATCTTTCGCGAGAAAGGGTATCGGTTCAGCTTTTATAGTTATGACCTTGGCGAGCCGATGCATGTGCATGTGACCAAAGCGGGCGCCGAAACAAAGGTTTGGATGAACCCGATCGCACTGGCTTGGGCCAAGGGATTTCGAGAGCATGAAATTCGAGAGATTCTCGACCTTGTTGCGGCTAATCGTGCTGTGATAGAGTCTGCTTGGAATGAACGTCGCGGAAATTGAGAAAGTCCACGTTACGCAAGATCGGCTCGGCTTCGAACTGAAGGACGGTCGTCTCATCAGCGTCCCCCTCGCGTTCTATCCGACATTGCAGCACGCCAGTGAAGCCGAGCGATTGAATTACGAGATTTTCCCCTGTTCTGTGCATTGGCCAGATCTGGATTGTGACATTGGAGTCGAGGGCATGTTGTGCGGCGCGAGGGAACTGCCGGTGTATGCCGAACGATCCGCCGAGTTGCGCGAACGGAGGGATTCGAAGAGCAAGGACGCGGGTGCTTCGACAATGACTTTGGCAGAAGCCAAAAAGCGATACGGTATCCCGTGAAGCGATACGGATTGTTCCCTGTGGCTTTCGGGACGGGAGTTCGAGAGAGAGTTTGTGCGGGCATTCTTTTTGCGCTCGTTTGCCTGACAGCGGTGGTCGTGTTTTGGTTGACGCCGGTGTTACCTGAATGACGATGCCTACCCGGATGCAGCGAACCCCGCGATAGCGTCCCGGTTTCAATCCGGGCGTCCATTGGCGCGAGGTCGCTGATCCGGCGCGTTGATATGGCAGCCATGAATCCCCCGTCGTACGATGATGCCTTTGTCCAAGCACTCTTCGATCGAATGGGGGGAACATACGATCTGGTAAATTTAGTCTCATCGGTTGGATTCGCTGCAGTGTGGCGGCGTCAATGCGTGCGAAACCTCTCGATTGATCGAGGCGCTCGTGTTTGCGACATGATGTCAGGCACCGGTGAGTGCTGGCCCTACCTACTGCGAGCTGGAGCGCGCTCGATCACCTCTGTGGATTTCTCACGAACCATGATTGCGCGCCAGGCGTTGCGACGCGCGCGTGCCACCGCTGACATCGCGAGCCTCTGCGAGAACGCTACTACGACTTCGATTCCGGACAGTTCGATGGACTATATCGTGAGTGCTTTTGGTCTCAAAACGCTCAGTCGTCAGGCGATGACGGAGCTTGCCAGGGAGATTCGCCGGATTCTCAAGCCGGGAGGCAGATTTTCGCTAATCGAGATCTCATTTCCAACGGACTGGTTGTTCGGAGCGATTTTTCGCTGGTACGTGAGTGCGGTTATTCCGATCATCGGACGGATGTGCTTGGGCGACATTGAGTGCTATCGGATGCTCGGTGCTTACACCACCGCATTCGGTTCGTGCGATAGGATTGCGCCTCTCTTTCGCGATATCGGATTGGAGGTCAGCGTAAAAGGGCACTTTTATGATTGCGCCACATCTCTCGTTGGATACAAGGCTGGCTAACCCTATTAAGCCCGCACGGTCAATTGGCAAAAAGATTTTCTGACAGAAATTGTTCAATCTCCGGTTCAGTTTATCCCTGATCGAATCGCGACTGGAACCAGGAGGTCGTAATCTTCCGCAGCAAGGCAAAAAAATTCCGGCAAACCGCAGTTTGCCGGATTTGAAAACGGAACCAGGAAGCGTTAGCTCGCGAGGTCTTTCTTCACTCTCTCCTGCAACTGGCCGCTGGCGGAGTCGTCCAGGCCAACCCCGGTCCAGACGATCTTGTTGTTTCCCTGGGCGTAATAGATCGTGCGGCTGACACCTTCGACTTTGTAAGCCTTGTCCCAATCCTTTTGTTTCGCGACGACGACCGGGAAAGTAATTCCATGCTTCTTTGCCGCAGCGATGATCGCTTTGGCATCCTTGGAGTCGATGATTTGAGCAAAGACTCCCAGCCTGTTATAGCCGCTCTGCAACTTCTGGAGTTTCTGCAGATCAGCCCAAAAGTTTTCGTCTTGGAGGTTGCCGAACGCGACAACCTTGCCGGCCTTGCCGGCGTAGGCGCAAACCTGGCAATACTCTTTGCCGTTCTCGACGTTCTTGATTTCGTAGGGCGTTAGACTGTCGCCGGGCTTCAGACCGGCGTGCGTCAAACCCGCCACAGACAGTGTGGCCAGTAGTGTTGCTAGTCTTTTCATAGTCAGTGTTGGTTTATCATTTTGCGGACTGCTTCTAGTGACCGACAAAACAGCAATTAGTTCAATAAAAAACGGAAATAAAAACGGAAATATCATTACTTGCCAATCGCGGTCAGGTGCTCACGGGTTCTGAAGAACAGGGTTCGTCTGAAATCGCGGGCGAAGCCATGCAGGTTTGGCGGTGTCGGTGGATGCGCATCATAAAAAGCTTCACACGCGGCAAAGGACAGACTAATAATTGCTTCGAACCCTTAGAACCCAGGACTTCTTTATGCGAAGGTCTTTCTTATTTCTTTTCATTGGTTGCTCGCTCCCGCTGCTTTCGGAAATCTTAAGAGTCTGTGGCGGAGTTGCTTACCCTGATCCGCCAGGCGGCTGGACGTACATTTACAATGGTGACCAACTCACGGTCGCGGACGATGCCAGCGGCTTTGCGTCCTTGGACGGCACTTGGAGCCACAGCAACGGTTCCGACCAATGGGACGGTTCTGTTATTGGCGGCCCTTTTACTACCAACGGTGTCTTTGGAGTGGATAACGCTCCGGGCGGCGCCAATCTCATTACGGAAAACGGCGTTAATTACCTGCGCATGCAGGACACCGGCGACCCGCGGGACTATGGTTATACAGACCCATGCAATCGGAAGGTTTATTTCGGACACGATGTAGAAGCCGACGGAGGCGGCACCGATATCATGGACACGGGGGTAACGCTGACTTTTCGCGCGAGGATTCCGACGCCGAGCAACACGACGTTCCCGCTTGACCCGCTTCATCGGGACGGACAGCAGGCGGCCGGCGTTCAACCGTATCCAGCCGCAGGAGACGGTTATGTCACAAGCGACGGCGGCAAGGGAAACTTTGTCGTTCGACAATCCTCGGGTGGCGCCATCGCTTTTTCTCTGACGCAAACCAATGACACAACGGGCGGGGATCCCAACGTCAACCGCGCCAATTTTGCCGGGTTGACGATGAACGAGTTCAACGGCAATCAGGTCAGCGGCAATGTCAATTTCGGGCAAGGCACCGGCACCAACGTCATCGCTTTCGATCCCACGCAGTGGCACGAGTTCTGGATCGTCATCCGGAAGGACTCGGCGAATATCGGGACACACCAGGGCTTCATCTACATGGACGGTTCGCTCTCGCCTCGGGTCTTCCGCATCACTGCCGGCGACGGTAATGACTACCCGCAGAGCTATATCGCCTTTGGCGGCACGGCGACGCCGCAGAATTGGGCGCTGGACGTGGATTTCTTCGGGTACAAAATCGGAGCGGAATTTCCGCCCGGCGCTTTCGATCATATTCCACCGGACATTACCGCTTTGTCGCCGGGGGAGAACGTGACCTGTTACCCTGCGGGTAATGTCATTTCGTTGTCAGCAACGACGCAGGGCACCAACAGCCTCTCATCGAGCGGATTCAAGCTGACCTTGAACGGCGCGGACGTGAGCAGCGGTCTGAACGTCGCCGGCACTCCACAAAGTCGCACCGCGACTTATACGAACCTTGCTACGAACACGATTTACAAAGGCGAGCTCATTGTTTCTGATCAGGCAGGGCGCAGTTCCACTAACAGGCTATCGTTCGACACCTTCGTGGAATCGAGCGGTGTCCTCGTAGAGGCTGAGGACTATAACTTTGCCAATGGCCAGTTTACGGATAACCCCGCACCGGCCGGGTACTTCGGCTTCGCCGGCACGTCGTTGGTGGATTATTTCGATACGACGGACACCAGTTTCGGAACTTACCGGGACGCCGACGCGGTCGATACCCAGGTGGGGACGGACACGGCACGGGCGAAATACACCGCAGCGGGGGCAACCGACTATGACGTGGGTCTGGTCGCGGCAGGGGAATGGCTCAACTACACGCGCACGTTTCCGTCGGGTAATTATCAGGCTTTTTTGCGCGCCTCGGCAACAGTTTCGCAGCAATTGCTGCTGGATCGAGTGACCGGAGACCGAACCCAGCCCAACCAGACGACGACTTCGCTAGGTACATTTTCCATCCCGTCCTCGGGCCGGTTGAACATTTACGGATACTCGCAACTAAGCGACGTTTCGGGGAACCCACTCGCGGTCAGCCTTTCAGGCGTGCAAACCCTGCGGCTGACGGCTCCAAACGCGAACGATGACGTACAAGTGAACTTTATTTTCTTCACTCCCGCCCCGGCGGCGGCTCCGCAGATAACCAGTGCAACGATCAGCAACGGCATGGTCACGATTCAGTGGACCAATGGCGGGACACTCCAATCCACGACGAACTTGAACGTGTCGATCACCTGGAAAGACCTGGAATCCGACGGCTCATTTACCGAGTTCGCGACCGGTAACAAGTTTTACCGCGTCAAGCGATAGCGGCGGGAAAGCGAGTGAACCGGCACAAGCCGGGTGTTGGCTGCGCCTTTTTCGAGTGACCTGAGCCGACCGCGCCGCCGACAAAAAAACGGGAGGGAAATGCCAGGGCAAATCAGACCATGGTCAGTCCTGGATGAAGTAACTGAGGTTCTCCAGTTCGATGGCGAGGTTGACGTTGTTGACCATGACTTCCTCGGGCACCTGCAAAACGATTGGCGAGAAATTCAAAATGCCGGTGATGCCGGCCTCGACGAGCTGGTTGGCAACTTCCTGCGCGACGACTGCAGGGACGGTCAGGATGGCCATGCGCACCCCATGTTCGCGGACGAATCCGGGCAACTTCTCCATGCCGTGAATTGGCTGGGCGACTGTCTTTTCGCGTCTCCGATCCGGATCAACGTCGAATGCCGCGATAATTTCGAATCCTTCCGGCTCGAAGCCGCGGTACGAGAGCAAGGCGAGGCCAAGATTGCCGACACCCACCAGAATAACGGGCTGGAGGCTGTTCGTGCCGAGCAGGTCGGTGATCATTTTGGCCAGTTGCTCAACGTCGTAGCCCAGACCGCGTGTGCCGAATTGGCCGAAGTAAGTGAGGTCTTTGCGGAGTTGCGTCGGTTTCACACCCGCGGCGGCGGCCAACGCGTCGCTGGAAACGGTGCGGATGGCGTTGGCCTTGAGCCGATGCAGGCAACGAAGGTAAACCGATAGCCGATAAATCGCCTTGCGCGGAATTTCGGGGCGGCCGGTCTTTTTCACACGGGTGGCAAGTTAAGCAACGAAGGCGATGGGAAGCAAGCAGCGGCGGGAAAGAGCACTGGTCCAGTTCGATTAGCCTTCTATGAACCGTCAGGTAGGGCGGGCTGTCCTCAGCCCGCAGCCTTCCGTTCGGGATGCGAGTGCATCAACGAGTTAGGAAATCGGTTCAACGCAGTGCCACCAAATTTGCCAGTGAAGCATATTTCGGCTTAAACCGACTTATGTCTGCCAAATTTGGACGCACGGCTCATTGCCGGTCGCGGCTTCAACTGAGTTAGCCCGTTCATTAGTGAAAGGCGACACATGAAGCTGCGTTTCCGACCTTATCGCCGCTCGCAAAGCGGGCGGGTATGATCTCCAAGATAAACTCGCCGGCAAGCATGAAAGCCTCGGCACAACACGACCTCGGCGAGGTGTCGAAATTATCTCATGCGCGCCACGAGGCAATGCGCCAACCGGAAGTCGACGTACAACTGGCCCGCGCTTACCTGGCCGCCGGCAACATTCAATCTTTTGCCGCGCGAGTGATGGAGCGCGCGTCAGGTATCCGGGTTCAGTCCGGCGCACGATCCCACGCTGGTCTCAGCAATTCGAACCTCGGCGATCTCGCAGCTTCATCTCAAGTGCTTTCGCCATTCGCGCGAGTGTCTGGATGCTCGCACTCCGTTCCCCCCGCTCGACTCTGTCAACACAAGCCGGATGCAGGTCGGCCTTTTGCGCCGGTTGGATCACGGCCCCAGGCGGAAACGACACGGGATAGCGTGCGAGCTTTAGCGTATCTGGACACAGGGCTGCAAGAATGAGGCACTCGGTGGCCACGTGTCCGCCTAAGAACGAAGAGTGACCGAGTGAAATAACTACCACGTTAGTGGTATGCGTTGGAACACGTACGAACGCTTTTCCGCAGGAATCGAGAAGATTCGACTGGGCTCAACCAGGCGGACGGTTTTCTCCTCCTGCCCCACGGCAGCCTTTGTGCTCATGATCATTGTGCGTTTGGAAACTTAGTGCGCCCTGCGCAGCAGAAGAGTTCTTTGATCCAGCTGCAGGATTGAGCGTGGGCACTGCGTTTCAAGCGTCGAAGAGCGTGAATGTCGGCCTCACACAAGTTGAAAATCGGTCTCTGAGAATCTTGCTCCAGCTTCTCGCTCGGTCGATGCCGCCCCGTGATCATTTTCCTCCGCCGTCACTCCAAAGGTTCGTCGTCCATGAACCCGCCACACTCGCCCGGCGCGTCTTCGCCAGGCCCTCCTCACCGGCATAAGGGCACCTCGAAGCCACTTGCCGTGCCGCTTGGGAAGGTTGCCGTGGCCATTGTGGATGGCGACGAGATTTTCCGCTTGTTCGTCCAAGAAATCCTGGACCAGTCGCGTGAGTTCCGTTGTGTCGGTTCCTATTCCAGTGGCGAAGAGGCCCTGATCGCGATTCCGCA
>Ga0066690_10000052_pt1 | contig 20160 bp, 16 predicted proteins | sample GraSoiAngelo_139_FD_62303 | JGI IMG/M metagenome (GOLD analysis project Ga0066690, IMG submission 62303) | Grasslands soil microbial communities from the Angelo Coastal Reserve, California, USA - 14_0929_12_20cm | ecosystem: Environmental > Terrestrial > Soil > Grasslands | place: USA...
TAGTCTGCGCGGCGAATCTCAGCGGGCATGCGGATATCGTGATAAGGCATGCTCAAGCGCAGGACTGCAACATTCAGCAGGTTGAGAACCTTGCAGAGAGCGGTATAGGCGATGGCATCCGCGTTCCAGTGGGGAAGCAGAATGACAGCCCGGCGACCACGGGCAGGGAACCAGCGGGCATTCGCGAGATTGTTCTCCGGGTAGGGCGTCCGTACCGGCGATGTGAAGCGGAGAAAGTCTGCGAAGGTTCCGCGCACTTTCGCTTCGAGCTTCGGATCGGGAACTTCACGCGTGCTGAAGACCTGCACCTCGCGGCGCTCGATCCGGAAATCGGTTGGGACCTGATACGAATAAAATTCGTCGCTCGCAGCGATGATGCGTTGGTTGTAGTCTGCGAAGAACTTCTCAGGGTCGGCGGGTATCTGCCCCGCAGGAATCCCATTGCGGCAGGGCCAATCGTGGGCGAACTCGGCACCCCATTCGAGGTCGCGCACGACGCGATTGTTATCGACCGAGGTGAGCCGGTCTTCCCACTCGTACATCCATTTGGCGTAGCGCGATCGCATGTCTTAACTCTCAATATAGCAGGCACATGCGAACCAGACAGCCAGGACGCAGCCAGCAGCGAATGGCTGCATCTAACGGGGATTTCGAGCTTTGTTAAGGAAGATGCACGCGGGGCACGCGCTTGGAAATGCCGCACAGAATCTCGTAGGGAACAGTCCCCGATAGCTCGGCCAACTCGGCCGCGTCAACCTTGAGGGAACCTCGGCTTCCGATCAGCATGGCATCATCGCCTTCCGCGGCACCCGGAATCTTCGAGACATCGACCAGGGTCAAGTCCATGGAGACTGCGCCCACGATAGGCGCGTAACCATTTCGAATGATCACCCGTCCCCGATTGGAGAGCGCGCGGCGGTAGCCATCGGCGTAGCCCACTGGCAGCACGGCAATGCGGGAAGGCGTGGTGGTTTTGTACGTGCCGCCGTAGCCGACCGGTTGCCCGGCCGCGAATTGGCGAATTGAGATGATGCGCGTTCTCCAGGAGAGAGCCGGTCGAACGCGAATCGTAGGCCGGTTATCAGCAGACGCTTTCGTGCTGCGCAGCGGTAGCGTGTACCCGTAAAGCGCAATACCGGGACGTACCATGTCTCTCCAGCTGTCGGGACGAGCAAGAATTCCGCCGGTATTGTCCATGTGGCACAGCGCAGGAGAAAGGCCCGCGTCTTTGACGATGCGCAGCGCTCGCTCAAAATTTTCGATCTGCAGCTGGGTCTCGGGCGCGTCCGTGACTTCCGAGGATGCGAAATGCGTGGAAACTCCCTCCAGCACGATGTGCGAGGCGCGCTGGATCACGCGGCACATCGAAGGAAGTTCGGCAAGCGTCACCCCGAGACGCCCCATTCCGCTGTCGATCTTCAGGTGAATCGGCTGTGGGCCCGCCCCCAGTCGCTGGGCAGCGTCGCTGAGCACCTCCACATGCCAGGGTTCCCATACGGTGGCGGTCAGGTTCTGGCGGACTACCTCATCCTCTTCGCCACGCCAGAATCCGGTCATCAACAGAATGCGGCTGCGCACTCCGGCCGAGCGCAACGGCATACCTTCATCGGTGGTTGTCACCCCCAGCCACTTGGCCCCTACGGACTCGAGCGACAAGGCGCACGGGGTGGCGCCATGTCCGTAGGCGTCCGCCTTGATCACCGCGCATACCGTCACGCGTGGGCCCACGTGACTCTGGATGGCGCGGAAGTTTTCCCGCAATGCGCTGAGCGAAATCTCCGCCCAGGTGGGCCGCACCGATTGCCGGGGAACTACATCGAGTGTCGCTGAACTCACGGTCTCGCGATTATATCGGCTTGCAACTTCGGAGACGCCATTTCCCCGTGTCCTACTGGATGCGGCCCATTGTGATCTCAGTAGCTGACCAACACATCTCCTAACCGCCCGATAGAGAAAAATTTACGGTGACTTGCGTTTCGACTTCGACCGGCTCGTCATTCAGAATGTACGGTCGATAGCGCCACTGCCGGACGGCATCGATTGCAGCGCCCACCAGCATGGGATGTCCGCTGATCACATTCAAATTTTCGATCGTCCCGCTGCGGCTGATGATGGCCCGCAGAAGTACGGATCCTTGGATGCGAGCGGACCTGGCGAGCGGCGGATAGACGGGTTGGACCTTGTAGATCAGATTACCCTCCATCATGTGAGAAATTCGCGGCGGACGTGCCACCGGCTTCGGCGGGGGCGGCGCGACGGTGGCCGTGGTTCCGAGACCTCCGGGAATCGCATTGGCATTCGACATTGGACCAACGCCCCCAGGAACGCAGATCGCACACGGAGTTCCTTCATTTGGCGGCGAGTCATCGATTACCGGCTTCACGCCAATTGGAATGGTTGGCGGGGCCACCACGATTCCATCAAAAATGTTGCTTTGGTGAAGACCTGTGGCGGGATGGTGTGATCCCACAGGCGGCGGGCCTGGCGGGGGCAAAGGCGCACTCATCGAAATCAAATGCAGTTTTGGAAGTCCCTCAGTGTAGATCAGCGGCAGCATCAGCAGGATCGCGATCCCCATCGTTTGCAGCGCAAAAGATGCCAGCGTCGTCCAGCCTCGGCGACCATGGTTGGTCCAGTGATTTTCAAGCAGACTGTCAGCGAACATGGTGTCCTCCAAAGCGCAAATTGCTTAGCTATAAGGACACCGGGTCCGATGTTCGTGGCTTCTCTCGCACAAAGAAAAGGCCGCGCGGATGGCGCGGCCTCAGGGAACATTTGCGACACGTTCGGTGTCGCAGCGAAATCTACTTTGGCGGCTCCGCAGGCTTCACGGGCGGAGTCGTGGGCTTGGTGCCCGTGCCTGCCGGCCTGGCAGCACCGGCGGGCTTGGCGGCCCCGGTCGAAGGCGGAGGCGCGACGCCCGATTGCGAGTTATACACGTCCACTACTGGCTTGGTCACATCCACAGACTCGCCCCACCACACCACGGGGCTTTGCGGCCAGGGTTGGGAGGTATCGACGATCATCCCGAAGCCATTGTCGGTCGCGTACTTGATGAGTACGGGCCCCAGTTTCTGGAGGATACGCTGCGCGATTTCGTTCTGCTGATTCTGGGCATCTTCGCGGGCATCCTGCAGTTGGCGGTCGAGAGATTTCTGCTTGGTCTCGATCTGCTTCACGAGATTGGCGCGGGCGTCCTCGTTCAACTTGTCGCCTTGCGTGTTCAGTTGTTTCTTGAGGCTCTCGATTTCTTCGTTCTGACCCTTCAGTTCATTCTGCTTCGGTTCCAGTTTCTTGCTGAGGGCTTCAAAATCGCGCCGCCCTTCGTTGGTGGCGAAGATCGCCTGCTCCATGCTGATGGTGCCAATCTTGGTTCCGGGCCCTGTGGCTGCGGGCGCGGCGGAAGCAGGGGCGGCGGCCGGATTGGCCGCGGCACTGCCCGTTTGAGCCAAGGCACCCACCGAGACTACGAAAGCCATGGCCAGGAGAATACGCGTGAACTTGCTTTTCATTGGATCGCTTGGACTCCTTGGAAATTGTTTCGGGAAATTTGAGATAAATCAATTCTTCCCAGGCGTACGCTGGGCCGTGCCACTAGGTTGACCGGGTCCTGAAGGGGACAATTCCTCTAAACCGCAGCGCAAGCTGATTTTCAGCTCCGCACTACGAACCTGTTATGCGTGGCGGCACACCCCGACCTTACGTTCTCAGGGTAAAAGTCGATACATTATAGCACTCAGCCGCAAACGTTTTGCATTGTAGGCGGAGCCGGTCAGAACGTCGTCGCCACCGTGAAGCGGAAGGTCTTGCGCGGCTCCCGCAGCGTGAAATTGGCGCCATAAGTGTTAATCGCTTGGATATAGGTGTAGTCCCCGGCTGCCTTATACAGAAATGGAGCCGTCGCCCCCGGGAACATACTACGTGTAATGGCGGTGGGCGCCGCGGCGTTCGAGTCCAGACGCAGCGGGTTGTAGGCCCAGTAAATACGGAACGGCGCATTGATTACCGGCAGCATCACCTGCAGTTCCAGTCCGGTGGACATGCGCGGAGTCCAGTTCGTGCCCGCGACAGGCTTCAGATACTGCGAGAAGGTTAGCTTCTCGCCGCCCAGACAGTTCTGGGCGATATCGAGCTGGGGACATCCAAATAGTGTGTTGTTAATGTCGCTCAGTTGGCCCGGGTTGATACGCAACTGCGTGGTCCGGACGATGGGATCGATGCCGACGTCCATGAACGGTGCGAGCGTCACCGGTCCCACAATGGAGATGCGGTATTCAGCGTTGCCGAACATGCTCAAATCCCCGCCAGGCTGCACGATGGTTTGCACGGGAAGCGGGATGGTGTAGGCGCCCGAGCGCGGATTCGAGGGGTCCTTGAGCACCAGCGAGCCATCGGGGTTCGTCAGGTTAACGGTTGCCCTGTTGGGTAGGAAGGCGATGGGTGACACCGAGCGAATATCGAACCCGCGCAGATCGTTTTCACCACCCATATAGAAGCGCTGGAAGGGCGGTGCAACCAGGCCGCCGTATCCACTCAGAAACGATCCCTGAAAGTTGAGCCCAATCGCGTTGCGACGCTTCTGCACTGGGAAGAACTGTTTGTACTGCAGAATCGGCCGCACCGATTTCACGGTTCCGCCCAGGCCAGCGAACTCGCCGCCGATGAAGAGTTGTTTGCCGCTATGGGGCTGGTAGGCAGCATCCAGAGTATTGATGGAGAAGCTGGGCAGGATCTTGCTGGTGATGATGCCGCTCAGCGCGTTTGGTCCGGAAATTCCACGAAATGCCAGGTTCGTAAAGAGTGCCTTGGATGCATCGCTCAGCGCGATCAAAGAGGAGTTGTCGAAGGAGTAGGTGATGCCTACGCGCTTGAGCGAACGATGCAGAGGGTAGCTCAGCGAAGAAGTGAACCCTGTGCTCGACTGCGTGTAGTTCTGGAGGTTTTGAAGATAAAACGAGGGCAGGTTCAGTTGCTGTCCGCTGAGAATCGCGTACTGCCTCGCCTGGTTGTAACTGGTGCGGGTGGTGTAGACGGTGAATCCGGCCTGCAGCGGACGATCCCACAAGTAGGGTTCAGTGAAGCCAAACAGAATGCTGCGCATCAGGTTTCCGATGCTGGCCTGAATCTGCAGAGTTTCGCCCAGCCCGAGGAAGTTATTGGTGGTGTAGCTTAAACCAATAAACGCACCTTCCAGTCCGCTGACACCGCCGTTCAGGCCGATGCTGTTCTTGCCTTTCTCGTGCACTTTCAGGGCGAGATCGACGCTGCCTTCCTTTTCGTCGAGCTTCTTGTCGGTGGTGTTCGGATCGTCGGGCTTCAGTTGATCGAAGTAGCCCAGCTGGTTGAGGCGAAGCAGGCTGAATTCCCACAGCCGCGAATTGTAGACCTGCCCTTCTTCGAGGGCGATTTCGCGCCGGATGACCTTGTCGCGGGTAGTGGTGTTGCCCTGGAATTCGATACGGCGTACGTAGAACTGCTTGCCCTCATCGACGTCGATCTCGAGGAAAATCAGCTTCTTCTCGTCATCAAACTTCGTGTCCGGTACTGAGGTGAAGTTGATATAGCCATACTCGCCGTATGCCTTGCGCAGATTTTCGAGGCCCTTGCCGATTTTTTCGCGGCTGAAAATGTCGCCGTCTTTGATGGGAAACAGGGCACGGAGAGCCTTATTGTTGGTAATGGCCTTGTTGTTCTTGAAGGTGATGCTCGAAAGCTTGTAGCGATCGCCTTCCTCGATCGGCATCGTGATGTCGACCGCCTTGCCGGGACCTTTCTGCAGCAAAGGAATATGGACGCCCGCGTGGCCGGTGTCATGGATTTCTGTTTTCGGGTCCTGTACGAGGACTTTGAAGAAGCCGCGGTTCTGGTATTCGTTGCGGACACGCTCGGTGTCCTCTTCAAGCTTGGTCGCGTCGTAAGTCTTCGCGAAAATGTTCTCGAGGAAGATGGAATGGGGTACGCCGATCGGCTTCAAGTTCTTCATCGCGGCCCGCAGTGTTCGGCTGTTGACGTTGCGGTTCCCCTGAAAACGGATGCGGCCCACTTTGACCTTCGGGCCTTCCTTCACCACGAACGTGATGCCAACCGCAGCCGGGGGAATGGGTCGAACTTCCGAGCGGATGCTGGCAAATTGCCGACCATGCTCAGCTAACAACTCCTTGATCGCGACTTCGGCCTTCTTGATGCGTGTCGGGTCGTATTGGCTTTCGACCGATAGTCCGACCTTGCGCTCCTTGAAGCGGTCGAGCACGTCGCTGGTGGAAACCGAACTCAGGCCGGTGTAGTTGATCTCACGAATGGTAGGTTTCTCTTTCACGTACACGTGGATGCGCCAGCCTTTGGGCGTCTGCTCGCGCTCGAAGCGGACGTCTTCGAAGTAACCGGTATTCCACAGTGAGTTGAAATCGCGTTCCAGGCCGGCTGGGTCGTAGACATCGCCCGCATGAGTGAAAATGCGCGCTTTGACGGTATCGGCAGGGATGCGTCGGTTGCCGTGAATGTCAATCTCGGTGATGAGGTCCTGCTGGGCCCAGCCACGCGGACAGAGCAAGATCATGAACGCGAGCAGCAGGCTGGTGACGAGATCCTGCGCTCCCCGTCGCCTTCCTCGCCAACGCCATGGAAATGATGGAGATGCCGAGTTCGCCGAAGGACGGAGCCCGTGCTGGCGCGTGACAGGGATATCCGGATGAAAGCGAAAGAGAATCGCTACTACCTCGGCCACAGGGAGTTAGGAAAACGGCAATTATACGGTAGACCGAGGGGCACCGTCCAAGTCTCGGCCTAGTCTTTCTAGGGTTTATGTCGACGAAGGGGTCGGCGTCGCCAACTCCACCTCAACCAAGACGGAATAAAACGTGGCGGAGTTGCCCATGTCAGTAAGTTTTTCTGAAGTAAGTGCGTTGATATTACTTCCGCCCGCGGTCAGCTTCGCCCAGTTCAGTGCAGCGGCCACCACTCCCGGCTGAACGGCACCGTTCACTCGGGCTCGCAGAAGCAATTCGCCACGTCGATTGAACACTCTCACCGGGTCGCCGTCACGGATGCCACGTTTGCGGGCATCCGCCGTGTGGATTTCCAAAAGTCCGGTCTCCTCGAGCCTCTGCACCGACGGAAGGTTGGAAAACGTAGAATTCAGGAAATTGTCGGCCTTGCGGGCAAGCAGTTCGAGCGGAAACGATGCGGCGCGTTTCCCGTGACGCGATTCCTCGGGCGGATTGAATTCCGCCACCGGATCGAGTCCCTGAGCGGCGAGCGCAGGACTGTAGAGTTCCGCTTTGCCGCTTGGTGTTTGAAATCCACCTTCCGCGAATGGGAGAAAGGGAGCATGACTGGCTTCTGATTGTGAACCGTCGAAATTGAGTCGCGCATGCCCTTGGCGTTCGAGGTGCCTCCGGTCGATTCCCTTCAGCCAGGGATGGGGAGAATTCAGAGCCTGATCGATCATCTCGTCCACTGACTCGCGGAAACACGGCTCGTCGAATCCCATCGCGTCAGCCAGCGCTCGAAAAACCTCCACGTTCGACCGACATTCCCCCAGGGGCTCAATGGCCTGGTTCGACATCTGCAGGTAGTAGTGACCGTATGCCGTCTGCAGGTCTTTGTGTTCGAAGAACGTGGTTGCCGGAAGAATAATGTCGGCGTAGTCAGTGGTGTCGGTAAAGAACTGCTCGTGTACCACTGTGAACAGATCGGCCCGGCGCAGCCCACGGATCACCTCGTTGTGGTTGGGGCAGACCGCGGCCGGGTTCGAGTTATAGACGAACAGCGCCTGGATCGGTGGATCGGCGAGCGTGTTCAGGACCTTGCCCAACTCGACCATGTTGACCACGCGCGCGGGACGACCGAGCGCCTTTTGCATCAGATCCGCGCGCTCCAACACGTCGCGCTTCAGACCGGGCGCGCCACTGAGCGAAAGCTGCAAGCCTCCCCCTACTTCTTTCCAGGAACCCGTGATGCAGGGCAGCATGGCAACGGCTCGCGTCGACATGCCTCCGCCCTGCGCCCGCTGCACTCCATAATTCAGGCGGATCGCGGCCGGGCGCTTCGTCGCATATTCGCGGGCGAGCTGCTGAATGTCGGCGGCGGAGATGCCCGTCCATTGCGCCACGCGGTCAGGCGGGTAATCTTTGACCTTCTCTTTCAGTTGCTCAAATCCCGTGGTGTACTTCGAAATGTAGTCGGCGTCGTGCAGGCCTTCGGAAATGATGACGTGCATCATCCCCAGGGCCAGCGCTGAGTCGGTCCCCGGGTTTATGGGAAGATACCAGTCCGCGCACTTCGCGGTTCGCGTGCGGTAAGGGTCAATGACAACCAGCTTTGCGCCCTCGCGCCGCGCCTCTTCGATGAAGGGCCACAGGTGCACGTTGTTGCCGTGAATGTTCGCTCCCCAGGCGATGATGTAACGCGAGTGCCGGAATTGCTCCGGCTCCGTGCCCATCTTCACGCCGAGCACCGACTTCAGCCCGGCTTCCCCGGCGGCGGAACAAATCGCGCGTTCCAGTTGCGAGGCGCCCAAACGATGGAAGAACCGGCGGTCCATCGACGCGCTGCCTAAGAGCGCCAGCGTGCCGCCGTACGAGTAGGGAAGGATGGCTTCACCGCCGAAGTCCGCCGCGATCGTTTTGAAACGCGCCGCAATCTCGCCCAGGGCGTCGTTCCACGAGGTTCGCTGGAAATCGCGCGCGTCCTTGTGGCCGGTGCCCTTGGGCGCGACTCGCCGCATCGGATAGAGAACACGTTCCGGCGAGTACACCCGGTCGAGATATTTCGCGACCTTGGCGCACAGGAACCCGCGTGTTACGGGATGACTGGGGTCCCCCTGAATCTTGGTAGCACGCCCGTCCTCGATCGAAATCAGTACTCCGCAGGCATCCGGGCAGTCGTGAGGACACGCAGCATGAACAACGTTCTTCATGATCTGTCGATTATACGGTCAGAGATGTGGACTGGAGGGTCCATAAAGCGGCAAAGCGCGAAGAGGAAGAGGCGGGACTTCGAGGCAAATGGCGACGAACAAAACCTGTAACCGCAAAGATCGCAAAGGGAGCGCGAAGGTCGCAAAGAAACCCTTACGGTTGCGTACTCGGAATTTCTTGAACTGTGCGTTGATTTTCTTTGCGTACTTGGCGGCTCTTCTCCGCGACCTTCGCGCTTAAGAGCTTTTGCTGTTTGCTATCGATCATAAAGATCGCGGGCCACGAATTCCGGCAGCGTCGCCGGCTGCACAGTCGGACGATGTTCTCGCGAGTGGGCATAAACGCCAATACGTCGGCGGCCATCTTGTCCATTGGAAGTGTCAACTGCGTGCAGTTCGGTCAACCACCCTAATAGTCCCAGGAGGACAAATCCCAGGCCGTTTAGAACACCGTGAGAATTCGCCATGCCCGACTACTTAATCTCCATAACTTCCTTCTCTTTGCCCTTGCTCATGTCTTCCATCTTTTTGATTTCGTCGTCGGTGAGTTTCTGGATTTCCTCGAGCGCGCGCTTCTCTTCGTCCTCGGTGATTTTCTTGTCTTTCATTGCTTTTTTGATGGCGTCATTGCCGTCGCGGCGGATGTTGCGCACCGCGGTACGATGCTCTTCGAGGATTTTGTGCAGGTGCTTCACCATGTCGCGGCGGCGCTCCTCCGTCAGGGCCGGAACAGGGACGCGAATGAGTTTGCCGTCGTTCATCGGATTCAGACCGAGGTCCGCGGTCCGGATGGCTTTCTCGATTACTCCCAGCGCAGTCGGATCATAAGGCTGGACGGTAATCAATTGTGACTCCGGAGCGTGCACGGTGGCCACCTGGTTGAGGGGCATCTGCGAGCCGTAAAGCTCCACATTCACGCTATCCAGCATGCGAACCGACGCCCGCCCGGTTCGCGTCGCTGCCATTTCCTTGCGAAAGGCCTCGACTGCCTTATCCATGCGCGCTTTTAACTGAACGTAAGTGTCTTTGAGCCCCGGAACCGCAGCCATCGTTGCTTGAGCCATTGTCAGCTCCCAAAAACGTGAAGGTTCAAAACGCTGAATTATAAACCGTGGGGAGCACGGAAGCATTGCCGGGTCGACGAGGGAGGGACGGGCGTCCTCGCCCGTCCAGGCGGGTACGGACGCCGCCTCTCCACAATCGCAGCCTACGCGCTGACCAATGACCCGATCTTCTCGCCGGTCACGACTTTCTTGATGTTTCCGCGCGTGTTCAGGTTGAACACGATGATCGGAAGATTATTGTCCTTGCAGAGGGAAATGGCGGTCGAATCCATCACCTTCAACCCCTGGCGCAGAACGTCCATGTAGGTGATCTCGGTAAATTTCTTGGCATCCTTGACCAGCATGGGATCCGCGTCGTAGATGCCATCGACCTTGGTTGCTTTCAGGATGGCGTCCGCCTTGATCTCCATCGCCCGGAGCGAGGCTGCCGTATCAGTCGAGAAATAGGGATTGCCGGTGCCGCCAGCGAAGATCACAATGCGCCCCTTTTCCAGGTGTCGGAGGGCGCGGCGCCGGATGAATGGCTCGGCGACCTGGTTCATTTCGATCGCGGACTGCACACGGGTGTGCACGCCTTGCTTTTCGAGCGCGTCCTGGAGCGCGAGCGCGTTGATCACGGTCGCCAGCATGCCCATATGGTCGGCGGAAACGCGGTCCATTTCTTTCGCCTGCTCGGCGACACCGCGAAAGAAATTCCCGCCGCCAACCACGATCGCAATCTGGATATCGAGCGCGTGGACTTCCGCCAGTTCGGCGGCAATTTCATGGACCCGGGTGGACTCAACGCCAAAGCCCTGGCCCGCAGCCAGCGCCTCGCCGGACAACTTGAGAAGGATGCGCTTAAAAACAGTCTTCGACATGAAGTTGACGGTGAATCCGTGCTTCAGGTTGCATGAGCCGAAACGAACGTTCGAGCTGTCCGGAGAGTGCTTTTCACTCTCCGGATTCCCGAGACCTGCAATCGAGCAATGCTACTTGCCAACCGGTGCTGCGGCTTCATCGCCGCCGTCGGTTTTCGGATTGGTGAACGCCACGGTCATACCCGACTCGCCCACCTTGAAGCGGGCGAAACGGCGTACGGCGATATTCTCGCCCAGTTTGCCGATCTTCGATGCGATCAACTGGCCGACGCTGATGGTCTGGTCCTTGATGAAGGGCTGCTCGAGCAAGCAGACTTCCTCGTAGAACTTTTCCATCTTGCCGGCGACCATCTTTTCCGCAATGTGCGGAGGCTTCCCGCTGGCCACGGCCTGGGCGAGAAAGATGTCCTTCTCTCGCGCGTATGCTTCCGGGGTGACGTCTTCTTTGCGCACGAATTTCGGATCGCTGGCAGCAATGTGCATGGCGACATCGTGGATCAGTTCCTTGAAGTCCTCGGTTCGCGCCACGAAGTCGCTTTCGCAATTAACTTCGACCAGCACGCCGATCTTGCCGCCGGCGTGAATGTAGCTGGCCACCGCTCCTTCGCTGGTCACGCGACCTGCCTTCCTCTCGGCCACGGCCGTGCCGCGCTTGCGCAGCAGCACGATCGCCTGCTCGATATCCCCTTTGGCTTCCGCCAGAGCCTTCTTGCAATCCATCATTGGCGCTCCGCTCTTATCGCGGAGTTCCTTCACTTGTGCTGCCGAAATATTCACTGTCGTTGTGCCCATTTCTTAAAAATATCCCTTCTCTTGGATGCCGTATTCTCGAACCGCGATGCGAACCTGCCACACTCGCGCACCGCACGCGCATGGTCCTTAGAAAAGTTGACCCGCGGCGTGAGACGCGCGCGGGTCCGAAATCTGGAAACCAGTTCCGTTTAGAACGTCTGGCTCTCGACCTGCGGAACCTCGTCGGCGACGTCCTGTGCGGCCGCTGGCGCTTTCTTCGTCCCACCGCCCAGCACGTCTTCCATGCTGATATCTTCGCCGCTAGCCTCGGCAGCATGCTCCTCGCCCGCCGGCGCCGCTTGGGATTGTTGCGCGCCGTACGCAGCCGCGGCTGCCAACTCCGCCGATTGCTTGTCGGTCGCCAGTTGCGAGCCTTCCACAATCGAGTCGGAAATCTTCGACGCGAACAGCCGGATCGCCCGCAACGCATCGTCGTTGCCGGGGATCACGTAATCCACTTCGCTGGGATCGCAGTTGGTGTCGACCACCGCTACCACCGGAATGCCCAGCTTGCGCGCCTCGCGCACCGCGATCTGCTCCTTGTTCGAGTCGATTACGAAAATCGCATCGGGCAGCCGCGACATATTCTTGATGCCGGCCAGGTTGGCCTGCAGGTGCTTGCGCTCGCGCTCCAGCTTGATAACTTCTTTCTTGGGAAGCAACTCGTACCGGCCATCTGTGGCCATGTCATCCAGTTCCTTCAGCCGCTTCACCGACTTCTGCACCGTCACCCAATTAGTCAGAAGTCCGCCCAGCCAGCGCTGGTTCACATAAAACATTGTGGCGCGAGTCGCTTCTTCGGCGATCGCGTCCTGGGCTTGGCGCTTGGTGCCCACGAAGAGCACAATCTTCCCCTCGGCCGCCAGGTCCTGCACAAACTTCGACGCCTCTTTGAACATCTTCAGCGTCTTCTGCAGGTCGATAATGTAAATTCCGTTGCGCTCTCCGAAGATGAATTCTTTCATCTTGGGATTCCAGCGCTTCGTCTGGTGCCCGAAGTGAACACCCGCTTCGAGCAACTCCTTCATGGTGATGTTAGCCAAATAACCTCCTCATTAGTCTGCATCCTTCGAGCCAGTCGTCGGTCGTCGGTCGTCGGTCGTCAGCGAAAAATCGCCGGCGACTGAAGACTGGGGGCTGCCGACTGCAGTCCGGATTGCCATTCCCGTCCCCGTACCGCGAGGCACGGGAAGAATTGAACACCTCAATCAGCTGTCAGCCTTCAGCTGCCAGCCAAACTTGTTTGCCACAAGCTACTAGCCACCAGCCAGTAGCTGCGCTTTAGCGCTTGCTGAACTGGAACCGCTTGCGAGCGCCCTTCTGTCCGTACTTCTTGCGTTCCTTACCACGCGAATCGCGGGTGACCATGCCTTCGGTCTTCAACTTCTTGCGCAATTCCGCATTGAACTGCATCAGCGCCCGCGCGATGCCGAGCTTCATGGCATCGGCCTGTCCATTCACGCCGCCGCCCGAAACGTTAGCCACCACATTGAACGAACTCGCGGTATCCGTCGACAGCAAAGGCTGCCGCGCGCTCGAGCGCTGGGCTTCCGTCACAAAATACTCGTTGAAGGGGCGCCCGTTGACCTTGTACTCACCGCTGCCTGGACGCAAATACACGCGCGCCACTGAAGTCTTGCGCCGTCCCGTACCGTAATATTGAACCAAGTCAGCCATTAGAGCTTTGAGCTACGAGCTTCGAGCTGCGAGCTAACCACCCGCGCTTCAGCTGTTCACTCCAACCTTTCAAAGAATCTTGAATTCGTTTCTAGCTCGAAGCTCAGAGCTCGAAGCTCGAAGCTTCCTTACGCCAGCACCCGCGCTTCCGGCTTCTGCGCTTCGTGCGGATGCTTGTCGCCGCGATACACTTTCAACTTGCTGAACATCTGCTTGCCCAATTTCGTCTTGGGGAGCATGCGCGAAATCGCGTCCTCGATGATCTGCTCCGGCTTGCGATCGAAGCGCTTGCGGAAATCTTCACTCCGCAGGCCACCCGGATATCCGGTGTAGTGGTGATAGGCCTTCTGCTCCGCCTTCATGCCCGTCACACGCACCTTCTCCGCGTTGATGATGATGATGTGATCGCCGGCATCGAGGAACGTCGTGTACTGCGGGTTCTCTTTACCCATCAGCATGCGAGCTACCTTCGAAGCCAGCCGGCCGAGGGTCTGGTCCGCAGCATCCACGACATACCACTTGCGCGCAATTTCCCCCTCTTTGGGGAAATAGGTTGACATCTGAACTCTCCCAGAAATTAAAACAGCTTATGAAGACCGCTGAGTGCCACCGAGCGCTGAATGCGCAGAGGTATCAGGCGGGCAACCACAGGACTTCCGAAGCTTTAAAGATAGCTTAGATTCCTGAGCATTGTCAACGAAATGCCGGGGTTACACCCGTAAGCCTATTGCTTCCAGAGGCCCATTTCAGAGCTATTCGTAGGCCAAAGCCTCGATGGGATCCTTTTGCGCCGCGCGGTAAGCAGGATACAGCGCTCCCAGCATGGCGCCGAGGATCGCAATCACGGTGGTTTTGAGGATCCACCCGCCGGTGACGATCACCCTCAATGTAGGAATCTTATGCGCGATGCCTGTGCGTGCGGCCAAACTGATCAGAATGCCCAGAATGATCCCGCCCATCGCCAGCATCAGGGTTTCCCGCAAAATTACATTCACGATGTAGAACTTCGAGGCGCCCATCGACTTCAGGATGCCGATTTCGCGGGTGCGCTCCATGACCGCCGTATACATGGCCTGGAAGATGACGATGAAGCCGATGGTCACCGATATCCCGATCACTACCTTCAAAAATGTAGCCAGTCCGGGATAATTGCTGGGCGTCAGCATCGAGAGATAGTAGTGCATCGGGTATGCGACGTAACGTTCCATGCCTGGGACTTGCTTGATCTCGTTGACGACGGGGTCTGCGTTAGACGGGTCATCCAGCTTAAGGTAAAACACAGAAGCCTTATCCTTGGATCCATTCAGATCTTGCAGAACTCCGATCTGCAGGAATTTTCGGGCCCCCTTGCCTTGAGCCACGATTCCCGCAACGCGAAATTCGTTGTTCAGGATTTCCATTTTGTCGCCAACCTTGATGTGCTTCGCCTTGGCCAGGACATCGTCGATCAGCACGTCGTCCGGCCCTTGGAAAGGACCGCCTTGGATGAAGTGGAAGGGGCTTAGAGCTTCGTAGCTCGGCAAGTCGATGCCCGCAATCACTTCCAGGGTGCCGTTCGTGGAGATCTGGGTGATGACCGGAGCAACCACTTTCACGTGCGGAAGCTTTCTCAACACGTCTCCGATCTTGATCGGCATGGGAGCGCCGGTGAGACCGACGATATAAGAAGAGCCCGGCGGCATGACGACCACATCCGCTCCAATTCCCGCCTGCCGCTGCTTCGAATCGTTCACCATGCCCAACGAGAGCCCCACAATCAGCAGGATCAGCGTGACTTCGAGAGCGACCGCGACCACGCTGATCAAAGAGCGGATCGGCCGGTATAGCAGGTTGCCGACAATCATTTTGTTCATCATGAAATGGCCGTTGGTCGTTAGTCGTTGGTCGTTGGCAAAAGCGAGGCTGTGTTCAGTGTAGCAAAGGGGCCGCTGGCGTCGCCGCCAGGGGCAGATGGAGGCATTCGTTACTTGGGGACGACACCACTGGAATGGGATTCGCTGACCGGCTCGATCGCTGGTTGACCGCCCAGACGCACCACCTCGGCTCCCGGCGGTTGTTGCAGTGCGAACTGTTCGTCGGTCAAGGGCTTGTTGATATCCATCTTCACGATATTGAGGGTTATGTCGTACTCCTCCTGGGGCCGTGAAATCTCGATTTGCGAAGGGAAAGGGATACTGTCGTATTCCTTATATTCTCCGTAGCGAACGTCAGTGACCAGAACGCCCGCGTCGTTGTAGATCAGTTGCCGGTGAACTTGCAGGTCAGTGCGGCTGAAGATAATCTTGCGCGACAGGAACCAGCCGTTCTTCCCTTTGCGTACGACGACGATCTCATAATCCGGCTGTTCGTAGCGGTGCCGCTTTTTGTCGAGCACGGTCTCGAACCCGTTCTCGAGCACCGCGATTTCGTTCTCGGGATCAATTTCGCGGATGAGCAACGCCTCATACAAATTCTGCGGCCGGATATTTTCCAGAGGTTGCTTGGGGTTCGGAGTCTCGAGGTCATTGCGCCCGATGATGAAGCGGTTCTTAGGCGGTATCCACAGCTTGAACTCCCGGCCGTCGCTGACCATATCAAAGGCGCGATTGCGTACGATCGGCATCAGCCCGATCAGCCGCAGCATAGACGGTTTGCGTGCCAGAACATAGCCGCGGATTTCCTTGTAGTCCGTGACTTTGCCGCGATTGGCTCCGCCCACCGAAGTGTCGATGTCCACGGTGGCTTGCAGGGTACGAATCCGCGCAGCCTGAAGATCGATCGCGTCGATCAGTTCCCGTTGCGTGGCCGCCTTCAGAGGAGCCGGGCTCAGTTGCCGCTCTACTTTTCGGGAGCGAAACAGGCATCCGGACAACGGAATGGTGGCCAGCAATAGGACCAGGGCCCGGGCTCGACGAAGACGCGTCATCTTTAGGTCAGATTGAGTATACCGTGAGGGGAGTTGCACAAATACGGAGCGGCCGATCGCCCTTTCTCCGCAGTCTTGTCATTCAGCAGTCTTGTCATTCCGAACGTAGCGAGGAATCTCGTCCTTCTCAGCTGTGGGGGAGCCGCAGGTTCCTCGCTGCGATCGGAATGACAAGGTTGAGTGAATCAGACATGATTCGCTCAGGGCCGGTGCATTGTGCGCCGGAAGGCACTTACGTTGCGATTGTGCTCTTCGAGGCTCCGCGCGAAGCGGTGATGCCCGTTGCCATCACTCACAAAATACAGGTAGTCACTGACCGCCGGGTGCATCGCGGCCTCCAGCGAACTCCGGCCCGGATTCGCGATGGGCCCCGGAGGGAGACCCGGATTCCGGTAAGTGTTGTAGAGCGACTTGGTCGCAAGATCGTCGTGGTGAAGCGCGCCCTGATAGGTGTTGGCGAGCAGTTCTGCATAAATCACGCTCGGGTCTGCATCGAGGGCCATGCGTTTGCTCAGGCGGTTGTAGTAGACGCTCGCCACCATTGGACGTTCTTCCGGAACCGCCGTCTCTTTCTCGACGATAGAAGCCATCGTTACAGTGTGCGGTACATCTTCCTTCAGGCCGATGGCATTGGCCACCTCGCGGAAGTGATGCACCATGACGGTTGCAATATCCTGCAGGCTCTGCGTGCGGGTGAATTCGTAAGTGTCCGGGAATAGATAGCCCTCGAGGGTGGTGGCCTCGGGCGCGAGGTCGTGGATCAAAGGTGCGTCATCGCGCACAACTTTGAGGAAATCATCCTTGCTCCCCAGCCCGGCCTGCTCGATGGCCTGGGCAACATCGAACATGGTGAACCCCTCCGGGATCACTACCGTATGCGTGTAGATATCGCCGCGCGCCAATCGGTTATGGACTTCGATCGCGGTCGCCGGTTTCTCGAAGAGATACTCGCCAGCTTTGAGTGAGCGCTTGCGATGGAAGTAGTGCCACACAAGGAAGGCTTTTTCGCTGCGGATCACGCCCGCTGCTTTCAATTCGGAGGCAATCTTGCGTGTGGTCGATCCGCTCTTGAGCAACACAAACTTCTGCCCGCCAGGCGCGACTGGCGTGAGAACTCCCCACGCGAGCCAGCCGCCAAACGCGAGTGTCAGCAACAGCAGAAATGTCAGAAGCCTTCGCAAGTGTCAGTAGTTTAGATGAACTGGCAGGCTTAGCAGTTGAACGATAGTCGATGAACTCTGGTAAGTGCCGCCTTCGATGAGTTCCGCCTCGGGAGCCCCAGAACGCCCAGTTCCCGCAATCTGAAATCTAAAATCTACAATCTGAAATCTGAAATCTGCAATCTAAAATCCACCGGCGTGAATTGCAGATTGTAGATTTCAGATTTCAGATTGATCGTCGTTTCTTGCTGTATCGCGGGGCATTCGATTCGTTTGCGCCCGGTGCTCCATCCAGGATTGCAGGATCAGCACCGCAGCCATCTGATCGACCACCTGCCCGCGCCGCTTGATCGACATCTCGGTTTCCCGCAGCAGGCGGTTTGCTTCCGCCGAGGTCAACCGCTCATCCCAAAGGTGCACCGGCAGTTGCAGACGCTTCCGCAGTTCCTCGGCGAAGATTTGCATCTTCTCCGCCTGGATTCCTTCCTCCCCGCTCATACGCAAAGGAAAGCCGACCACGATTTCAGCCACTTCATAGTCGTGCGCGAGCTTCGCCAGTTTCTCGAAATCCAGGCGCTTGTTTTGGCGTTGGAGTGTTTCAAGGCCCTGTGCGGTGATTCCCAGGGGATCGGAAATGGCGATGCCGATGCGCTTCGACCCAACGTCGAGTCCCAGGACGCGCTTTGCAGGAATGGTCGTGGACTCGCCGGACGCTGCGCACATGCTGCGATTATATGTTGCGCTGGGATTTGCGAATTTCGACTACGATAGCGGGCATGTCCGAGCAGGTGGAAACCGCGCCCGCGCCTACCCGAGCGCCCACTCGTGACGTGGCGCATCTGATCATCGCGATTGGCGTGGTTTTAACGATTTGCTACGTCGCCGAGTTGGTGCTGGTGGTCATCCTGGTCGCGACCCTGCTCGCCTTTATACTGGCGCCGATCGTCGACTTCCTGGGCCGATTTCGCGTGCCTCGTGGCTTGTCCTCGCTGTTCGCCGTGCTGATCTTCATGGGCCTGATCTATGGGATCACCTACGCCTCTTACAACGAGGCCGTTAACTTCGTACAGGTTTTCCCGAAATACTCGGAACGGATCCGCACGACCGCCAACAGCATGCGCGAACGGGCTGAGTCGCTGAACCCGTTTCGTCCCGCGACCGAAGACAAGAACGTGATCAAGGTCCAGCCCAGCAGCCCAGTGACGGAACTGGTGACCCGGGGATTCAGCTCATTCTCGCAAGCGGCCTTTGTGCTGACTTTCGTGCCTTTCCTGATCTATTTCATGCTGAGCTGGCAACAACATGTGCGGTCGGCCACCGTCATGCTGTTCCGCATGGAACATCGTCATACCGCCTACGTCACATTGGGATTGATCTCGCGCATGATCCGTAGCTTCATGGTCGGCAACCTCCTGATTGGATTGCTGATGGCGGCGGTGAGCGTTTCAGTCTTTGGCGCCCTCCACCTGCCCTTCTTCCTCCTTGTCGGAGTGCTCAGCGGCTTTCTGAGCCTGGTGCCTTATCTAGGAATCGTGCTCGCGTTGTTGCCGCCGCTGATGATTGGGTTGGGCCAGATGGAGTCCGGAGACTTGGCTGCCCTCTCCGTAGCCGTTATTGCCCTGCATTTCTTCGCGATGAACGTGCTCTATCCCAAGGTCCTGGGCAACCGCATGCAACTGAACCCGCTGGCGGTCACGATGGCATTGTTGTTCTGGGGGTGGCTCTGGGGAGGTATGGGCCTGGTGCTCGCCATCCCGATCACCGCCGCCATGAAGATCATTTTCGACCACGTGGATTCGCTGAAGCCCTGGGGGACGTGGCTGGGGGAGTAGCTGGTAGCTGTACCTTTCGGTCATCAGTCGGCCTTGATGAACGCAAGTCTCCAGTCGCCAGTCTCCAGCGCCGCAGAACGCGACCACCTGCTCTGGTCATTCGTCACTGACTGCACCTACCACAGTGCTTACAAGAGATACGGGGGAAGAACTTCTCAGGACGGGAACTACGATGAGCGGCAAGTACGAGGATCTCAAGGTTTGGCAAAAGGCATTTCAGCTGACCTTGCTGGTGTAGAAGGAAACGCAATGTTTCCCAAGACACGAGATGTACGGCTTGACGAACCAGCTGAGGCGAGCAGCTGTATCAATTCCGAGCAACATCGCAGAAGGGAAAGGGAAAACCTCGGACCGCGATTTTGCAGTGTTTCTTTGCCATTCGCGTGCCTCCCTGCATGAATTGGAAACGCAGTCGCTGATTGCCGAGCAGCTGGGGTATTGGCAAGGCACTGCGGCGGCTGCGGTCAAGTCACTTACTGCCGAAACGGGAAAGATGCTGAATGGCCTTATCAGTGCTATGAGACCAGATCGCGCAGAGCGCAAGCCCCTAAAAGCTGCAGGATAATGACGTGCTGCTGGCGACTGGAGACTAGCGACTGGGAGCTACGCTTCGAATTCCGAGGCTTCCGGGAACCGCAGCTTGTGCTTCGAGGACAGCGCCTTCGAGAGCAGTTCCTCGATTACCCGTTCCTCGCAGTTCTTCGCCATGGCGAGTTCGCTGACCAGCAGGTAACGGGCGCGCTCCAGCATCTTCTTCTCCCGGAACGAGAGCGGCTTCGACTGGTTCAGCATCAGCAGGCCCTTGAGTACCGAGGCCACTTCCAGCAAAGAGCCGGTACGCATCCGCTCCGAGTTCTCCTTGAAGCGATACTTCCAGTCGGCGTTGTTCAGGCACTCGCCATCTGTAAGAAAATCAAGGATCTTTTGGATTTCGCCGTTGCGGACGACCCGTC
>Ga0066690_10000072_pt1 | contig 19036 bp, 14 predicted proteins | sample GraSoiAngelo_139_FD_62303 | JGI IMG/M metagenome (GOLD analysis project Ga0066690, IMG submission 62303) | Grasslands soil microbial communities from the Angelo Coastal Reserve, California, USA - 14_0929_12_20cm | ecosystem: Environmental > Terrestrial > Soil > Grasslands | place: USA...
GCTCTGGACGAAATCAGGCACGTACAGTTCGGAACGATGCCCAATCGCATCGTGGTGATGTACCAATTCCAGCAGGTCTGGCGCGAAATCTGGGTGGATGGGCGAGAACTCCCCAAGAACGTGGGCGGAACTGCAAAAAGCGCGCCGGATCCGCGCTACTACGGATATTCGGTGGGCCACTGGGAGAACGATAACACGCTCGTCGTGGAGACCACCGGTCTCGATGAAAACACCTGGCTGACCAAGAGCGCATACCCACACAGCGTCGATGCGCGTATAGAGGAGCGCTACACACGCGCCGATCACAACGATTTGAGGGTGACCCTGACCGTGGACGACCCGAAGATTTATACCAAGCCCTTCTCGCTCGGGACGGTTTATTTCCGATGGGTCCCCGGCCAGCTCTTCGATGAAAAGCTCTGCATTCCTTCGGACACGATAGAGTACTTGAAATCGGTCGGCGACCCTGCGGGAATGGATCCCAACATCAAGGAACCGGCCCAGCCACAGAGCCAGCGCTAGGGGCAGGCAGCGATTAGGTTCTGTGCGCGGTGCTACATTGCTCCAACTTCGCCCGCAGCGTCATTCTGAGTTTCGCCTACAAAGAATCTCTCGATTGCTCTTGCCGGAGAGATACATCGCCGCGCTCAGAATGACAACATGGAAGACGCGCGGAGCTGTTTAGGAGCAGCCCACGAAATCGATTTCCTTCACTAGCACCGGGGATCCCGGAATAGCCTTAAACGCAGTACCGTTCGTATTGAGATTGGTCGTCTTAGGGCACGGCGCCAGGGAGTGGCATGGAATAGGAGATCGCTCCCGCGGCAAATACGCCGACGCGAGGATTGCTCGCCGGCTCAATGAGCGCGTACGTCACGCAATTCGCATTCAGCGGTGCCTCCGCCGGGCAGAGCGTATTCGACACGACGGAAATGTTGGATACCGAATTGTTTCCTCCCTCCGCGGGGATGGTCACGGCACGCGTCCCGATATTCAGTAGATTGACGCTCTGTAAGGTAGACACGGCGCCATCGATCGAGGCGCTGCCGTCCCTTGCCGTGACCACACCTTGAAAGCTGGCAGGCACGTTCGGAGATGTCGTCTCGATATTTACCGGAATGAGGTTGAGACTGGTTCCGCCGGGCACGTTTGCGGCGATGGTTGCGTTGTAGGCCGCTTCGCTGCCATTGATGGCCACAGCCACCACGTCAAAAATCGCGCCCGCCGGTAACGGACACAAATTGAAGTTCCCGAAGGAATCGGCGACCGCCTCGCGCAAAATCACGTCTGTCCCAGTCCTGTCTGGTTGCTCCCGGGCGACGAGGACGGCTCCCGTCGCGCCTACGGAGACCGGAGCGCCGCTCGTGGCATCGATAATTTTTCCGCTGATGCCCGTGCTGTTTGTACTGAGCTGCCCCGCTGTGAGCGCGGGCTTGAGACGATATTGCCCTGTTCCTTCCTGAACGATCGGAGCGCAAGTGTTGAAATCAATATTGAGATTGATGTCCTGCCCTGCGCCGACAGAGATAGGCCCTCCCACGATGTGCCCCGGAGGAATTTTAGTCCCGTGTTGGCTTGGCTCGAAAGTTGCAATTCGTGCACGCTCCCGTCATGCAAGACGACGCAGTTGAACCCCTGGCCGGCACAAGCGTTTGTCGCCGGCAACGGCCCCATCGCGCCGCTATGGGGAACGAGCAACAAGCGAATCTGCTGATATGTGCCGGCAGGCAGAGCTGTATTTCCCAGCGTTGCCAGCAGGCAAGCACTTGACGCCAGCGAGAAAAGATCGAACTGCTTGGGCCTGGAATGGAGTTGCGGCGTGAGTTCCTGCCAGCCCGGAGAATTATCGGAGGCGCTGGCGCTCAGATTCGCTTGCACCGAACGAATGGTCACGTAGACGTGATCGAAACTACCGTTGGGAAACGCGCAGCTCGGCGGGTCGCTGCCCTCGATGGCAACGTGTCCGCCGCAACTCACAAGCGATACGGAAAGCGCCACAAAAGACAGCCAAGCCGGCCAGCCAATAAAGAGAAGTGCGAGAGTTTCGATGCGGGCGCCCGAGATATCCCATGATCAGCCCCCAACGCGCATGATGAACCGGAGGAACGAAGCGCCGGGCGGGACAAGGCGTAGATCGACCATATCTCCGATGCCCCCGCCCAGCGCCCCGCCCGTGAGCGCGTCCTATGTCTTGACCATTCCCGGCTGCTCGCCCTGCGATGCGGGCACGGAGGCCAATTCTGTTTCGCTCGCTTCCGGTGTTACAACGTTAATGCGCTTATTCGGAATTCCCAGTGCTCCGAGTGCAACGCCGTGCTCCGCATCCGCTCGCGATTTGGATAGCCCGAAAACTGCCAGCATGAGCTCCCCTTTCCGGCCTTGCCCTGCTGCGAAGCTTCTTACGGGGTCCCCGGCATGTGCCGCTTTTGCGCATGCCGGGGTAACTTGGCGGGCCCAGCGCGCCCATCTAGCAGATGGCCACGGCAGGCAAACCGTACACGCTGTGAGCGCCGGACGAATCGAGTACCGTTTTCTCGGCAGGAAATTAGCGGCTAAGGCAACGAGGTGTTAATTTCCACGGGCGCTGCCGCCGGTGCATTGGATGACGGGGATGGCGGCGCCAAGCGAATCTCTGCGAGTTCACTGATGAGATTAGCAGCCCAGCGAAAGATATTGTGCTCCCGCACGGTACGGCGCAAAGACTGCATACGCCTTTCGATCTCCGCCGCCGGCATTTCCAGCGCGCCGTGAATGGCGTCAGCAATCAGCTCCGTATCGTAGGGATTCACGATGAGCGCATCGTGCAGCTCGCGGCTGGCGCCCGTAAAACGGCTCAGGATGAGCACGCCGCGCTCATCATCACGGGCCGCGACATATTCTTTGGCCACGAGATTCATGCCGTCATGCAGTGACGTGACCAAGCACAAATCCGAAGCGCGATAAAATCGCTCGATCTCTTGATGCGTGTGGTGGCGCTTCAGCAGCACGATCGGCTTCCACTGATTGGTCATGAAGAGCCGGCAGATGCGATCGGCTTCCGCTTCTATATCGGCGTAGAGCTCCAGATAGCGCTTGATCTGCATGCGGCTGGGAGCACCTATCTGCACGAACGTGAATTTCCCCTGATAATAGGGGTACTTCTCGAGAAAGCGTTCGATTCCGCGGAAGCGTTCGAGAATTCCTTTGGTGTAATCCACGCGGTCCACGCCCACACCCATGAACTTCGCCTGTACGCCGACCCCGGACAGCAGCGCGGCGCGATCGACGTAGGGCGATTCGCGGGCCGGCGTATCGCTTCCGTCGGTGAAGTCGATGCTGATCGGAAACGGCCGCACTCGCGTGAGGTGGCCGCCGCGATTTACAGTGAAGCCCTCCCACTCGATGCGGCACTCCACAGCGTGATCCACCGTTTCAAGGAAATTGTTGCAATGATTCTGAATGTGAAAACTCACCAGGTCTGCGCCGAGCAATCCATCCACGAGTTCGCGCTCCCACGGACAGATTCCGAAAGCCTCTGCGTTCGGCCAGGGGATGTGCCAAAAGATGGCCACGCGCGCGTCGGGCCGTTCTCTTTTGATCATGCGCGGCAGCAGGGCGAAGTGATAGTCCTGCGCGAGGATGAATGGCTTCTCCGTATCCGCGATCTCCTCGAGCACCGCATCCGCGAATTTGCGATTGACCTGCTGGTAATGTTCCCAATTCTCCGAGCGAAAGATCGGCCGCGTGTGCGCGATATGGCAAAGGGGCCAGAGTCCCTCGTTCGCAAAGCCGAAGTAATAGCCGCTTTCCTCTTCGCGGCTGAGCCATACGCGCCGAAGCGTATATTGCGGCTCGGCCGGCGGCACGCGCAGACGGTCGTGTTCGTCCACCGGTTCGCGATCGGCATCGCCGCTGGCTTCGGCGATCCAGATACCGTCGCAGGAGCGCAGAATTGGCTCGAGCGCAGTCACCAGGCCACTGGCGGGAATCACGATTTCCAGATTGCCGTTCTGCCGCGTGTGAATATAAGGCTCGCGATTCGAGACCACCACGAGGCGCCTCTGCACCAGCCGCTTGCGCACATGCACGGAAAGACGATCGGACGTCCACAACGACTCGCCTGTCTCCCGCAAATGCGCTTCGCGTTCCGCCGCGGCCCGTGCCTCCTGCAAGGACTTCACCACGCCTTCCATCTCTTTTGCCAAAGGCCCCAGTAGTTCGCTTCGCGGCGCGGCCACCTCTCCGGGTTTCCCGCTGCGAGAAGCCTTCAGCCACTGGGCGGCCTTGCTGATCGGACTCATCAAGCTCCAGCGGATGATCAAAAACGTTATCAGGACGATCAGTAGAACTTCCAGCGAAACGTGGATCAGCGTCTGTTGCCAGATCACCGAGCTTTGGTCGCGGATAAAACCGGCATCATGAAAAACGGCCAGTCCCATCGCTTTGCCGTCCGGGCGGTGCAGGGATAACATCTGGGCGTGGTAATACCTGGTCCCGAGCGTCAGGAAGATCCCGCTCCCGTCCGGATTTTCGGGATCAATCTTTGGTATCAACGCCGGAAAAGTTTTCTCCAAAACGGCGGGCATGCGCTCGGTAACCGCGAGGCTCTTGCCGGAGTCCTCAAAGATTGCCGCGCCCACGATGCGTTCGCGCGCGCCGAACCGGTTCAGCGCCCGGCGCAGCTCCGTTGCGGAGGCATTCCGGTCGAGCAGTGGCTGCAGCGCATCGGCCAGGCTCTGCGCCGCAAGACTGGCGCGCTGATCCAGCTCCTTATGCAGCGCTTGCTCCTGGTCCTGTTCCTGATAATACGCAAACAGTCCCGAGACCAGCGCTATGCACGCGATCACTGGAAGCATCAGCCGCAGACTAAATCTCATACGATTTTCTCGCCGCATGCTGGTTGGGAAAACGTCTCTCTCGCACGTGGGCCTCGTCGTGTTGCCTTCGATCGCTCCAAAATCATGCGTTTGCGCCGCAATTCGGGTTGCTTCTGAATTTGATTTGCCGGCTTACTCAGGAGTTCTGGCTGGGGATCGCAAGTGGGAGCTGCTGCCACACTGGTAAGCAATCAGCTAACGCGTCGTGTCTTTTGACTCAGTTGACATCTTCCTCGATCTGAGTCTCGAAGGGAACTCGTTTCAACGCTGCGTTCTAGTTTCGCGTCCGACGGGCGCAACACGCAATCGCCGATCTCACGTAACAGTTCACGCGAGCGAGATGCCCTGCTAGGGTATCCCCTTTAAATACCGCAGCCATTCCTGCGAAGACCATACCTGGAACAATGTAAGAAACAAATTGCCATGGTGAATCCTTAGACAAAAGCGCAGCCGTTCATCCGTCGCAATTCGTTCTCCAGGGACATTTCTCCAGAGCGTCCGGACAGGGCCTTGTTGCCCACACGGACAGGTAGGAAAAGCTGTCCGCGCGACCAGTAGAGGGTATTTGCCGGCCTACATTATTCTGAGATGCTCGCGTCTTCCGCCAGGAGTGTAATTTCATGGGCTCGGCCGCTGCTACCATCGACGACGACCTGTTCTGCGAACGTTGCGGCGAGGCCTATGCCCCCAAGAAGCCCGTCTGCGTCGGCTGCGGCTCGGCGCCGGCGCGGCATTGGCTTCAACTCACAAGTCTTGTGACGCTCGGACTCGCCACGTTCTGCAATTCGCTGGTGTGTTGGTTCTTGCTGCCTCGCCTGGTGGGCCGCCATGACGCAGGGATCTTTCGAGGCTGGCTCTGGTTAGACGAGAAGGCCTCCCTCTACGGCTGGGCGCCTATCATCCTGGGTATCTTGGCCTGGGACTATTTTGTCTGGCGCAATTCGCGCCGGGCGCGTCAGACCGAGCACAAGATCAAAAGCTGGATTACCCGCAAGCTCCTCACCTTCGTCCTGATCACGTCCGTGGCCCCTATTCTGCCCTGGTGGATCCCTGCCGGGCAGCCGCCTGACAGCTTTCTCGCTCGCCTCTCGCGCTACCCGGGATTGCCTTCGAGTCTCGCCTGGCTCACGGTTACTTTGGTGCTCGTTCTTCTCTGCTGGAATCCCTCGACCCGCGACTCCCTGCTCGGCCATGGCAGGGTTCTGAGCGTCATCAGCATCGCCACACTCTTGGTCCTCCTGGCGATGACCTTCCTCGGCTGGTCGCTGACCTAAGTAGGGCTTCTACCAGTGTCATTTTGAGTGCCGTCTTGCGGAACGATGAATCTCTGTGTATCTCCAGAGTGCAAGATCGCATTTACTTCGCCCTGTTCTCCCACGCACCTCCGGGTTAACATCTCGCCGCCCGATTCATCGCGATCATGCCTGGCGCCGGCGCACTATTTAAAAGAGCCCTGATCTTCGTCCATCGCTGGATGGGCGTGTTTTTTTGCCTGCTTTTCCTGACCTGGTTCGCCTCGGGAATTGTCATGATGTATTGGCAATACCCACAGGTCACGGCGGAGGATCGTTTAAGCCGGGCGCCTGCGCTCGATGCTTCGCGAATTCGTGTCTCTCCTCAGCAGGCTTACGCCCGGGATGAACTCGATAGCCCGCCAGCCGAGGCCCAGCTGGTCACTTTCGACGGACGGCCCGCCTATCGCTTTCGCTTCGGTCTCGGCGATGCCTCAATAGTCTATGCTGACGACGGCCAGATCCAGCAGGATTTTCCGCCCGACCTGACGCTGCGCATCGCTTCGGCTTGGACCGGCCAGCCTCCCGGCGCCGCAAAGGAAGAAGACAACACGGAGGAAGATCAGTGGACCGTCTCCGAAGAGTTCGCGGAACTTCGGCCCCTGCGCAAATATAGCTGGACCGATGGCCAGCAGGTCTACGTCTCCGCGGTGACCGGTGAGGTCGTGCAATACACCACGCGCGGCTCACGCCTCGCGGCTTGGTTCGGCGCAATTCCGCATTGGCTCTATTTCACTCCGCTGCGAAAGCACGGCCAGCAATGGAGCCGGGTGGTCATCGGGGCGTCTGGATTTGGAACCGCGGTGGCAATTCTGGGGATCACAATTGGGCTTTGGATGTACTCGCCGTCCAAGTCCTACCGTTACGCGGGCGCTCCCGCCAGCTTTCCTTATCGGGGATCGAAGCGCTGGCACGCAATTCTCGGCCTCTTCTTCGGACTCTTCGCTTGCACCTGGGCTTTTAGCGGCATGCTATCGATGGATCCCTTCCCGAAATTGCAGGAAGGCGCGACGGATGATCTAAGTGCCCGACTCGCCGCGGCGCTTCGTGAAATGCCGCCCCTGGAAATCTTTGCTGCCAAGCCTCCGCAAAAGGCATTGACGGAGGCAGAGGCCAGTTCGGGGTCACCGGTGAAAGAACTGGAGCTGACTTCCGGCGCGGGCGAGCCGGCCTACTTGGCGGTGATGGGGCCGAACCAGACGCGCGTAATTCCCGTGCTCGGCCGACCAGAATACGGATTCGATCGCGATCGGATCATCGCCGCTTTAGGAAAAGCGGCGCGGCCGCTTGCCCTCACCGAAGTGCGCCTGGTGACCCAGTACGAAGCCTACTATCTCGACCGCAACAATCGGTTGCCGCTGCCCGTAATTTTTGGACAATGGAACGACCAGGCCCGTTCGATGTACTACATCGACCCCAAGACCGCCCGCATCGTGCAAAGCTACAATTCCAATTCGCGCTGGAATCGCTGGTTCTATCACGGCCTGCATTCGCTTAATCTGCCCTGGCTCTACAAGTACCGCCCCGCGTGGGATATCGCCGTAATTTTGCTTCTCCTCGGAGGCGCTTCGCTCTCCGTCACCGCGGTGATTCTGGCGTGGAACGTTCTATGGCGCAAGCTGGCGCCCTGGGCAGCGGCTCAGGGCCCAGGTGTCGGCTCGAGTTAGGCATCTCCTCGGTTTCGAGCCTCCGGAGGCAAGCCCGGTGGCTCGATAACTCGGCTGGCTCTCTAGGAGCTAGAGTTCCCCGAACACCAGCGCCTGCTTCCGACCGCTAAATCTCAATTCCTTAAGTGTGTGCGACCCATCTGCATTATTGCTATAAACTACCGAATCGGCTGGGGACTTGGTATCCCGATCGACCCATTTTCCGGCGGCCGTGGCCACCACCTGGCCATTCCTCCTGAAAGTCACCGTGGCCTGCGGACTATGCGAGACCCACTCGACGACATAAAATCCAGGCTTCATCTCCGCCCCATTCAACGTGAGGACGGTCCGGAACGACAGCGTGCGTGAATTCGCTGCCGCTGCCCAAAGGCTCGCCGTCATTAAGATCGTTAGCGCTACCCAGATCTTACCGCGATATCCCTTTTTGCTCATCTTCTCCTCCTTGAAACTCTGCATTGATTTCGGGTTAGATGGGTGCAAGAACCACTCCCCTCCTCGCCCGTTCCGACCCTCAGCCGGCGCACCAAAAATGCATTTGCGCTCCGGGTATCTCAATGCACCGAAGATAAAATGTTGGTAACGCGCTAAGTCCCGCTACTCCAGCAGCGTAGGCGACAAGGTAACGCCACAATCTTGAGGGTTGTCTTGACGGAAAGTGCTAGAATCGAGAGATCCCAGAAAGTTTTGAGATGCAGTCCACATCGACGCAAACTTCCAACCCGCCGCCGCGCCTCATTCGCTTCGGGATCTTCGAAGTGGACCTGAGCGCCGGAGAATTACGCAGAGCCGGCTCGAGGATTCGCCTGCAGGAGCAGCCCTTTCAGATTCTGGCCATGTTGTTGGAACGGCCGGGTCAGATCATCACGCGCGACGAGTTGCGCAGCAAACTTTGGCCGGGCGACACCTTCGTCGACTTCGAACACGGAGTGAACTCGGGCGTAGCGCGACTTCGCGAGGCCTTGGGCGACTCGGCAGATAACCCACGTTACATCGAGACGCTGCCGCGGCGCGGCTATCGCCTGATCGTCTCGGTGGAGGGCTCCGTCCAACCGGCTCCCGCAACCGCCTCGGTCAACGCTGACAACGGCGGTAGCTCGGTAGCGAATACGCAACCGGCTCCGCAAGCCCATGCGGCAAATGATGCGCCGCATGCCCGCTCCGTGGTCGCTGCCGCCGCATTCACCTGGCGCCGTTCGCTGGTTTTGGCCGCCCTGGCTGCGGTCCTCTTGAGCGTTGGCAGCTATTTCTATCTGCGCCCGGCACACGCACTCACGGAAACCGACTCCATTGTCCTGGCCGACTTCACCAATTCGACTTCCGATCCGATTTTCGACAATACACTGCGGCAAGCACTCGCAGTCAAGCTCATCGATTCCCCCTTCCTCAATATCGTTCCCGACGAACGCATGCGCGATACACTGCGATTCATGGGCCGTTCTCCTGATGAGCGATTGACTACCGCGGCAGCGCAAGAAGTCTGCCAGCGGCTGTCCGGCAAGGCCATGCTCGCCGGCTCAATCACGCAATTGGACGATCATTATTCGCTGTTGTTGGAAGCTACCAACTGCGCCACTGGCGATTTACTGGCCCGCGCCGGAGCCGAAGCCGTCGGCAAGGGCGGCGTGCTTAAGGCTCTGGACGCCAGCGCTGCGGAGATCCGGCGCAAACTCGGCGAGTCACTCAGCTCCATTCAGAAAAACAATGTACCCATCGAGCAGGCCACCACCACGTCGCTGGAGGGTCTGAAGGCGTTTTCCCTCGGTCAGGCCGCGCGCAACCGCGGTATGGAGCCGCAGTCGATTCCCTATTTCCAAAATGCCATCGAGCTCGATCCCAATTTCGCCATGGCCTACGCCGTCTTGGGCCAAGTGTATGCGAATATGGGGGAAAACGCACTTTCCGTCGATTACACGCAAAAGGCTTTCGATCGCCGCGAACGGGCCAGCGAGCGCGAAAACCTCTACATCTCCTCCCACTACTACGAAATTGTCACCCGCGACTTGGACCGCACCGCCCAGATCTATGAACTCTGGAGAAGCTCCTACCCACGAGATGTCGTGCCAGCCATTAATCTCGGCTCGCTGTACAACTCACTCGGCCAGCCAGACAAAGCCGTCCCCAAATTGACCGACGCTCGGCGCCTCGATCCGGACAATGCTTTCGTTTACGGCAATCTCGTTCTGGCTTATCTCGATTTGAATCGCCTGGACGAGGCCAAATCCACTTTGGATGAGGCCCGTGCTCGCGGACTTGACGGCGATGACTTTCACCTCGTTCGTTATCTCATCGCCTTCATCGAAAGCGACTCAGCGACGATGAAGCGGCAGATGGCCTGGGCCGCCGAAAAGCCCTTCGCTCATGATCTCCTCGCGCTCGATGCAGCCACCGCGGCTTACTCCGGCCGCCTGCGCGCTGCTGAAGAACTGTTCCGGCAGGCCGAAGATTCTGCGCGACGTTATGGCCGCCAGGAATCCGCCGCCGAAGAGCAGGCCGCTGCCGCTCTCGTAGAAGCCGAATTCGGCCGCCCCGTTGAGGCTCGGCAATTGGCCAAAGCATCATTGAATGCTGTCAAAGGCACCAGAGCCCAGACCACCGCGGCATTGGCCCTCGCCCGCTCCGGAGACGCCTCAGCGGCAGAGGCAATCGCCAACGATTTGGCCCAGCGCTTTCCCTCCGATACGCTGCTGAATGGCGTGTACCTGCCTAGCATTCGCGCAGCCGCCGAATTGGCCCGCGGGAATGCAAAAGCTGCCATCCACCTTCTGCAAGCCGCTCTGCCCTACGACCTATGTAAGGACGAGCATGCGACCCCTGCTTATGCCCCCTATCTGCGCGGGCAGGCCTGGTTGCGCGCTGGCGATGGCAAAGCGGCCGAAGGCGAGTTCCAGAAGCTCATTGATCACCGTGGAGCCCTGGCCAACCGCCCGCAACGCGCTTTGGCGTTACTCGGTGAGGCACGCGCACACGCCCTTACCGGGAATCTCTCAGCAGGCCGTCTGGCTTATCAGGATTTTTTGGCGTTATGGAAGGACGCCGATCCGGGTCTTCCTGTCTTGCAGCAGGCACGCGCCGAATACGCCCGCCTAAAATAGCTCTTTGAGGTTTGATGCATCGTACCGTTTAGCGATTCGCGCCGCACTGTGCGCTAACCTCGGCAGCCAGCGCCTCGTCCAGTTGCGCCTGCCGCGCATTCGCCGCGGGGCAGAGTTGCCCTGCGACCAGCCCCACGACGCCGCGCAGGTCGGCTTTCTGCAGGTTGGCACCGCTCAAATCAGCGCCGCTCAGTACCGCCGCTTGAAAATTGCTGTTGCTCAAATCGGCGTGCCGCAGGTCCGCGCCCATCAGAATGGCGCTGCCCAACTGACTACCTTCGAGCCGCGCGCCAGCCATTTTGGCGGTCGATAGATAGGCTCCCCGCAAATCACTCATTTTAAGATTGGCGCCTTCGAGAATGGCTTGGCGCAAATCGGCCTGTTCCAGGCTGGCCCTCTCGAGCCAGGCATTGCGCAGGTCGGCGCCATAGAGCACGGCATTATCGAGCTTAGCATCTAGCAGAAGCGCCCCAGCCAGCGAGGCGAAAGAAAGATCGGCTTTCTCCAGTTCCGCGCGAATCATGTTCGCTTTTTCGAGATCGGAGGATTGCAGCATCGCACCATTCAGCTTGGCTTGGTCGAGTGCCGCTGATCGCAGGCTGGCTTGACGCAAATTCGCCTGGCGCAAATCGGCTTCAGAAAGGTAGGCGTAACTCAGGTCCGCCTTCCGCAAACGCGCCTTCACCAGAAATGCGCCGTAGGCCTGGAGATATCGCAGCCGGAATCCATTCAGACTGGCGCCCTGTACTCTGCTGATCTCGCCTTCGCTTCCCGACCAGCCTGCAGGCTTTCTAGAAATTTCCGCTTCGGTCACTTGCGCATAAGGATCGTAGCCAAACACCCAAAGCGCATTGGCAGCCCATGTCCACGGGCTTCCCGAGTCGATTCCTCGTCCCGGATTTCCGCTATGCGGCACGCCGCCGATGGTGCCGATAGAAAGCAGGCACAGAAGCAAGCCGAATCCCGCGCCGATGGGTATTCGCAACGGTATGGTCTCCTTGTCCGGAGCGCGGTGCGGCTGCGCGCCTGCACCTATGGCCGGAGTCGTCAAGAGTCCCGGCAGTTCCGTTAACTCCTCGCCGGCCGAAGCCGCCGCTGGCTGCTGTAATTCGGCCCGCGGTTCTGAAAATAGTCCGGAGTCGTCACTTCGGAAGGCGCGCGCCGCCGAATGCGGAAAATGGATCGCTGCAGTCGTCGCTGCCGCGATCAGGACTGCGTGCAGGATCGTGCCTCGCACATCCTGCAGTGTCAGGTACCGGCCCCAGAAGACTGTCATCGTCGCCGGCGCAACCCAATACAGCAAAATAATACAAATTGCTTTCTCCACTCCCGCCAGCGCCGAGCGCCGCTCTCGCAGCCATTTGAAATAGTTGCGCGCGGGCCAGCTCACAATCCAAGGCAGGCTCTCGTCCAGGCGCCGTCCATTCTCGAAAATTGCCGGCAGGGCGGCCGTCGCTTCCCAGAGTCGCTGCAAGTACACGCCCAGCCACAAATAGAGCGCGCCAATCACTACGGGGCACAAAAGAAAGAATTGCGCGAGCGGCACGGCGTTCCGGAGCACCGGGAACGGAAGCAAGGCGGCATTTCTCAGGATCTGCGCGTCGGAAACGGTAACGACTCTCCAGCACGCCAGCGCATTGAGCAACAGCAATGCGCCGACCAGCCAGTTCGCGTGTCTACCCCGGCGAGATATAGACTTCAAATCATCCCTCGTCGCTACTTCGGCGGGCAATTTGGCGAACGTAAGATTGCTCCCCGCCAGCTCTGCCGCCATTAGTCCCGTGGCCCCCTCCAGAACCGCGCCTTGCAGATTTGCCTCGCGGAGTCGCGCTCCCAATAGGTTCGTGCCTTCAAGATTTGCCTGCAGCAGACTGGCGCCCTGAAGATCAGTCAGGAGCAGATCGGCGCCTTTCAAGACTGTCTCATTCAGTAGAGCGTTCCGCAGGTTCGTGTCGGTCAGATCAGCACCCTCCAGGTTGAGGCGAGAGAGGTCCGCCTGGCGGCCTGTATCACCGCTCGATTTGACCCACTCGCGGTGCTGCTCGAGGATGATTTCGAGGTCAACTTTGGCTGAACGTGGCGCCGTGCGCCGTGCCGCTGTCTTATCCGCTTTTATGATCTCCAGATCCATAAGCGCAACCTTTCGGTGCAGACGACGCCTAATCTATCAACTTTTGGGTTGAACTTTGGTCGATGAGCACGGAAGCGCTGGGCTGCCCCAGAATGCCCGTCAACGCCTGGGGACCACTCTAGCTTTCAGAGAGGAGGGAAACAATCTCCCTGTGTGGCAGGTTTCCGCGCCGGAAACTGACCCTTCGGCCAGCATTGCGCCCTGGTGCAGAGCTCTTGCCGGCCGAACGCTCACTTATTGAACCACGGGTGCTGCGGTGCCTCGAGCCGATCCAGTTCGCGAAGGTCGGCCATCCACAGGCCGCCTTGTTTGGTCACTGCCAAGTTTTGGGGATCCGAGCGAAATCCTGGGCGATTCCGCACGCAAGACCCGTTGGTTCGAGACAAGTTCAAGGGCCGGTGCTATCTTGTACTCTCTCACGATATCCACCCTGTTCTTTGCGCCACATTTCCTGAGAATTGCGCGGACGTGGAACTTGGCGGTGCTTTCGCTAATCCTGAGCTGCGCGCCAATCTCCTTATTGGTAAGTCCCTGTAGAATCAACGTGAAAACTTCGCGCTCCCGGTGCGACAATTGCAGGGCCGCATCCATATGTATGTTATGTTCCGCTAGACGTCTCGCGATGTATTGATTTACGTGCTCGTCCAGGCTTTGCATGATACGGGCCACCGCCTCCAGGAATGACTGGTCAAGCCCCGGCTGTTCTCGTCTCGACATTGCGCTGTGTCCTCTCCTAACAGATGTGTTTTTAGCTGCGGCAAACGTCACTGCGAACCTAAGAGTTACCCATTGTTCGGAACAAATACACCGGCCTGGGACTAGCCTTTCAAAAAAGCGCCGGTGCGCCCATCATCCATCGCACGCAACGGGCCAGCCTTAAGTTTTGTCTTTACAAGAGGAGCGGTGGGCAAATACAGGTCTTTATTTAGAAAGTCTGCAACACTAAAGTGTAAGACTTACAGTATCCAAGCGGAAGTCGTCGCCTTTCTCATCCTCAAATTCTGTGACGCTACATCGTTAGGTCGAGCTAAAGTGTTAAGTGGAGCTTAAGTCGAGCGATACTCGGCGACACCAAGAGATTTCAGCCGCACTTCGCTCCGATTTTGCATCCACCAGCCGCGCAGAACAGAAATCGGCCAAATCGATCGCCAGGCTCCCAAAATTGCGCCCTTCCACGTCAGGCGGAAATTCTGCCCATCGGCTTCGAGGTACATGTATCCGCGCTCCTGCTGGCGCGGTCCATAGCGCTCCAGACGCCGCTTCAGCTCGCTCAATTCTTGGCCGGGTGGCGGCAATTCCGGGCGCGACCCGCCGATCTTTTCCTGTACCAGCATGCGGTGGGCGCGATAGAGCGTGAAGACATCCTTGATCTGCGGAAAGCGAAACAAATGGTAGGAGGGCGAAGGAAACAGCACCGGCGCCGTAGCGTTGGTATTCGTGTCAACCTGAGAGTCGTCCGAACAACGCGTGATAAATTCGATGTAGCCACGCATTTTCGTGGGGGACTTCACCGCGCTCACATCGGCCCACTCGAGCGTGCGGGAATTGCTTAGAAGGGCCATGTACGCTTGCGTATTCGGCGCCATGCTTCCAAAGCTCACATAACCGAGAGGCTGAAAACCCAAAGCGGTGATGCCCGGCAAGCGCGTGGTCATAAATTTCCGCACGTCTTCGGGCAGCGCCTCCTGAGGAACCTGTTGCGGATTCACGTTGGCTTTGTAGCGAAAGGTGCCGCGCAACACCATCGGACCAAGCACAAACAGCACACCATACACTTTCAGCAGTAGTCCGATAATTCCATGGTCCAGTAGTCCGGTCATCGCGATGCTTCTCTCTTAAGGGCGCTCACTGACTGCCGAAATACGTACCTTGGCCATCCCTTGAGCGATTGTATGGCGCTTGCAAGATGATCCGTCCGCCCGGACATAGGAAATGGCTAAAGGAATAGCTGTCCTTTAGTACAGGCGCAACGGTGGACTCGGATCGGGAATTACGGCTAAGCCCCGATGGGCCTTTGACGCAGGTGGGACTCGCTAACGGACGTAAGCTCTGCAATCCCTCAACCAACCCACGGAAAGGCAGAGGCAGGCTAGGCGAGCGAAGTTGGCATCGGCCAAATGCGCTCGCCCTCTTTGCTAGCGCCTGCCGCGATAGCTTTGAGCGGCAGACCTATGCGCGAGCCGCTTTCGCTCTGTAGGCTGGCACAAAGACTTCACCCACGAATGTCTCGATCGTTGTCGCCGTCGTATTCTGCTGTGAGCGTGGTTCAAGTGCCCGCATATGGCCCGAATTCAGCGCGTCGCTCATCTCGAGCAGGAGGTCGGCCATATTCGGAGACATTCCCATTTGCGTCAGTGCGGGCTTCAGCTGCGCCGCGGGAACTTGCCGATAGCTCAGATCCGGCTTTTCAATCGCCGCACCAACGACCTTGGCCACCTGCGCATAGGTGACGTCGCGCGCCCCCAGCAATTCGCGGCGCTGCTTACCCTGAAAGTCGCGCCGCGACAGGGCTTCCGCCGCAAACACGCCAATGTCCCGCGTGGCAATCATGGGCAGCCCCAAATCCGACCGTATCGGTCCAGCCATGTGTCCGAGCGATTGAATTACGCTGACCTGCGGCAGTATGTTCTCCATGAAATAACCGGCACGCAGAAAAAGCACATTCAGTCCGGCGATGGCCTCCAGCAGCTGTTCCAGAGTGTGCAGACCCAGGACCGGGCCGGTCCTATCGGGCTTGTCCGCCCCGACGCTGCTGAGCACCACGGCATGTCGTACTCCATTGTTCTGCAGAGCTCTGGCCAGCACGTCGTTCACGTGCTCCTGGTAAGAGCGCACGTTCGGTGAAGATATGTTCGGGGGAACCATCACGTAGGCTGCTTCCGCACCCGAAAATGCCCTCGCCATGGCGCTCCCATCCGTCACGTCCGCGACGAAAGCTTCCGCGCCTTTCTGCTTGAGTCCCTCGAGCCTCCTCGCATCACGCCCGACTACGCGAACTTTCTCTCCTTTCGCCAACAGCTTCTCAGCAACGACACTGCCTGTGTGTCCTGTGGCGCCAATTACAACGTACATGCGATGCCTCCCGGCGGATTGTGTCCGCATATTTGCTTCTTCTAAACATAGATTCGGCGGCGGCCGAGGTGCCAGTACCCCCCCTGTGGAAAACGGCATCTGACCAGGATGCTCGTCCCGAACGACGAACCGGAGTGAGGGGCTTCTCCTGAGCTTTCGCGGGTTCAAAGAGTCCAGCGTGACCGAGGGAATCTCTCAGCGTTAGGCGCCGCGCTCCAGCGCCTTGCGATCCCACTGTGCCAGCTTCGCACCGGCTTCGTATGTGCTCTCGCAGAAATCGAGTATCGCCTGCTCCGGAGAAGCCGCGGCGCGTACATCATCATACTTGAGAAAAAATTCACCCATCTGTGTATCCCAATACGCCGTGCAGGGGCGAACCTTCTCATTCTCGAGTCCGGCAGGAGCCGGCATGGTATACGCGTAAAAAGCCGCTTGTTTGTACCGCCGGTCTCCGGCCCAGAATCCGCAGCTAATCACCTCGTGCGAGTAACCCTCGCGCGTCATGGCATCCGCGCCTTTCGGCGGAGCAACACGCTTGCCCGAAAAGCGCGTTACCGCAAGATCCATAGAGCCCCAGAAAAAATGTACCGGGCTGCATTTGCCCAAGAAGGGCGACCGGAATTGCTTGAAGACGCGGTCCGCGTTCAGTAGGACGCGCCAAAAATTCTCGACGTGCTTCCTGTCGTAGGATGCGTGCTTGTTGTCCTGTTCAAAGGGCGTCCTGTCGTCGAATTCGTCGGGTGTGGTATGAATCTTCACTTCGATCCCCAACGATCGCAGGCCGGCCATGTACTCGGCGTAGAAATCGGCCACCGAACGAGGGCGCAGCTCGATGCTGCGCTCTTCGCCCTTGCTGGTCGAGATGAGCAGCCGATGGCGGATGAAATCGAACTGTGCGTCGAAGGCTTCGTGCCCGAACGGAATCGCGGAAGTGGTGAGGCCGCGCGGCGTCACGTAGAGCGTCACATTCCACCAGTGGTTCACGAGCGGTGTAAGCGTTTTGCGCGTCTTGCCCACGATCTGCGTCCACATGTGCAGGGTGTCGCGGGTGCTTTCCCACTCCGAGTACGGCAGCGGCGGCCAGTCAGGCGAGGTCAAGTTCCACCTCATCGACGTAGCACCAGCCCCAATCCTCGCCTGGCTCGAACGACTTGATGATCGGGTGCTTGGAGGAATGAAAATGCTTGGTGGCGTGTTTGTTTTTCGATGAATCGCAGCAGCCCACGTGGCCGCAGGTCAGGCACAAGCGCAGGTGCACCCAGGTGTCGCCCATTTTTAGACACTCCTCGCAGCCCCGCGTATGCGGCTGGACGTCGCGAATCTGATTTGTGTGTGTGCACCCTTTCATGGTTTACCTCCGCCGGACCATCTTCGCACCGTACACGATGAGGGAGATTTCTGCTACTAAGGAACGGTCCCGCGACCAATGAGGCACTGAGGTTTTGCCCCGGGCCCCACCTGTGCCTTTTAGGCATGGCGAGGTGCGCGCACCAAAAGAAGTCGCAATGGTGGGATTGGGCTGATTGCCTGGCGTCACATCGCGGCCCGGCGTCTCAGTACCACCTTGTCGTGGGTTTTACGAGATGAATCTGGATGGTTTGCTCGCTCTCGGAGACATCGTGATACTCTCCGTAGGTCTTCCAGCCCGGCGCCACAATCTGAATCAAAACTTTGCCCTGAGCTATCTCCGGCGAACGCGCCACGCCCTCTTGATTCGTTTTCAGGTCGAGCTCAACTTTCCTTTCCTTTGGGAATCGGAGATAGACGCTAGCCTCGGCCACAGGCTTATTCGCATCGCCTCCGGTCACTTCGATTCGCAGGTGGCTCGTGCCATTGCGTTTTTCGGGAGCGGCGGGCTTATCCGACTGCCCGCCAAGAGCGGGCGCATAGGCCAGCACACACAACCCGGCGAGCAGAAGAGCGAGCGAGACGCGAAACTGAACTCTCCTTAGCATGGCCTTCTCTCCTGCACACTCGTCCAAATTGGCGCGCGTGAGGCTCGTCTGGTAATTGACGGCCTCCTATCCGTAAGCTAAGTTGACGCGCGAGACGTCGTCCCGGCGCGTGGCGTGCCACGCGCCGGTCAGCCGCGGCGAAGGCTCTTCACTCTTTACTCCAGCGGCGCGAATTTCGCAAGCGATCATCCCATCAGGATGATCGGCCCGAGAGACGATCCGGAGCGAGGCGCGGTCCTCGGTACACGCCGCATTTGCGTGCACTGGGGTGGGAAGCGAGCCGGGGTCCCAGGCGCGGCGCCGGTTTTGGACGCGCTGGGGCGCAAGCGAGGGGCCTCCTCAACATCAGCGAGGCCCGCTCAGGCGTAAGGCATCCAAGGAGGACTTTCATGGGATTCGCCACCGATGCGATCCATATCGGCCAAGAGCCGGAACCTGCCACTGGCGCCATCGTCGCGCCGATTTTCCAGACTTCCACCTACGTGCAAGAGGCGCTGGGCAAGGATAAAGGCTTCGACTACGCGCGCACGGCCCACCCGAACCGGCGGGCGCTGGAGCGCTGCGTGGCGCGCCTGGAAGGTGGCCAGGCGGCGTACGTTTTCACTTCGGGAATGGCCGCGATCGACGCCTTGTTCCGGTTGCTACGTCCGGGCGACCATACGCTGGTTACCCAGGCCATTTACGGCGGCGTCTACCGGCTCACGACGCAGCTGCTTCGCCACTTCGGAATGGAATTCAGTTTCGTCGATACGTCCGATCTCGAGTGCGTGCGGAGATCGTTGCGCGCAAACACGAAAATGATTTATGTGGAAACGCCCACCAATCCCACCATGATCATCAGCGACATTGCGGGAATCGCTAGAATCGCCAACGAGCAAAACATCACCGTGACCGTGGACAACACTTTTCTCAGTCCCTATCTGCAGCGCCCGCTGGAACTCGGCGCGCACATCGTGGTGCATTCCATGACG
>Ga0066690_10000090_pt1 | contig 18285 bp, 13 predicted proteins | sample GraSoiAngelo_139_FD_62303 | JGI IMG/M metagenome (GOLD analysis project Ga0066690, IMG submission 62303) | Grasslands soil microbial communities from the Angelo Coastal Reserve, California, USA - 14_0929_12_20cm | ecosystem: Environmental > Terrestrial > Soil > Grasslands | place: USA...
CGGTCAAGCTGAACGGATTGCAGTTTGAAGTGGACCTGCTGGGCGGCCAAAAGACCGGGCTGTATCTGGACCAGCAGGTCAACTATCAACGCGTCGCTGACTTGATCGCGCGCACGCCGAACGCGCAGGTGCTGGACTGCTTCGCTTTTCTCGGTGGCTTCGCGCTGCACGCAGCGCGGGCCGGCGCGGCGCACGTCCACGCGATTGACCAGAGCGAACAGGCAGTCGCCACTGCCAGCCGCAACGCTGCCGCCAACGGTTTGTCGGAGCCATGTTCGTTCGAGACCGCGAACGTTTTCGACTGGTTGAAAGCCCAGACCGCAACCAAGCCGCACGAGAAAGTCGTTCCGCGCTTTGATTGCATTGTCCTCGACCCGCCTTCATTCACACGCCATCGCGCCGCGGTGCCGGACGCATTGCGCGGTTACAAGGAGATTCACCTGCGCGCGTTCAAGCTGCTCAAGACCAACGGCACGCTGGCGACGTTTTGCTGTTCGCATCACGTGGATGCGGCGATGTTTCAGGAGGTGATCCTCGCGGCGGCGTTCGATGCCCGACGCATCCTCCGTCGCGTTGCGACCTACAGCCAGTCGCCGGACCACCCGGTCATCCCGGTCATTGCCGAAACGGAGTATTTGAAGGGCTTCGCGTTTGAAGTAGCGCGTTGACGCTGTTCAATTTTGCAGCAGCTCCCGCTGCCAGCTCATCAACTCGGCCTGGTGTTTGTCCCAGTCTCTCGCCAGCGCACCCAGCGTGGCGCGGCTGGCAATCAAGGTCGGGTCGATCCCCAGTTCAGCGGCGCGATCGTCGCGTCTCTGGCGCAGGATATCGTAGCGGCGTTTTTCCGCGGCGCTCGGTCGGTGGCCGGAAGAACGATGGCGCTGCGGCCACTGCGATGCTGGCAACTGTGAAGCGCGCTCAACAACCGCCAGCACCCCTTCCCGCCGGCGCGAGGGAAGGCCAGACGGCAGGAGCGGCGAAACAGTTTTCCCTTGCGCCGCGGCGTCCGCCAGCGCGATGAGCGTCTCATGGCGCACGATGAAGTACGGCGGCTTGTTCGCCTCCACCGCCTCCCCATCGCGCCAGTTCCAAAGTTCGCGCAGGATCGCCAGACCGCGGCGGTCGAGTTTGTCCGCCCCTTTCACGCGCCAGATCTGATCGGGGTCCGTCACCCGTAATTCGGCGCACTCCCGCACCAGCCGCGCGCAACTCTCCTGGTGCCAGCTCAACCGCTTTTTTTCTTCCAGTCGGGCCTTGAGCAGAGCGGACAGCGGCTGTAGATAACGAGTGTCGTTGCGGGCGTAATTGATCATCCGTTCTGTCAGCGGGCGGCGCGCCCAATCAGCGGTCTGCGGTCCTTTCTCCAACTGGACTCCCAATAGTTTTTCCACGAGGTCCATCAGTCCGAATTCGGTGAATCCAAGCAGACGCGCTGCCAGCATGGTGTCGAACACCGACTTTGGCACAAAGGCGTAAGCGCGTCGCAACAAACGCAGGTCGTAATCCGCGCCGTGCAAAATCAGTTCCCGTCCTCGCAACACATCCAGGAACGCGGAGAGGTCCAACGCCGCGAGCGTGTCGATCAGTTCATCGGCCCCGGGCAGACTGATTTGGATGAGACAGAGCTTTTCCGGATACGCGTGCAGACTGTCGGCTTCGGTATCGAGCGCCAGCCAGTCCGCCGCCTGAACACGCGGCAACAAACCAGCGAGTTTTTCATCGCTGTCAATCACACGCCAAGTAAAGCGTGAGTCCGAGACAGAACGAAAGTTTGATTGTGGAAAAAATGAGTGAATACGAGAGCCAGGGCAGTGGTTCAGTTTAGTGCGGCGCGGCTACCCATGAACCGGAGCGCGCACGGTCCCGGTCCTCACCGGCCATGAACCATCAGCTTCGTAGCAGCCGACGTGAGGAGGCTCTGGCTCAATTCCGCGTTCCGCACTCCGCACTCCGCATTTGAAAAGTGAGCCTCCTTACGTCGGCTGCTACGGTCCATCGTCCCAATGCGTTCCCGACGAAGCTTGACTCGCGCCTTCAAAACGAGATTCAATTTGCCAACGCCGACCGCTGTTACGCACATGAACCTGACCACGGCCTTTTCGGCATCCGCGGAACAAAACGCAAGAAAAACGGCTGTTTTCTGGGGTGACTGCGAGTATTCGTACGAAAGACTGCGGGCACAATCCTGCTGGCTGGCTGCCCGCCTGCATGAGGACTTCGGTGTGCGCCCGCACGACCGCGTCGGCCTCTGGCTGAAAAATTGCCCCGAATTCATCACCGCGATTTTTGGCGTGCTCCAAGCCGGCGGTGTCGTCGTGCCCATCAATAATTTTCTGAAGCCTGCTGAAGTGAGCTATATCCTGTCGGACGCCGGTGCGAACGTGCTGATCGCCGAAGCCGCCACAGGGGACGAACAGGCTCAACTGGCCGCGAAGTTGCCTGAGCTGAAATTCTTCAAAATCGAGGAATTCGCCGACGCGCCGGCCCTGGTAACGGTCGAACCAGCTTCGGCCAGGCGCACAGAGTCCGATCTGGCCTTCATCATTTACACGTCTGGCACGACTGGCAGACCCAAAGGCGCGATGCTTTCACACGGCAACCTGCTCTGCAACGTGGAGAGTTGCCGCCAGGTGTTGGAAGCAGTCGCGCTGGATCGCTTTGTTGTGCTCTTGCCGATGTTTCACAGTTTCATGCTTTGTGTCGGCGTCATGCTGCCGATGACCACGGGCTGCTCGGTCGTCCTCATCAAATCACTGCATCCCGCCAAAAACGTCGTTCAGGAAATAATCTGCCGCCAGGCGACGATTTTGCCGGCGATTCCCCAGTTTTTCCGCGCCCTCGCCAACGCGCACGTTCCTCCGGACATCCCTTTGCGGATCTGCATCAGCGGCGCGGCTCCGTTGCCGGTCGAAATCCTGAAGGAGTTCAACGGCAAGTTTCCCATTCCGCTGATTGAAGGTTACGGTTTGAGCGAAGCCAGTCCGGTCGTGGCGATGAACCCAATTCACGGTCCGTGGAAAGCCAGCTCCATCGGCGTCCCTGTTCCCGGTGTCGAAGTCACGGTCCAAAGTGACGCTGGCGAAGTCCTTCCGCCAGATCAGGTCGGCGAGATTTGCGTGCGCGGCGGCAACGTGATGCAAGGTTACTGGAACCAACCTGAGGAAAGCACCAAGGCGCTGCGCGCAGGGTGGCTTTTGACAGGCGACGTCGGTTACCGCGACAGGGATGGATACCTTTTCATCACTGACCGCAAGAAAGACATGCTGCTGGTCAATGGCATCAACGTTTATCCCCGTGAAATTGAGGAGGTCATCTATCAATTCGCCGGAGTAAAAGAGGCCGCCGTGGTTGGCCAGCCCGATCCGCGCAAAGGCGAGCAACCGGTCGCTTTCGTTGCGCTGAACGAGGGCGTGACGCTCGACGAGAAGGCGCTCCTGCACTTTATTCGCAGCAAACTGGCGGATTACAAGGTGCCGCGCCGGATTACGATCCTTCCTGCTCTGCCACGCAACGCGACCGGTAAAGTTCTAAAAACGGCCCTTCGCGAGCTTTAGGAATCCGGTTCAAGCAGAACCGTTAAATCGGCTCGTGACGCTTGGAAATGCGACCCCGGCACCATGGATTATCCTGTTTACTGCCAACACATTATATCGGCGTGACTTGAGCTTTTGGAGATTGGTTTTCCCAGTTGACGCTCGCAACAAGCGGCCCTTAAGCTAGAAGCACATTAATAGACCGCCGCGGGCGTGTTTTCTCAGGAGCTTTTTATGGCTGAAGGTTATTGTGTTAAGTGCAAAGCAAAGAAGCAAATTGTCGATGCCGTTGAGGAGTTGATGAAGAATGGCCGAAAAGCCATCAAGGGCAAATGCCCGACCTGCGGCACGGTGATGTTCAAAATCCTCGGCGGCAAGGCAGCGCCCAAGGCCGCCGCTGCCCAGGAAACTCCATCTGCCTGAGCGGACGGTCCCGTCCTGTATGTCGCAAGAACTCGCCTACGTCATCATCACGCCTTATTCCCTTCACAAGTCGCGCACCGGTGGCATCCTGGCTCGATTGATCAGCCGAACCAGCCTGGAAATGGTGGCAGCCCGTATGTTCGCTCCCGGCCCAGAGTTGGTGCAGGAGTACTCTAAGGTCATCATCTCTGCCAACGACCCGCAGGATCGGCGCATTCAGGAGTTGATACGCGACTACATCCTCCAAAACCTTTCGCCCGATCCCAAAACGAAAAAGCGCCGCCGGGTCATGATGCTCATATTCCAGGGTGAAGATGCCGTTCGCAAAGTCCGCTCTGTCGTCGGCAACATCAGCCCCGACCGTCGCGGTGGCGAGACGATCCGCGACACCTACGGCGACCTCGTCCTTGACGAACGCGGCCAGGTCCGCTACTTCGAGCCCGCTGTGCTCGCCGCACCCAATGTCGAGGAGGCTGAATGGAAACTCAAACTGTGGGCGCGCTATTCGGGTACGGATGGCGGTCTGGTGGAAGACACGATCTCTTATCCGTCGAACGAAAGACCGGAGCACACGCTGGTTCTCATAAAACCTGACAACTTCCGCTTTCCCACCGGGCGACCCGGCAACGTCATAGATTTCTTTTCCCGCACCGGCCTTTATATCGTGGCCATCAAGGTGCATCGCATGAGCACCGCTGAAGCCATGGAGTTTTACGGCCCGATCCGGGAAATCCTGCGCACAAGGTTCAACGACGCAGTGGCGGCAAAAGCGAAAGCGGTCATCGAAAAGGAACTCGGGTTCAAAATCCCGCCCAAGGAAGAGAAGGCGCTCGGCGATCTTCTCTGCCCGCTGTCGGGCGACCAGCAGTTCGAGAACATCGTCAAGTTCATGTCTGGCCGCGCGCCTAGCGAGTGCGACGCCGCGACGATCAACCAACCCGGCACGGAGACGTGCATCGCGCTGGTGTACGAAGGTCACGAAGCCATTCGGAAAATCCGGGACGTGCTCGGCCCCACGGACCCCTCCAAAGCGCCGCCCGGATCGATCCGTCGGGAATTCGGCTCCACCATCATGGTCAACGCCGCCCACGCCAGCGATTCGCCAGAAAACGCCAAACGCGAGATGGGCATTGTCCGAATCGGAAAAGAAAACACCTTCCGTAAAGTTGTCGAAGAGTTTTACGGAAGGCTCTGACCGGGCGGTTGAACCGTTCGACCGTTGAAAGGGTAAAGCATTGTATCTCTGCGCCGTGATTCAATCGCGCAACGTGTGAACGGTTCAACGCCACAATTCGGGTGAGGTTCGCAGCTTTTGCAGAAGCTTTTGGTCGGCTGGTGGAAAAGCATATTCGGCCAGTTGCGCGGTCGTGACCCATGCGAACGCCTGGCAACCCAGCGCGCGCGGCTCGTGCCTGAGCCAGGCGCAGCGATAGAATGTCAAACGGACCGTCTTCTCCGGGTATTCGTGGGTGACGAAGTCCAGCAGTTCGCCCACTTCGACCTCAATCCCCAGTTCCTCCCGCAACTCCCGGCGCAGACACTCCTGAAGGGTTTCGCCCGGCTCGCGTTTGCCACCGGGAAACTCCCACAAACCGCCGAGATGCTCCTGTGGCCGGCGCTGGGTGATGAGCAGGTTGCCATCGCGAGAGACGAGGCCGGCGGCCACTTCAACGGAGTGCTGCGGTATGAAGGATGAGGTATGAAGTCCTCGCCCGCCGCCCGTCAGGCTGTCTTTCATACCTCATACCTCATACTTCATACCTTCCCGTCACCGTCCGATACTCTTATAAATGAACCCCAGCCGCTCCATTTCCGTTGGATCAAAAAGATTTCGGCCGTCGAACAGGATAGGATGGGTCATGGCTTTGCGGGCGCGTTCGAGGTCCAGCTTTTTGAACTCCGGCCATTCCGTTGCGACTACCAGCGCGTCGCATCCATCGGCCACGGCGTTCATGTCTGCAACAAAGGTCACATCTTTCAGCACCGCTTTCGCCTTCTCCATGGCCTTCGGGTCGTGCACGCGCAGGAGGGCGCCCTCCTCCTGCAACCGATGACACAGATCAATCGCCGGCGACATGCGGACGTCATCCGTGTTCTGCTTGAACGCGAGCCCGAACACGCCGATTTTCTTTTCCTTCAAAACCCAGAGTGTGTCGGAGATTTTCTTGGCGAAGCGCTCCATCTGTTCGGCATTGATGCGCTGAACTTCCTTGAGCAGGCGGAAATCGTAACCCAGTTGTTCGGAGATTTTGATGAACGCGCTCAGGTCCTTCGGAAAGCAACTGCCCCCGAAGCCCAGACCGGCGTCGAGAAATCGTCGTCCGATGCGCGCGTCCATGCCGATGCCGTTGGCGACTTCCTGCACGTTGGCGCCTGTAGCTTCGCAAATGACCGAAATCGCGTTGATGTAGGAAATCTTCAGCGCCAGAAAGGAGTTGGCGGCGTGTTTGATCAACTCCGCGGAGTTGATGTCGGTCACAATGACGGGCGCGTTGTAAGGCGCGAATACTTCCTGCATCGCCGGCACCGGGCGCGGCGACGAGACCCCGATGACGACGCGGTCCGGCCGCATAAAATCCTCGACCGCAAAACCTTCGCGTAGGAATTCCGGGTTGCTGACCACGTCGAATTCCACCTTCGCCTTGCAGTAGCGTTTGATCGTTTCCACCACCTTTTCGCCGGTCTTGACCGGCACCGTGCTTTTATCCACAACGATCTTGTAACTCGTCATCGCCCCGGCAATGTCGCGGGCGACGCCTTCGATGAAACTCAAATCGACCGACCCATCCGACAACGGCGGTGTCGGCACCGCGATGAAGATCACGTCGGACTTGTCAACTCCCTCCTTTGTGCTGGTCGTAAAGCTGAGCCGGTTCTCGTCCACGTTTTTCTTCACCAACTCCGCCAGCCCCGGCTCGTAAATCGGGATGCCGCCCGCCTGGAGTGTTGTTATCTTTTCGGCGTCGCAATCGACGCACACGACCTGATGGCCGCCTTCGGCGAAACAAGTGCCGGTGACCAGTCCAACATAACCCGTCCCGACGATCGTGATATTCATGAATTCAACCTTGGACAGTAAAGCGTCCCCAGCATGTTCAACAAGAGAATTATTTGTCCGGTTTGATCAGAAAATTTCCGTAAACGAGACCGGCGACAGCGCCACCCAGCATCGGGCCAATCCAGTAAACCAGGTGATTGTTCCAGTGCGCGCTGGCGACCGCCGGCCCGAATGCCCGAGCCGGATTCATGGCCGCGCCCGTAAGCGGCCCGCCAAACAGAATGTCCAGAGTCACGGTCAAACCGATGGCCAAACCGCCCATCCTCGGCGCGCGCGAGTCCAGCGCCGTTCCGTAAACCACGAACACGAGAAAAAACGTCAGCACCGCTTCAATCACGGTTCCCTTCACGGGCCCGGTGTTGTTCAAGTCAGGCGTGCCGCCCGCGACGGCCTCCGCGCCGCTGTGCAGCGCGCTGCCCAATAAATTGACCAGCAGTATTCCCGCAATCACCGCCCCCAACAGTTGCGAAATCCAATAGGCAATCGCTTTCCGCACCTCAATCTGTTTGCCGACCAGCAAACCGAACGTGACGGCGGGGTTCAGATGCCCTCCCGAAATTCCCGCGGTTGCGGAAACCATGACTGCGATGGTCAGACCGTGCCCGAAGGCGACGCCGAGCAATCCGGCGTTATTGTTGATCACGCCCACACCGATGAAAATGAGCGCGAACGTGCCGATCAGTTCAGCGGTGCACCGTTTCATCAGCGGCTGGTTCATGGCTTATTGCGGCTTCGCCGGCTTGATGGGAACGGGATTCGTCGCGCTCAACTGCGGCAGGGTCGCTGAGGGCGGATTGGAAATGGTGGACAAAATCGAAGCTGGTGGCGCATTGGGTTTTACCAACTCCGGATGTCTGGATAACAACTGTTCGCGCCGCAGCGCCGCCTCAGAGCTCCACGCCGACTGGGCATTGGGGCGCGTCAACTCGTTGTAGATCCTCAGGGCTTGGGTCGGTTCGTTTCCGGCTTCATAAAGCCGCGCGAGCCCCAGTTTCGCCTGCGCTGCCACCACCGATCCGCCGAAACGGTTCACCACATCCTGGTACGCCACGAGCGCCTCATTGGTCCTGTCCAGGGCATCCAAACAAGCGACGGCGCCGAAGGCGGCGATTGGCGTGAGTGGATTTTCCGGGTTATCACGCAAAAAGCTCTCAAATTGCGCTTTCGACTCGGCGTATTTATTTTCCCGGAACAACGCAGCGGCGGCGAACAGCAGCGCTCGTCCGCCGGCGCTCGTGCCGGGATGCGCGGTCGCCACCTGAAGGAAAGCTTGCGCGTCCGCTTCCGGTGCGTCGTCGGATCGGAAGCCTGTCCTCTCAACTTTGAGCAAAGCAGCGCTGGCCTCCGCCTCGGCTTCGTTGTGGCGCCACTGATAAATGGCGCAGGCTGCAATCACGACCGCCAAAACCGCGACGCCGATCACCAGCTTCTTCTTGTTCACTTCGACCCAGGCCAGTAAATCGATTATGCGGGTCGATCCGGTCGCGTGAGAACTCATAGTCAAGGGAGCAAATCTTTGGGACAGCCAGTAAAAAGGCAAGGCCGAAATCGGTTTTCGCGCTTGTGTTTACGCCAGCGGGCGCGCAGCCTTTGCGCTTGCCAATGACGGAACGCATTTCCTAAATTTCGTGCCATGGGTTCGCAGTTGCCGCAGTACGTTCCGGTCCTGATTCTGGCTCTGGTGGCGATCACGTTCGCCGGCGGCACGCTGGCGTTCTCTGTTCTGATCGGCAAATGGGCCAACAAAAACCGGTTGAAACGAGTCGCTCAAGCGAAAAACATTCCCTACGAATGCGGCATGCTGCCGGTCGGCGAAGGGAACGCGCGGCTGTCGGTGAAGTTCTACCTCGTCGCGATGCTGTTCATCCTCTTCGACATCGAAGTCGTCTTCCTCTATCCGTGGGCGGTGGTGTACCGGGAGATGCTCAAAGAAAACGCGAACTTGATTTTCGGTTCGATGGTTTCGTTCCTGGGCATCCTGTTCGTCGGCTACCTCTACGCGCTGAAGAAAAAGGCGTTTGATTGGAAAAGCTGAAAAACCAACCGTTACAACGTTGAATCGTTACATCGTTACAATGGGATCGCTCGTTGTAACGATGTAACGTTTTAACGATTCAACCATTCAACAAAAGATGACCATTAAATTTGGAACCAGCGGCTGGCGCGGACTGATCGCGCGCGACTTCACGTTCGACAATGTCCGGCTCGCCACCCAGGGCATCGCCGACTATTTGAACGCCGAACGCCGAACGCGGAACGCGGAACTGTCCCGACGCAAGCCAGTCGTCATTCTTGGCTACGACACACGCTTTCTTGGGCGCGAATTCTCGCTCGCGGCGGCGGAAGTGCTCGCGGCGAACAGCCTCATTCCCCTGCTCTGCAACCGCGACACGCCGACGCCCGTTATCGCGCACACGATTCGCAACCGCAAAGCGATCGGCGGCATCAACATGACCGCCAGTCACAATCCCGCCGAGTATCAAGGCCTGAAGTTTTCCACTCAAAACGGCGCGCCAGCCGCCGCCGAAGTGACGAAGCAAATCGAGGCCAACATCGCGCAGCACGTCGCGCAAAGCTGGAGCTTCAAGGCGGCGGTCGTCGGAACGTTTCAGTGCAAGACCTTTGATCCGCAGCCGGCCTATTTCAAACAGCTCGGCAAACTGGTTGATTTTTCCGCCATTAAGAAGGCCAGGCTCACCCTCGCGGTTGAGCTGAGGTACGGCACGGGCCGCGGCTATCTCGACACCTTGCTCGAAAGAGCCGGGGGGAAGGTCGCGCGCTTTCACGACGAACTGAATCCTCTGTTCGGCGGCCATCCTCCGGAACCGAACGCCGAAGGCATGGCGGAAGTCAGCAAGTTCGTTCGCAGCGGCAAAGCGCAGCTTGGCCTTGGCCTCGACGGCGACGGCGACCGCTTCGGCATTGTTGATAAAAGCGGCGCCTGGCTGACGCCGAATCAGGTTTTGGCTCTCACACTTTATCACCTCAAGAAAAACCGCGGCTGGACCGGCGCGGTCGTGCGCACGGTGCCGACAAGCCATCAGGTGGACGCCGTGGCTGAACTGCTCGGCGTGAAAGTCCATGAAACGCCGGTCGGTTTCAAATACATCGGCGCTCTGATGCAGCAAGAGCCGATCATCGTTGGAGGCGAGGAATCCGGCGGTCTGAGCGTCAAAGGTCACGTGCCCGAAAAGGACGGCATCCTGGCCTGTCTGCTCATGGCCGAGTTGGTCGCGACGGAGAGGAAGTCGCTCGGTCAAATCCTGAAAGAACTGGAAAAACAAACGGGCGAATTCCACACCGGCCGCATCGACGTCAACATTCCCCCGGAGCACAAGGAAGCGTTGCTCAACCACCTCGCTGCCGGCCTGGATTCCATCGGCCAGTTCAAGGTGGAGAAATTCATCACGACGGACGGCTACAAATTTTTGTTGCCGAACCGGGAGTGGGTCGCTTTTCGCGCCAGCGGCACCGAACCGCTCATCCGCTGTTACATTGAAGCGAAGTCAGCGGCGCAATTGAGCAGGCTTCGAACGGCCTGTCGGAAGTTGCTCGGAGCGTGAGCGGTCAGAGGTCGCGGTTTTGCGGCCATTATCTGAGCCGAACGGAAGTCCGTTCGGCCAGCCAGATCATGTCCTGATTGTTCGGTGAAGCAACATCGAGGGGCATGTCGTAGAACTTAATGGGCACGACGGTGCGTGGGTCCCGCCACCTCCGAATCTCGGCGTGTCCGTCGGCAAAGGAGATTCCTGCGGCCCGGTTATGGTAGCTGGCGGGGTAATCAATAATCCGCGCCGCAGCAGGATTCTCCACCATCATGTTGGCGAAACCACCGGCGTTGATGCTGTCCGGGTGCTCATCCAGGAGTACGTAAAGCTGAGAGGGTCCGGGGTCGGCGAGATCGGATGACTTCCGATAGGTCCTGTAGCGGGTCTGCCCCCCGGACATGCCGGTGCCAGGAGGCAACCATTCCCCCGGACCGCCCATCGCCTGACTCATGCTCATGCTGCGCACACGCGAATATTTGGGTCCGCCGGCCTTGAAGCTGATCTGGCTGACATCAGCCGGGCATTTGTAAACGCCCGCCGACCCCAGATACGGTGCGAACCAGGAGTTCGTCGGGTTCATGATCATGGCCAGATTCGTGTTGTCGGACGGCCACGGTCCAGGCCAGCCCAGCCAGCCTCCGACCCACTGGTACTTTTCGTCCCGAGCGTTGCCCGGCGCAGTCAGGCGGTCCAGGTTGTCCACCGGATACATCAGATGTGCGAGCTGAAGCTGCTTCAGGTTGCTCATGCATTGGATTCCCTGGGCCTTGGTTTTCGCCTTGGCCAGGGCCGGCAGCAGCAGACCGGCCAGGATGGCAATGATGGCAATCACCACCAGCAGTTCGATGAGCGTAAACCCTGAAACGATAGTGTCTCGTCCACGAACCGGAACGCGGCGTAACGTAGATCGCAACATAACTAAAAGCGGATTTCGCCCGTAGTTATAAGGGAGCTGGCGCGTGGAAGCAATACTGTTCTCACCCCACCGTGTGCTTAAGGGATGGCCAACTCGTCCCCTTCACCAGCCCGCCGGAGAACGTCGTGCCTAGCGAATAACGCGACGATCAGCAGCAGCACAATTCCGCCGACGAGATAAATCAGTCCGCCACCGGCGATGAAACGGCTCATGTTGGCGACGGCGCTTCCTTGCGGGCCGTGATCGGCATACCAGCCGGCCAGGCTGGTCGCCAACGCGCCGCCGATCCACCCGACCGTGTTCATCACGCCCGCCGCCGAGGCGCGCGAACGCGGATGAACCACGTCGTAAAGTGAAGCAAAAATACCCGCATCGTAAAACCCCTTGCAAAGCCCGAAGCAGACCATCGCCAGGATGAGAACGCCCACCCGATCAGTGAGACCGACCAGGACGATAAAACCAGCACCTGCCAGCAATCCCATCGCCTGGGCGAGCATCCGGCCGCCGGCCAGACGGCGCGCCAGCCGATCCGCCGCGACGCCGGCCAGCGGCACGCTAAGGGCGCTCGCCAGATGGATATAAACTGCCCCGCTCAAGCCCGCCGCTGTCAGCTCGAAATGGAATTTTTCTTTGAGAAAAGTCGGCGTCCAGAACAGGAAGACACCGGCAATGGCATTCGCTCCGGCGAACACGGCCATCAGTGCAACTGCGGTTGGGGTTCGAAAGATGTCGCGCATAACCACGCGAATGCCGGGCGCTGGTTCCCTCGCCGGCGCGTCCAGTTCAGATTGTCCGCGCCGCGGCTCCCGCAAGCTGAAATACAGAGCCGCTGCCAGTCCCATGCCGGCTGCGCCAAAAAAGTAAAACCCGCTCCGCCAACCAAGATGCGACGCGAACCACGCGCCCAGCCAACTGCCCAGGATGGTGCCGGCATAAACGCTGGACTGATGCAACGACATCGCGCGTGACCGGGTCCGGGGTGAGTGGTAGTCGCTTACCAGCGACATCGACGCCGGAAAATAAAATGTCTCCCCGAAACCTTCCAGGGCGCGCACGGACACGAACTGCCACAACTTCCCGCACCAGCCGGTCATCACGGTAACCAAGCTCCAAAAAAGACAGCCGCCGAGGATGAGGTCCTTGCGGCGAAATCGGTCGCCGATAAAGCCGGCGAGCGGCGCCGCGGCGGCATACACCCACATGAACGCCGACCCAATGAGGCCCATCTCGTCATTCGTAAACCCGAATTCCTCTTTCAGTTTGGGAGCGACACCGGAGAGGGCCTGGCGGTCCGCGTAATTGAAGAAGCAGACGAACCAGAGCATGAAAACCACCCGCCATTTGTAGCCCGGTGAAACGGAGTATTTGTCCGGCCGCTTTTCCAAATGGTTTTTCAGGCTCAATGTGTGAAAGCCAACCGCCTCGCTTCCAACGCAACAGGTTCCCGCGGCTCAAGCCCGCTTCACCGGTAATCCATCACGACATTCGCACCGACAATCCTGACACTTGTGATCGTCAGCGCCGGTGGCGTGCTGGAACGAATGCGGTAGAAACGGACGTTGCCGTTGAGCGGCGCCGTGATCGTTTTGCTCCCGGTGTCGATGGTGGCTGTGCTCTCAGGCGCAAACGTCACCGCGACATCGGATGAGGATTCCAGAACGATCTGCGGCACAATGACCGGCACAAAAACCAAATAGTTGAGCACCATCGTGTTTTGGGTCACATTCGTCCGCGGCCCGCCCAGCGTCAGACGGAGCGTGTTCGTGCCGGATAAATTCAGCGCGACCGGATTACCGTTGGTGTCCGTGAGCGTGACATAGCGGTAGTTGATCAGGATGGCGGTGCTGGGCACGTTGAACACACCGAGCCGCACCGTGGTCTGGTTGGTTTGTGCGCGGTCGCTCGAGACCTGGTCGAGATAAACGGCCTGCGGCGCGCGGCAGGCTTCGCGCAGATAGACACAATAGTTGGCGTTGGAAAAGACGCGTGTGTAATTCAGCCATTCCCCGCCTTCGGTTCCGCGCACTTCGTATTCCGGCAGGTCATAGTTGTTTGCGGTATATTTCCCTCGAATCGTGTCGTTGAGCAGGCCGGCGTTGTCAATTTCTGCCGATCCAGCCTGCGTGCCTACAAAATCCGCAGTGCGATATTCTGGTGTGACACCGCTGCCAGGCGACGTGGAATAATCGAGGTAATCCACGTTCGTCGTTCCGATCAGGTCGAAATACCCGACGCCAAATCCGTTCACCTGTTGGCCCGATCCGTTTACGCCGGACGCCGGCGGGTTATCCTGAAACTGACCGCTGTCGTAATTGTAATCCTCGGCCTCGATGACTTTGACCGCCGGCGAGTCGAAATCGCTTTCGTCAAACGTGTCGAACGTGAACTCGTTGGTGGTGGTGCGGCCTGAAAAGTCGGACAGCACAATCCGCGCGTCATAAACCATGTTCGACGCCAGACCGTTGAACGCGACGTCCACATTGCTGGCGCTGCCGGACATGGCCAGTCCAGACGACACGTTCGCGCCGTTGAGGAAGATTTTGACAGCGCTGGTGTTGATCGCGTTGGTCGTCAGCGTCGTCGCCGTGAAACTGATTCCGTTCGTGTACGGATAAAAGTTCGCCTGCGTGTCCGGCGCGCGGTTCGCGACCTGCGGCATGTGCGGCACCGGATGCGGCGTGCCTTGCGGCCCAAGCGGAGCTGGCGCAGCGGTCGAAGCGTAATAATTGTCGAACGTCACGTCGGCTTTGCCGGTGTTCGGATTGGTGTAGTCCGCCGCGCCGACGCGCGAAAAGGTGAACAAACCCAGGACGCCGCTCGGATACGTGTCATCGTCCGCCGAGATGGTGACGAGAGGGGTCGTCAGGTCCGAGAAATCATAAATATGTCCGGTCAAAGTGCTGCCTGCGCCGGTCAACACGAAACGATATCGGTGCGTCGGATCAAGCGTAATGTTCGCTGTCGCCGAGCCGCTCAGCGGATCTGCGGGCGCTTCGCGGTCCACCCGATTAATTTGAAATTGACCACGTCCGCCAGTTTGCTGATTGGGATCATAATTCATAACGTAGCCGTCGGTTTGGCCCAGGCCAATATTGGAAGCTCGAATCAGAAACCCGAATGCCTGATTGAGCGTGTTGTCCCAAGTGACAACGTCCACCGCCAGGTAAAAGTTATCGTATTGATTGGTCCGATAGCTGAACGCGCGGGCTGGCCCTGCGTCGGGGATCGGAGGGGCGGACACAAAAATCCGATAGGCTTGCCCGTTGAATCCATCGTAGTCGGGAAAACTGTAGCTGGCTGGAGGAAGACCTGCGGAGTCGAGGCCGAAGCGCACCCAGCCGGTGTCATTGCCATCATTGAAATCGTCGGTCTGTCCCCTCGCCATTTGCTGCCAGGCGAAGATCAGCAGCAAGAGCGACGTTAAAATGTTCTGCGACGAAATGCTGAAGAACCGGTTCCCTGTTTCAGCCGAAAAAACAAATGACTTCATTGCTGAAAAATCCTGATTGTTCCATATTCCCGGCTCGCTACCGCGCATTGGATACCGCCGCCTCAAAAACAATTCAACACAATTGCGGCTTTTCTCGGGAGAACAGGGTACCCGCTCCTGGCCGCGACTTTCATCCCGAAAGCGACCCCGGTCAGCAGATTTTTGAGGCAGCCCTCACCGCCGGTCCGCCCAAAGCAGTCAATCCACCTTTATCGGTACTTCAACACGATGTTGCCGCCGTTGATTTGAATGCTGTCGATGGTCAGCGTGGTGCCGGCCCGCAACCGGTAAAAGCGCTGACTACCCGACTGAAGCAATGTGATTGTTTTGGTGCCGGGATCGACAACGGCGCCGGTTTCAGGGGAGAACGCAGCCGGCGTGAGATTGGGAGCGGATTCCAGCGCGATGGCAGGTGCCACTGATGCGTAGGCTTTGATTGAGCCCGGCGTGCCGGCGTCGTTGATCAGCGTTCGCGCCCCGGTATTCGGATCAACCGAGAACCATTCGACGAACGCCGCGCCGCCACGTTCATACCAAACCATCCGAAACGGATAGAGGCCAGCCTGTGGGACCACGAAATCAAACGTTTCGTCTGCCGGCCCGCCGTTGTGGAACGCCAGCGCGGGCGTGCTCAGATCGGTAAAGCTGCTGCCGGCAATGAGCTTGTAGCCGTCATCACAACGAATGCCAAAACGAAGGATGCCCGCCGGCAAGTCCACGTAACTCAAAATCTCCATCGCGATGTCGTCGCTGCCATTCGCAGCCACATCCAGACCCGGAATCAAGGCGTCATCGGGGAAGTAACCGTCGGCGCTGCCAGGACCGTTCTGTGAATAGTTGATGACCAGGTCAACCACGTTGGTTTCGTAGTATTTCAGAATGGTCGAGTTCGGCGCCAACTGGTCCTCCGCGCGCTGCAAGCTGTTGTCCAGGTTGGAACCGGAGGGCGCCTGCACGACGCGCACTTTGAATCCGGGATTGGCCCCCGTGCCCGACTGGCGGTTCGCCGGATCCAACGCCTTGTATGTCACCACAAAACTCCAGTCGTTGGTCTGCGTCACGCCTCCGCTGTCGGTGAACACAATCCGCGCCGTGTTTGTCGCGCCGGACGGCAAAGGCGAGAGGGCGTACGTGACAACTGCGCCGTTCGCGTCGGACGTAATCAGCGGTGTCACTGCGCCGCCGTTTAGAATCAACGCGATCGTGTTTGTCCGGACTGACGTATCGCGGTTTTGAATGTTCACGTTGACGACCGGCGCCACGGTCTCCACCGTCGCGCCCGGCCCGGGCGACACGCTCATGACGATCGCCGGCAGCACGCCCGGATCCGGCGCCGGCACGAGGATAAAGTAGTTTTGGAAAATGGCGCCATCACTGGCGTCGGGCGTCACCTGATGTAATCGTAGAGCCTCCACGCCGGACAAGCGGACGACGACTTTGCTTTGCCCGAATCCGTCCGTGAGCGGGAAGTTGCGATATTGGTAGCCCGTCAGCGCGCCGATGAATGAGCCGAGCGGCTTCGTGGCCTGGTTCGGTTTCGTCGGATCACCAACGACTTTTTCCAGCGTCGCTTCGGCGCGAGTCATGTTGACCAACGATTCGCGCAGGTACAATTCGTAGGTCCCGGCGGAGAAGGTCCGGGTGTAGTTGAGGAATTCTCCGGCGGCAATGTCGCCAACGTCATAATCGTACACGCCGGCCGCGGCGCCGCCGGCATCAATGTATTTCTGCCGTGTCTTGTCCAGCGAATGCTGCATTCGGACGGGGTCGTTCGGCCGATACAACGTGTCCTGGGGACGAGGCGTCGCGCGAGTGTCACTAAAGTCCACGTCCGGCACGCCGGCTTGCTGGCTGTATGAGTTCGCCGCGCCGCGGCCTTCGGCAATGGGCACAGGGTTATCAATAAACTGTCCGCTGCCAAAGTTATAGTCTTCGACTTCGATCAAGAGGTTGTTGCTTGAAAATGTGTCGAAGTAAAGCGGCGTTGAAGTCACCGCGTTGTCGGAATCGGTAACCTGGATGACGGCGCTGTAATTCACGTTCGTCCTCAATCCACCCAGGGAAACGTTTTTCGCGTTCCCCGCCCCTGTCACGGTCAGTCCGTTGGCGGAGGTGAACGGCGTTCCGTTCAGCGTGACGAGAATCTGGCTGTCCGCAATGGGTTTGTCGTCTGTGACCTTGAAAGAAATTTGCGTCGAGGCCGGCAGGAGATTCGCGTAAGCGTCGGGCAGGACGTCCGAGATGACCGGCGGGGTGTTGTTCGCCAGCGGCGGCGCTGACACCACGGCGTTGTCATAAATCACCTGATACGGGTTTTCCGGCGCGTTCGGATCATAATCCTGATAAAGATACAGGACGAAATTGCCGCTGCCGAAGTAAGGCGCCGCCGGGCTGTCGGTGCCGTCCGACAACACATCCGCCCCGGGCGTGTCCACGAATCGCTGCTCGAACAGGACCGTGTCGCTGTTGTCCTTGTCCAGCACCTTGCCCATGATGATGACGTTGGTCCCTCTGCCTTCCATGGACAGGACGAGCGTGACGTTCGAGTTTTTGATCGGGGGCGTCGGGTTCTCGTTGTAGAAATATTTGCCGATACCCTTCGTGATGAGGATGTCGGTCGTCGATTTCGCCAACCCATACCCGCCTAGAGAACTCACGGTCGAACTCGTCGGAATAAATGCCAGGATCGCGAAGGAATCTTTCTCTCCGCCAGTGACCAGGTCCACGTGAAACTCCAGCCGCTCGCCGTCCTGAATGCCGAAGGTGCGCGACGTCTTGGTGCTGGCCGAGAAGATAGCCTGACCGGCGGGCGGCTGCATAAACACAAATTGGCCGCCCGTTTCCGCCGGAATGCCAAAGCCTGGAGTAAACGTAAAATCCTGCCATGCGGTCTTGGTATTGTCGTTGAAATCGTCGAGCACGATGTTGTCCAGCACGAAGACCTCGGCGTTATCATAAATCACCTGATAAGGGTTCTCCGGCGCGTTCGGGTCGTAGTCCTGATAGAGGTAGAGGACAAAGTTGCCGCTGCCGAAATACGGCGCCGCGGGACTGTCCGTGCCGTCCGATAACACGTCTGCCGCCGGTGTGTCCACGAACGTCCGGTCGAACAACACCGCGTTGTTGTTGTCCTTGTCCAAAACTTTTGCGTTAATGACGACGTTGCCTCCTTTTCCAGTCATCGAGAGCACCATCGTTACGTTGTCGTTCTTGATCGCAGGCGTGGGGTTTTCATTGTAGAAATATTTGCCGATGCCTTTGGTGATGAGAATATCGGTGGTTGACTTCGCAAACCCATAACCCGCGAGCGTGCTGGC
>Ga0066690_10000109_pt1 | contig 17339 bp, 9 predicted proteins | sample GraSoiAngelo_139_FD_62303 | JGI IMG/M metagenome (GOLD analysis project Ga0066690, IMG submission 62303) | Grasslands soil microbial communities from the Angelo Coastal Reserve, California, USA - 14_0929_12_20cm | ecosystem: Environmental > Terrestrial > Soil > Grasslands | place: USA...
CCAGCGGGTCGCCGGCATTGAGCGGGGTATTCGGCAGAGTGAGGTCGCTGTAGCTGAAAGTGGTATAGCTCAAGCCATATCCAAAAGGCCAGAGCGGCTCGCCTTCGAAGTAACGGTAGGTGCGTCCCTTCATCGAGTAGTCCTCGAAGTGCGGCAACTGGTGAACATCTTTATAGAAGGTGACGGGCAGACGCCCGGCGGGATTATTCTTTCCGCTCAGGGTTTCCGCGATTGCGGCCCCGCCTTCCTCACCGGAATACCAGGCTTCGAGAACTGCATTCGCGTGGGCTTTCTCCCAATTCACGCTGAGCGCGCTACCGCTCATCAGCACCACAATCAGCGGTTTGCCGGTGGCAGCTACCGCTTGAACCAGATCTTCCTCAGGTCTCGGCAAATCGAGGCTGGTGCGATCTCCACCGGAGAAGCCAGGCTGCTCAACCGGCATCTCTTCGCCTTCGAGGCGGCTGGTGATGCCGACTACTGCAATGACTACGTCTGCATTCTTCGCTGCAGTGATCGCGGCGGGATCAGGTGCATTGTTCACGCGATCCCAAATGAGCTCCGCTTCAATTTTGCCGCTACCGCCATGGTTGTAGGCTACATCGAGCTTCACCGCAGACCCCTTCTCCAAGTGGACCTGGCCGAGCTTTGTACCATTTCCCCATCCTTGCGTGATGAGCCGATCGTTGACTGAAATCCGGGCGAAACCATCCGCCTTAATTCCCAACAGGTAATCGCCTGTCCCGTTGGGATTGAGGAATCCGGTCCACTGAACCGACAGGCCCTGGTTTCCTTTCGCCTCTTCAGGAAGATCGCTCTCATTCAAATTGATACCCGATTCTACCCGCGACGTCAGCGGCGTAGGTTTCGCTCCGAAGCTTGGCCGCGAGCTGTACTCGGCTTTGAGGCCCGGCTTACCCTCTGGAGTCGTCAGCACTGATGCCGGTACAGGATTCCCGTGATTGGAGAGGAACTGCGTTCCGGGCACATAGGTGATTTTCGCGTCAGGCAACTCGGCTTTCATCCCTTCCAACACGCTCACCGTGTGAGTCGGGGTGCCATTGTAGTTTCCAAGCAGAACCGCGGTTTGATCGGCAAGCGGACCTACAATCGCGATTTGCTTGACCGCTTTCAGCGGCAGCACCCCATCGTTTTTCAGCAGCACCATGGATTCATTCGCCATTTGTCGCGCGAGTGCGCGATGCGCTGCGCTGTCCAGTTGGCTTTGCTGAATCTTGCTGTACGGCACCATTTCCGCTGGATCGAACATGCCAAGACGGATACGAGCCGTGAACAGGCGAATGAGCGCAGTATCAATCGCAGTCTCCGGAAGATAGCCCTGCTGTACAGCCTCGATATACGGCTTGTAATCGTGATCGTCCGTAACCTTGGTGCCGCCGTCAATGCACTCATTATCCATGCCGCGTTGCAAGGAGATCGCCGACGCCTGCGGCTGCGTGGGACGGTAGTGGTGACCGCTAAAGATATCTCGCACCGCGCCGCAGTCAGAAACCACGTATCCCTCGAAATGCCAGGCGTCGCGCAGGATGTGATCGAGCAGGAACTGGTTCGCGCAGGCAGGCTGGCCGTTGATCGCGTTGTACGCGCACATTACCGAGCCCGCGTGCCCCTCAACCACGGCGGCACGAAAAGCTGGCAGGTACGTATCTTGCTGATCGTGCTTGCTTACATCGACATCCGTGAAGTGGCGAGTGGGCTCAGGCCCGCTGTGGACAGCGAAATGCTTGGGCGTTGAAATCACGCGGTAGTAATGAGGATCGTCTCCCTGCATGCCGGTGACAAAAGCCACAGCCATGCGCGCGCTCAGGAAAGGATCTTCGCCATAAGTCTCCTGGCCACGGCCCCAACGCGGATCGCGGAAGATGTTGACGTTGGGGGCCCAGAAATCCAGGCCGCGAAAAAAACCTGAATTTCCATCGTGTAGGGACTGAGTGTGCACGATCCGGCCTTCGGTACCGATTGCAGTTGCCATCTTGTGAATCTGTGGCGTGTCAAACGTTGCCGCAAGGCCGATGGGCTCGGGAAATTCAGTTGTGCCGTCCGCGACGACACCGTGCAGCGCCTCGCTCCACCAATCGTAGGCTGGAACCTTGAGGCGCGGGATCGCCCGAGTCTGGTTCACTAGCTGCGACGCTTTCTCCTCGAGCGTCATGCGGTGGACAAGGTCCGCGGCGCGCGCTTCGGGCGAAAGCTTGGGATTCATGTAAGGGAAATTCGAAGTGTCTTGAGCAGCGGCGACGCAGGCCAATAGAGTGATGCAAGCAGTGAGGAGTGCTTGCATGGGCGTTCTGAAATAGTTCATCTCGTCTCCACGTTATTATTTAAAAAAGCCTCGGCGCAAAATCCTTGAGATCGCGCCGCCACGTCTGCCATTCGTGGTCCGTGCCTGGGGACTCGTAAAAGACGTGCTGAATATTCGCTTCTTGCAGTGACGTGTGCAGCCTTGAGAGTCCTGCGCGCATTCTTTCTGGTTCCTGTGTCCCAACGCCGAGCCAGAGCAAATGTACTTTTTTCGCGAATGCAGCTGGATCGGCAAATACTCCGTTGTAGTCGGTCTTGGGATCCAGTTTTCGGTTCCCAAGCACGAGCATGCCACCCGCCCCACTGAATCCACCGATGTAGGAAAACAGATCGAGATGATCCAGCGTGATCTGGAACGTTTGCATTCCTCCCATTGAAAGGCCTGCCATTGCTCGGTGATCGCGGTCCGAGAGTGTTCGGAAGGTTGAGTCAACGTAAGGTATAAGGACCTGTGTTACATCATCTTCAAATGCTGCCGCCATGTCCCGCATCGCCTTCATCATTTCAGGAGAACCAAAGGGCTTTCCGGTCAGATCAGGCGGAGCTTGGCCGGCGCGCCGTGCGTAGCCGTAAGCCATGACGACGATCATCGGCTTACAACTCCCCGCTGCGATTAGATTATCGAGGATAAAATTTGCGTGCCCCTGCCGAATCCATCCGGTCTCGTCTTCGCCGGCACCATGCTGCAGATACAGCACCGGATAGCGTACTTTCGTCTGCGTGTCATAGTCCGGCGGCAGATAGACCAGCGCGTGCCGCCAGGTACCCGTCACCTTAGACTCGTACCAAACCTCACGCACCTGCCCGTGCGGCACATCTTGAATCGAGTAATAGGTAGAGCCTGGTTCCGGAACTTCAACCATGCTTGCGTACTTGCCTCCCCCGAAAAACGCATGGCTGTCGGTATCGCTGACCTCCGCGCCATCAATGATCAACGTGTAGTAGTGCAAGCCGGGAACAAGAGGCGGAGCGGTAATCATCCAAAATCCATCCGCCTGCTTTTCCATGTCCAGTTTCGGGCCACTCCAGAAATTTAGCCGCACTTTGGTGGCGTCAGGAGCCTTCACGCGGATCTGCACTCTCCCGGCGGCATCGACCCGCGGATACTCCGCTCCCCAAACGTTCGTTTCAGCGGGGTGAAAGGTGCCCGATTCTTGCGCGCAACAAAGGGTAGCGAATAGGAAAATTGCTAATCCAACCTGCTTCATAATTTCTCTCCCTTAATGTCGCCCAGAAGCGAAGAAGCATTACGCCGAGACCAAGCAAGCCATATGCGTTCGTGGAAACTCAACATTCACCGCTCCGTCTGTGCTCGTGACATCGATGCCAAGATCAATCGGGTAAACGAGCTTCGGTTCCCGGCAGGCCATCGGGACTCTCGTAGTCGCGGGGCCATTAATTCTCCAGACCGCGAGTAAACTTTGTTCGGGCGAGCGCATTCCCAAGGCAATGGGCGCTTCGCGATTGGTAACGTCCGATGTGCCGAGCGGATAAAAGGGGACCGCCGCAGGAATGTGCTTGCGAAGAGCTTCCTTGTAAATACGAATTCCTTCTTTGACCTGTACCGATGCTTGCGGAGAAAGTGAATCGAGACGGCCGCTCTGGTGAATGCGGCACATCATGGCCGTAACCATGTTGAAGCTGGCCTGGTCAGCATCAGCATTGGCCAGCGGGTAAGACCAGATTGCAAGTTGTTCAGGTAAAACCGCAGCGGATGCGCCCACCAGGATTGCCGGCAGCTTCAAGTAGTCTTCCTGGTCAGTCATCGACTGTATCTGAAGGCGGCTGAGCATGGCATAATCCATGCGCCCGCCTCCGCTGCCGCAATTTTCGATGACTAGATCAGGGTAGCGGTTCAGGATCCCCTCCAGCCAGGCCAGGTGGGCACGGTTGTGCTCTAGCAGACCCTGTCCCAAGCTATCCGCGTTGAGTTCTGTCCCCTGTAAGGAATCGACGTTGTAGTCCATCTTGATGTAACCAACACCGTATTCATTCACAAGCCTTGCCATCACCTGATCGAGGTAGAAGCGGACCTCCGGGTTGCGGAAATCGAGCAGAAGGCGCGAATTCTTAAACACTCTCTTGCCATGACGCATGAGGAACCAGTTATCTGGTTTTTGCGCCAGCACTGACTTCGCCCCTGCCACCTCGGGTTCAAGCCAGAGTCCAGGAATCATCCCATTTTGTCGGATGCGGTCGAGAACGAACTTGAGGCCGTGCGGCCACCGGCTCGAAGATGGCTGCCATGAGCCTATGGTTGGACTCCAGTCCTCTTTGATGTCCGCGTACCACCCGGCATCGATTACAAAATATTCGCAACCCGCTTTTGCGGCAGCAGCTATCAGTGGCAATTCCTTGTCTTCTGTCGGATCGCCCCAGAGACAATTCATGTAGTCATTGAAAATGACGGTACACTGCGAGTTTCTGCTGTGCGGCCCTTCGCAGGCAATCCGACGGTAGCGCGTTAATGCCTCTACCGCCTCACTGAAACCGCCACGCACGCATCCTATTGCGACGGGAACAGTCTCGTACGTTTCACCAGGTTTCAGCTGTTTCCAGGCTGCGGAGTGCAGATCGTCCGGACCACCCAAATACGCGTAAACGTCTTCAGCGTTGTTACTATGGGCCGACACATTGGAGACTTCCCAATACCACGATCCGTTGTGCTCAATTTGCCAGAACCAAACCAGGCCTAGTCTTGTGTTTTCGACCATGGCCATGGGCAGATATCGCTCAGTTGACCAACTGCCGACGCTTCCCGCACGCGCTTCCGACCAGCTGGTTCGTTCGTTTTCTACGAAGCCCATCTCTGAGGGGCGAAAAGTACGCCACTGACCCTCGGCCATCCAGCTATTGAAGGCAACATGGATGCGAAGTTCACGGTCATAGGCTTGCGGAGCAGCTAGCCCGTGAAGCATCGCAGAACTCACGAACTCGATCCCTACAGGCGAGTCCCCGGCATTGGCAACCCGCGTATAGCGTCGGACCGCGGGAACGCCGTTAAAGGACTCGTATACCGACTCGACGTTGATTTTTAATAGGGGGTCGTTGTGCATGCACACAAGCCGCGTGCCGCGAGCCACTAATTCCTTGCGGTGTCCGGCAAACAGCAACCGAGCGCCAGGTTGCCCCACTCCCGATTTCATGCCTTGATCGGGAGAATTCTCTCCACTGCACTGGAGTGCAACTTCCACACCAGAGGAGTTGTCGTTTATCGGAACACCAATTGCTGCTGGGGCAAGACGCTTTTGTCGCAATTTCCCGGCCTGTACTTCGAACGAGAAGATCAGATCCTCGGTTTTCCACTGGAACGGCTGCGGCGTCGCGGACGTGGAGGTGAAATTGGGGATACGCGGCGCGAGAGCACCAACTGCCATCATGCCGCTAGACCGGAGGAATGTTCTACGATCCATGTACGTAAGCAGCGGTGGTCAACGGTTTCGGGGAAAGAAGAAGACAGCAACAGGTCACGAAACCTGCCTCCGCGTTAGGAACCCTAGAGATTAAGCATCGGTAACTGTAACGAACCTGGCATTAAAATGCCAGACAACGTGACAAAAATTCTTGTTGAGTGAATTTGGGTAAACGAGCCGGAGGAATGAATGGGGCCTGTCAGATGTCCAGAATGCAGTGCGGAAGCTGCAGCCATGAAAGGAACAAAGCTACGGGCCTCGTGCACGCCCAGTGCCAGTTTGTCCCGCGGCGGCAATCCTGAGATGTTAAGGTCGAGAGCTTTTGGAAAACGCACGTTTCGCTGGACGTCGCTGCGTCGATCGGCGCACGACCAGTTCTGGCTGCAGCACGACTTCTTCCGGCTTGGGTGGTATTTTCGAGTTCAGAATGCCAAGGGCAATTCGGGCGGCTTCCTCGCCGATGCGGCGGCTGTGCTGATCGATGCTGGAGAGTGGAACGCGAAGAGAATCGTCGTAATGAAGATTTCCGCAGCCAATAACGGCGATGTCTTCCGGAATCTGTATTCCCTGATCGAGCGCATAATTCATGGCTCCCATCGCCAGTGGATCATTGAAGCAGAAGACCCCATCGGGTCTCGGCTTAAGGCTCAAGAGTTGGCGCATGGCTTCTGCGCCGCGCTGCTTCGTTTCGACGTCTCCTTTGCGTTCTGTAATGATGTAATCTTCAACGACCTTAAGCCCCGCTTGAGCAAGTGCTTGCTTATATCCTTCCACACGGCGCGTCCCCGTACTAGTTGCTGGGCCGCGAATGTGGGCGATCCTCTTGCACCCGATCTCGACCAGGTGCCGGGTAGCCAGCCTTCCGACTACTTCATCGTCCACTCCAATAAAATTCGCGGTGAGGCCGGGCAAGATGCGATCAATTAAGACATAAGGGGTTTTTTGCTTTTCGATTCGGAAGAAAAGATCTACGGTCGACCGGCAAGACGCGATGATCAAGGTATCTAGACGCCGTGCTAACAACTGATTGATTTCCTGCTCCTCAATGTCCGGATCTTCCTCAGAAGAGGAAACGATCAGGTAGTAACCGCTGCCCCTCAAAGTTTCCGACAGAGACTTGGCGATTTCTGCAAAAAAAGGATGGAGCAGGTCCGGAACAACCAAGCCGACGAGATAGGTGCGTCCGGTGACGAGGCTGCGTGCGGCCAGGTTCGGCCGATAATCAAGCTCTTTCACACGGGCCAGAACACGCTCGCGGGTCTCGTCTCCCACATCAGGATGATTGCGCAGGACCTTAGAAATAGTAATGACCGATACCCCAAGGTCTCTGGCTATGTCCTTCATTCGTGTGCTCATCGGTCGTTAACCAGTATATAGAACACTCTCGTGGGCCCGATTTTAGTTCACGAGTAGTACCGAACAAGGCTTGAGGGGTTCCAAGCTGCCAAGCTGAGGGCCCATCTCCCCTTCTAATTTACTCTATTGTATCCTGTTGACATCGATAACTTTACCGATTATCGTCCTTAGACAGTATCGATCCCGTTCGGACTTCGGACTGATTACTCTCAATTGCAGCCCCCGATGCTTTCGTTCAGGGAATAACGAGGATGAAGGATGAATGTACAGAGCACGTCAGTGCCCTTCATTAACAGGTTCGTTGATCCTGCCGTGATACCTAAGAGGCGATTGTACAGTGGCGCCCAGATGCCGGCGATCGGCTTGGGGACCTTCGGTTCAGACCACGTCGCAGCCGGCGCGGTCGCCGCTGCCGTGGAAGGTGCCGCCGCAGTTGGATACCGGCACTTCGACTGTGCTTCCGTATACGGCAATGAACATGAGATTGGATACGCGCTGCAACAGGTTCGCCGCCAGGTGAAGCGCAAGCAACTGTGGATCACGTCGAAATTGTGGAATGACAAACATGGCGAACACGATGTGATCCCCTCCTGCAGACGATCGCTGAGTGATCTGAGATTAGACTACCTCGATCTCTATCTGGTGCACTGGCCTTTTCCCAACTACCATCCGCCCGGGTGTGATGTGAGTTCTCGCAGCAAGGACGCAGAACCCTACATCCACGCGGACTTCATGAAGACCTGGCGAAAGATGGAGGAATTGGTGGACTTAGGACTGGTGCGTCATATTGGGACCTCGAACATGACGATACCCAAGCTGAAACTCGTTCTGCGCGATGCTCGCATCAAGCCAGCGGTGAACGAGATGGAGTTGCACCCGCATTTTCAGCAGCCGGAGTTGTTCGATTTCGTCCGATCTAACGGCATCGTTCCGGTAGGATATTCCCCAATCGGATCGCCGGCACGGCCGGAGCGTGATCGCACACCAGAGGACACCGTGCCGACTCAGGATCCGGTGATTGTAAGAATTGCCAACCGCTTGGGAGTACATCCCGCGGTCGTATGTATAAAATGGGCGGTCCAGCGTGGGCAAGTTCCGATTCCATTTTCCACTAATCGCAATCATTACCTCAGCAATCTCGAAGGGGTTGTGGGCGAGCCGCTGACTGACGACGAAATGCGTGAAATCAGCGCGATTGACCGGAACTGCCGGCTCATCAAAGGTCAGGTGTTTCTGTGGAAAGAAGGACAATCATGGGAGGACCTCTGGGACCTGGATGGCGAGATTACACCGCCATAATTATTGGCGAGATCGATTTCGCAGCGTTTAAACACCATGGAACAGAGCATGAAAGCCGCATTTCTGCCGGGCAACCGCAAGGTCGAACTCCGGACCTTGCCAGTGCCGCATCCCGGTCATAGCGAAGTTCTGCTAAGGGTCAAGGCATCCACCATTTGCGGTTCAGATATCCGTTGCATTTATCACGAGCACCTCGGGAAGGGGCCAGAGCGCTATCAAGGAGTCATCGCCGGCCACGAGCCAAGTGGCCAAATTGTAGAGGCTGGCCTGGGTTGCCGGCGTTTTCGTGAAGGTGACCGAGTCATTGTGTATCACATCTCCGGTTGCGGGGTGTGCAACGACTGCCGACGCGGATACATGATCTCTTGCACGAACGAGAAATACCGGCGTGCGTACGGCTGGCAGCGCGACGGTGGGATGGCCGATTACATGATTGCAGAAGAGAAAGATCTCATCGCCCTTCCCGCCGAACTGTCCTACGCCGATGGCGCGCAGGTTGCGTGTGGGTTTGGAACGGTTTACGAAGCTCTCGAGAAGATTGGCATCAATGGCAACCATTCGGTACTCATTACCGGGTTGGGCCCAGTGGGGCTCGCAGCTGCGGCATTGAGTCGCAAACTCGGCGCCCACTTGATTATTGGAATTGACCCTGTTCCTGAGCGCCTGCAACTAGCAGAATCTCTCAACTTGTGTGATTTTGTCCTTAAAGCCGGGGCAGAGAACGTCTCGCAGGTCAGGGAACTAACCAGTGGCTGCGGAGTCGAGCGGGCGATTGAATGCTCGGCAAACCCGGCCGCGCGCAATGCGGCGATTCGGGCTACGCGCAAGTGGGGGAAGATTGCTTTCGTCGGGGAAGGCGGTGCAGTCGAGTTCAATCCCTCCCCCGACATAATTCATGATCAGAAGACAATCTACGGATCGTGGGTGACTTCAACTTGGCTGATGGAGGAATTGGTTGAGCGCCTTCTGCGCTGGGATCTGCATCCGGCTGACATCGTCACACACCGTTTTGGCCTGCAGGAGGCTGAAAACGCGTATGCGCTGATGGCGTCAGGCAAGTGCGGCAAAGTCGCTGTATGCTCGGATGAGGAACTAGTACTCAAATGAACCCGAACTGGGACGATATTCTGAAGGATCGGTTGCAACTCTATGGGCATCGCAATTGGCTGGTGATCGCGGATTCGGCGTATCCCGCGCAGTCCAAAGCAGGAATTGAAACTATCGTAGCCGATGAGGAGCAAACTGCCGTTTTGCAGAAAGTACACACGATTCTGACTGCATGTGACCACGTTACGGCAGCTGTCTATACGGATGAGGAATTGACATTCGTCCGGGAAAAAGATGCGCCTGGTATTACGGCGTACCGGCAGAAACTCGGAGGTCTTCTTAAGGGATACGAAGTCCACGCCCTTCCACACGAAACTATTATCTCGAAGCTTGATCGGGTTGCCGAAAAGTTCCGCGTGCTGTTAATCAAAAGCAATATGCGAATTCCCTATACGTCGGTGTTTTTCGAATTGGAGTGCGGTTATTGGAATGCGCAAGCGGAAAAGCACCTTCGGACTGCAATGCGGTCCCGAGGTCGAAGCCGGACCCTTCCAAAACGCTCGGACGGGAACGCACTGATATTCTCTGAGCCTCGCGTTGAAACATGAGGGCGCTCGTACTGCGTAAACCCGGGCAAGCAGCCATCGAGACAATTCCTGATCCGAGCATTGGTGATGGAGACCTACTGCTGAAGGTCCGAATGGTGGGGTTTTGTGGCAGCGATTTGAATTCGTTTCGTGGGCTCAATCCACTTGTTTCTTATCCCAGGGTTCTTGGGCATGAAGTGTCGGCCACAGTTGTGCAAGGCGCCAGCGGTGACAGCGAATTCTTGGTTGGAGCGGACGTTGCCCTATCTCCCTATACGAGCTGCGGCGAGTGTGCGTCCTGCCGGCGGGGACGTCCGAATGCCTGCCAATTCAACCAGACTCTTGGTGTGCAAAGGGACGGAGCACTCACTGAATTTATCGCGATGCCGCGAGAGAAGCTATATCCAGCGAAGCTGACGCCGAAGGAATTGTGTCTGGTTGAGCCATTGACAGTGGGATTCCATGCGGTATCACGCGGAAGGGTTACGCGAGACGATATCGTCGCAATTTTCGGTTGTGGAGGGGTTGGGGTTGGTGCGGTCGCAGCCAGCAGTTTTCGCGGTGCTTGCACGATTTGCATTGATGTGGATGATGAAAAGCTCGAACTTGCCCGATTGGCGGGGGCGGCCTACACCATTCACACCCTGCGAGAACCATTGCACGATCGCCTGCTGGAAATGACTGAGGGACGCGGCCCCGATGTCGTCATCGAAGCAGCCGGGACACCGACGACTTTCCGGGCGGCCGTCGAAGAAGTCACGTTTACGGGCCGGGTCGTGTATATCGGATACGCCAAGGAAGCCGTGAGCTATGAAACCAAACTGTTCGTGCAAAAAGAATTGGATATCCTCGGCTCGCGAAATGCTGAACCCAAAGATTTTCACGCCGTGATCAGCCTGCTCGAGACTGGGAGGTTTCCCATAGATCACGCAGTAAGTCTGGTCGTTGGTCTTGAGGAGGCACCAGACGCATTGCGTACCTGGAGTGAGAATCCATCAAAGTTCAAGAAGATCCTGGTCTGTTTAGATTAAAGTTTGCGAAGTCTAGTTCTGAAGCGTAAAGGCACTCCACCGGTGCGCGTTACAGATCACAACACGGCAATTGTTGAGCACAAATCCAACTGCGCTCCAATGTTTCCATCAGGACACCTGCTGCCTTTCGTTCTGGTGACGGTGCTGTTTTTTCTGTGGGGGATCCCCAACAACCTCAATGACGTACTGATCCGGCAATTCATGAAGTCGTTTGCGATTTCACGTTTCCAAGCTGGACTGGTCCAGTCAGCTTTTTATCTCGGCTATTTCCTGCTCGCTATGCCAGCTGCCATTCTTATGCGGAGACTTGGATACAAAGCTGGATTCGTGATCGGCTTACTACTGTTTGGGCTCGGCACTCTCTTATTCTGGCCAGCCGCGATTGTCGGCCGCTATGGATTCTTCTTGTTCGCCTTGTTCGTGATCGCGAGCGGACTCTCGTTTCTCGAAACCGCATCGAATCCGTTCATTGCTCAGCTTGGGGACCCTGCAAGTTCTGAACGACGCCTCAACTTCTCGCAGGCTTTCAACCCGCTGGGTTCGATTACTGGGGTGCTGATGGGCACCCTGTTCATCTTCTCCGGGGTCGAACTTAGCACTCAGCAGATTGCAGCCATGAAGGCCGAGCACGTTTATGCTGCATACCTTCACGCCGAGACCATGCGCGTGGTCAAGCCCTATCTGGTGTTAAGCGCAATCGCAATCTCTTGGGCATTGCTGATCTTGCGCACAAAATTCCCCGTTATCCAGAGCGAGCATGAGGCTGGCGGCGATCACGGACATTTTCGAGAGCTTTTCCGGTACCCGCATTTCTGGATGGCGGTGGTGGCCCAGTTCATGTACGTGGGAGCGCAAGTCGGAACTTGGAGTTACTTCATTCAATACGTTCAGGAGTTCACTCACCAACCGGAGAAAATCGCTGGATATTTCCTCACCGGAACGCTGGCGGCATTTGGCATTGGACGGTTTAGCTCTGCTTGGCTGATGCGGTTCGTGGAGCCCAGCAGGCTCCTGGGCTCTTACGCGATTGTGAACGTTGTGCTGGTCGCGTTTGGGATTCTGCACCCCGGGTGGGCCGGATTGTGGGCAGTTTTCGCAACCAGTTTTTTTATGTCGCTCATGTTCCCGACGATCTTTGCTCTGGGCTTGAAAGGGCTAGGACCGAACACCAAGATCGCCGGATCGTTGATCGTGATGGCAATTGTAGGGGGCGCAGTCCTGACTCCCGCCATGGGACTGATCGCCGAGGCGCGCCACAGCATTGCTCCGGCATACGTTCTCCCGTTGGGCGCCTATGTCGTCATTGCCGCATACGCATTCGCCGGAGCAAAAGCGCGCGGTATCGGCCCTGCTGGAGAAAACCAACTAGGCAGCTGACGAAAGGACATTCATGTTCTCTCAACCGTCGCTCTCATCGCAGTTGTTTCGGAAACTCGGAGGCATTCTCTTAGCGCTATCGGCGTGTTCGACTTTGCATGCTCAGAAGGCTACGGCTCCAACGGCTTCGGAAAATCCGAGAACGATCGATGAAATGTGGCAGAAAGCCAGCAGTAAATACGACGCACCCCGCGCTGCCCTCCTGAAAGAAGTCGATGCACTTGACCAGCAAGCCCGGTTCCGGCCTGATTGGGAATCCCTTCGTGAGTACGAGGTGCCCGAATGGTACAAGGACGCGAAGTTCGGGATCTTCATCCACTGGGGAGCGTATTCGGTTCCAGCTTTCGGGAATGAATGGTATCCGCGAAACATGTATCGCGAGGGATCAGAGGAATACAAGCACCATGTCGCGACATACGGACCACAGGACAAATTTGGCTACAAGGACTTCATCCCCATGTTCAAGGCCGAACGGTTCGATCCAGCAGCCTGGGCGCAATTATTCAAAAAGGCAGGGGCAAAGTACGTGGTACCCGTGGCGGAGCATCACGACGGCTTTGCGATGTACGACAACGGTTTGAGCGACTGGACCGCGGTCAAGATGGGACCTCACCGCGACACAACCGGAGAACTGGCAACGGCAGTGCGGGCGGAGGGTCTGCATTTCGGAGTATCGTCACACCGAGTGGAACACGATTTCTTCCTCGGCGTGGCGCGCGAGATTCGCTCTGACGTGAACGATCCGCAATACGCTGCGTTCTACGGCCCGGCTCATACCTGGCTGATGAATCCATGGGGTCTTCCGCTCAATGACGACTTTACTTACGTCTCCTCAGCATGGGCCGACGATTGGCTGGCGCGCAGCGCGGAACTTGTCCAGAAATATCATCCTGACATCGTGTACTTCGACTGGTGGATTGGGCAACCCTCGATCCGCGCGAATCTCACGCGCTTCGCCGCCTTCTATTACAACACTTCGTTGAAATACAGCGATCACGTGGGGGTGATCAACTATAAGGACTATGCGATGCAGGAGCACTCCGGAGTGCTCGACCTCGAACGTGGCCAACTCGGCGACATTCGCCCGGTGCCGTGGCAGACCGACACTTCCGTAAGCAACAAATCTTGGGGCTACATTCAGAACGATACTTTCAAGTCACCAGAGTTTGTGGTTCATCAGCTTATTGACATTGTCAGCAAGAATGGCAACTTGCTATTGAACATCGGTCCTCGATCAGACGGTACCATTCCGGAAGAGGTACAGCGAGTGCTGCTTGATGTTGGCAGTTGGCTGAATGTCAATGGAGAAGCGATTTACGGTACTCGCCCCTGGAGGGTTTACGGTGAAGGTCCGACCAAAGTCGCAGCCGGGTCGTTCCATGACACCGACACGGCCAACTACAAACCCGAGGATTTTCGTTTTACGACCAAGGGCGACGTGCTTTATGCGATCGGACTTGCCTGGCCAGGCAACGGCGAAGCGGTGATTCACTCGCTCGCACGGACGGTGGGCAGTCAACATGTGCGATCTGTCACCTTGTTGGGCAGCGATGCAAAATTGCAGTTCGACGAACGCCGCGACGGGTTGCACGTGCGACTCCCCGCCAAATCCCCAGCCCAATACGCATATGCCCTTCGCGTGACCTTCGGCGACTCCTTGCAGTGAGGGGAAGAGCCCGTCTCAGTTTCATCAAGAGAAAGGGTTGCTTCTCTCATTACATCGCTTGCTGTAACGATACCGATGACTAGCTGGCTGAGAGCGACATGAACCCTTCAGGCGACCGACACAGTTCTATTTCGCGCTGGTGTGACAGATCGCCGCGTGATCAGCAGCCGCGTTCGTCTCCCATTCTCGACTAAGTTGAGCTTCGAAAAAAGTCTTGACAAGCGATAGTGCATCGGTACTAGAATGTCCAGGCTTCGATACAGTTATCGATAACGTAACTCAAAAAACGAGAGGGGGAATCGCGTCGATGCCCACATTACGAAGGCTCTCCCTGTTTCTGTTCCTGGCCGTCATTGCCTTCGCAATCAGCTCGGTTCTGCCGGTTGCACATGGCCAGACGCTCGCTTCCACGGCTTCGTTATCAGGTTCGGTTTCAGACTCCTCCGGAGCGCGCATCGCGAACGCGAATGCGGTCTTGAGTAACCCTGAGAAGGGAATCACGCGCGCCTTTAAGACCGACACGGAGGGAAATTTCTCATTCGCGCTCCTCGCGGCTGGAACTTACACCTTGACCGTGGAAGCGGCCGGCTTTAAGACGTATAGGCAGCCAGGGCTCACGCTGGAAGTAGGCCAGTCCGCCAGTCGAAACATCACCATGACCATTGGCTCAGCCGAGCAAATCGAGGTAACAGCAGAGGCGCCGCTACTGCAGACGGACAACGCTAATATCGGCGCTGAGATATCCAGCAGGCAGGTAACGGAGTTGCCGCTCAATCTTCGCAACGTGTTCAACTTCGTGGAATTGAACTCGTCAGTCAACAATCTCTCGCAAAGGCAGACCATTTCATCGGGTGGAGAGCAGGGGTCGGCCGACCAGGACGTTTCATTCTTTAACTTTGGCGGCGGTTACTTCGGGACTACCGCATTTCTTTTGGACGGTTCGTGGGACGCCAGTGAGGGTTGGGGCGGGGTCATTTACGTTCCATCCCCTGACAACGTGCAGGAGTTCAAGGTCCAGCAGAATTCGTTCACCGCGCAATACGGCTGGAGTACCGGAAACGTGATCAATGTGGTGACCAAGTCCGGGGGCAGCAGTTTGCACGGAGACGTGTACGACTACATGCGTAATGGTGCGCTCGATGCCAACAACTACTTCAATAATTTGAATCACCTGAAGCGCCCGAATTCACACCGTAACCAGTTTGGAGTCGCGCTCGGCGGCCCCGTGTACCTTCCCCACGTGTATGAGCAGCGCAACAAGACCTTCTTCTTCTTTAACTATGAAGGGCACCGCGACCATAACGCAGCGAACACGTCAGGGCTCATGCCCATTCCAGCTTTCCGCACGGGAGACTTCTCGGCGCTATTAGGCGCGCCGATTGGCACAGATGCTTTGTGCCGTCCGGTGTTGGCGGGCGAACTCTATGATCCTTACACCACAACCCAGGTAACCGCGACTTGCGCCGTGGGGAACACCATTAAGGTTGGTCAGACGGTGTATATTCGCGATCCCATCCCAGGGAACAACGTCTCCAATGCTACCAACGGCATCAATCCTATCGGGCAGAAGCTGGTCAATTACTATCCAACCCCGGCCAGCAATGCGGTAACCGGGACCAACTGGAGCGCAGCGGGCCTGGTTGCGGACTATTCGGACGAGTATAGCGGCCGTATTGACCACAACTTCAGCGAGAAGACCCGGCTCTATGGACGGTACTCGCACAAGAAAGCATACAAGGACGAATCGCCTGCCTATTATGGCGCGACCGATCCTGCTGGTCCGGGCCAGAGGAATCCAAACAATCGCTGGAATGTAGCTCTTGGCCTCAGCCAAGTGTTCAGTCCGACTTTCACCATGAGCCTCAATCTAGGCGGGATGAAATGGGTTGAAGGGAACGACGTGCAGAGCCACGGTTTTAAAGCCTCGTCCCTCGGTCTGCCGAGTTTCATAGACACATACTCGCCGCAATTCCCCATTATCACGGTGGCCACCTACGAACCGGAGGGACCGGTGGCGGGGGCCGGACAGGGGTCATTTCCTCGAGCCGACGTGAGCGGATCTCTGGATTTTGTGAAGGTGCACGGAAAGCATCAACTGTCGTTCGGCTATATGGCGGTCGCAGCCGACGAAAACGGCGGACGCTACCATTTCACGCCATTTAATTTCAACAATCTGTTCACCGCCGGGCCAGATCCTCAAAACCCGACAGCAGGGACTGGCGATTCAATCGCTTCAATGATGCTTGGACTACCTGCCAGTGGGAACACCGGTATCTCCATTTCCAATGTAAGCCGTACCTGGTTCCACGGATGGTACTTACAGGACGACTGGAAAGCCACCCAAAAACTCACTCTGAATCTTGGCCTTCGTTGGGAAATTCAGCGGCCGATAACGGACCGCTATAACCGTCAGGCGTGGTTTGATTACAACGTCGTCAACCCCATCAGTTCCGCCGTTGGTCAAAACTACCTTGGCGAGCTCCAATTCGCCAGCTCCGGCAAGCGTGGGCTGTTCAATACCAACTACAAGAACTTCGCACCGCGGATCGGATTCGCTTATCAACTATTGCCGAAGGTTGTGATGCGGGCGGGCTATGGGATCTTCTATCCTCCCAGCTATCGCGGGCTCGGTCCAGCGCCCGGATTTAGTTCTGATACGCCTTATGTCGCGTCGAACGACGGCGGCTTGACTCCGGCAAATACCTTGAGCACCGCGTTTTCAGGCGGACTCGTACCCGTTGTAGGAAGCTCGTTGGACGGCCTGACCAATGTCGGTTTCAGCATTAACGCTGTCAGTCGCAATCGAAAGACTTACTATTTTGAGCAGTGGATGTACGGATTTCAGTACGCGCCCACGCCCAACGACGTAATTGATCTCACCTACGTGGGCAACCATGGGGTCCACGTGGATGCGAGCGGCCTTAACTTGAACCAGCTTGATCCCAAGTATTTTTCGATGGGCAATGCATTAACCAATCTGGTGCCAAACCCATTCTTCGGCCACATCACCTCGAGCGGTTGCAGTCTTGATCAACCCACGATTCAGCAAGGGCAGTTACTCAGGCCCCACTCGGAATTCTGCGATATCAACGAGGTCCAGGACCCGGCGGGCGCTTCGCATTACAACGCCTTGGACGTGAACTACACACATCGGGTATCACAGGGGCTCACGATGTTGGCGTCCTACACATTCTCGAAATTCATCGACAACGTGGGAGGTCCCGAAAACTGGGCGTCGGCG
>Ga0066690_10000134_pt1 | contig 16642 bp, 17 predicted proteins | sample GraSoiAngelo_139_FD_62303 | JGI IMG/M metagenome (GOLD analysis project Ga0066690, IMG submission 62303) | Grasslands soil microbial communities from the Angelo Coastal Reserve, California, USA - 14_0929_12_20cm | ecosystem: Environmental > Terrestrial > Soil > Grasslands | place: USA...
CCAGAGCACTTCCAAAACGATGAATCTCCCCCATCGTGTTGTAGTGGACGAGGGAGGCACGCACGGCGCCCTTGTCGATATTGAGCCCCAACCGGTTCATCAGCCGTGGCGAATACATATGTCCGTGGCGCACGCCGATGCCAGCGCGCGCCAACTTTTCCGCGACGATCGCCGGATCGATATTTTTCAAGTTAAAGCACAGTGTCGGCACTCGGTGACGCACAAGCACGGGATCGGCAATGCCGAAGATCTGGGCGCCGAGAGCACCAAGGACGCTCAGGAGCTCGAGCGAAAGCGACGCTTCGTAAGCGCGGATCGTTTCCATGGCGCGCACGATGTTCGCTCGCCGGGACTCCGGCACAGTGTTCGCAGCCAACCTTCGACCCAATCCCTCGAGGTAGGAGATTGCCGCATCCATCCCGGCGACGTTTTCGTAAACGAAGGTGCCAACCTCGAACTTGAATGGCGGAGTATCAGGAATAAAGTACTCGCGGAAAGTGGGCAAGGCGCGAAGCGCTTCCAATCGGCCCCAGAGGAAGCCCATATGAGGGGCAAAGATCTTGTATCCGGAGCAGACCAGATAGTCGCAGCCGAATGCCTGCGCGTCGATGGGTCCGTGAGGACCATAATGCACGCAGTCGAGAAAGACCTCCGCTCCGGCGGCGTGCGCGAGCCTGGCCACCTCGGCTACGTCCACGATGGATCCGATGGCGTTGGAAGCCACCGTACATGCCACCAGGCGAGTGCGGGAGGAAAGCAGGGGCTCGAGGTCGGCCACGTGCAGGTTGCCGTCATCACGTATCCGCCACCACAAAAAGGTTGCGCCTTCGCGTTCCAGGGCGAACCAAGTGGCCACGTTGGCCTCGTGGTCCATGTCGGTAACGATGATTTCTCGCCGCTCGCCCAAGCTCTGGCCGATCGCCAGGCTGACCAGCCGTATGAAAGAAGTGGCATTCATCCCAAAAGCCACTTCATTGGCTTCACGCGCATTCAAGAATACCGCCACACTCTCTCTCGCGCGCGCGATGGCTGCGTCCACTTCTTTGCTCTTCGGATAAGGGCCGCCACGCTGTACATTGCGCGTGAGCAAGTGCTGGTTGACCGCATCCAGGACGACTTGAGGGGCTTGCGCGCCGGCCGCATTGTCAAAGAAGATGAACTCGTCGCCCTGGCTCAGGGCGGGGAAAGAAGCGCGAATCTCGGCTACAGGAAATTGAGTCATGCCGCGACATGATACACGCAGTTCGTTGGAATGGTGAGTTGGTCCACTGTGAAAAATGTGCTGGCAGCAATATGACTAAGCCCGTTATTTCCGGCAACGCTCCTCCAGTTCTCAATCCTGAGAGTATGAGCGGAGCAATGCAGGCAGAGGGACTACAGCGCAAACTGAGCCAGCGGCAGCTCACGATGATTGCCATTGGAGGGGCGATTGGCGTCGGTCTTTTCCTGGGCAGCAGCGTTACCATTCATCTTGCCGGACCCGGGGTGATTGTTACCTATTTGTTCGGCGCAGTGATTGCGCTGGTCATCGCCTATGCATTGGCAGAGATGGCTGTCGTGCATCCGGTAGCCGGTTCTTTTGGCCTCTACGCGGAGCGTTATTTCAGCCGGTGGGCTGGCTTTTCGGTGCGCGCCACATACGGGTTGATCCAGATCATTGCCATCGGCGCTGAAGTTACCGCGGTTGCCATTTACTTTGCGTTCTGGTTCCCTACCATTCCGCCGTGGTTCTGGGTTATGGTCGTCTCCTCAGGCTTGGTTACTGTTAATGCTCTGCAAGTTGGTAAATTCGGAGAATTTGAGTACTGGTTCGCCCTTATCAAAGTCATCGCGATCATTGTCTTCATCGTGCTCGGCATCGCGCTGATCTTGGGCTTGGGACACGCGCCTTCGATCGGTCTGGCCAATTTAACCGCTCATGGCGGTTTTCTTCCGCACGGATGGATGGGAGTCTGGCTGGCGCTCACGCTGGCCATCACCAGTTACATGGGCATCGAGGTGATTGCAGTGACGGCGGGCGAGGCGCAGCAACCCGAGACGTCGATTCCGCGCGCGATGAAGACGATTGTTTTCCGGCTGATCGTTTTTTATGTGCTTGCTATCAGCGTCATGCTTGCGATGACGCCGTGGAACCAAACCGGCAGTGGGGACATCACCGGCAGCCCATTCGTACGTGCCTTTGCGACAGCCGGTATCCCGTTTGCCGCGAGCATCATGAATCTGGTGGTGATCACCGCCGCGCTTTCCAGCGCTAACACCAACCTATATCTCTCCACTCGCATGCTTTTCTCGTTAGCGCGAGGGCGATACGCGCCAGCCTGGCTGGGCAGTCTTAGCCAGAGTGGAGTCCCCACGCGGGCGCTGGCAGTGTCGACTGCCGGCATGATTGCCGCCATCGTGCTCGCCGTCTATGCACCCCGGCACGCATTTCTGCTGCTCTATGGCATTGCGGTTGCGGGCATGTTCTTCGTGTGGCTGGTGATTCTGTTGACGCACTTGAATTTCCGGAAGACCGTTGGTCCGGAACGCGTCGCACTATTACCCCTGCGGCTTCGCTGGCATCCTTTTCCCACGCTGCTGGGGATCGCCGCGCTACTCGCTCTCACCATCAGCACTTTCTTTGTCGAGGGACTGAAGTATACCGTGCCAGCGTTCATGCCTTTCTTGCTATTGATTTCGCTGGCGTACTGGAAGATGCGACGGACCGAAGCGGCGCGAATCGAAACCGCGAAGTAGAGACTGTGCCCGTAACCACGGGATGTAGCATGAAAGATTGATGATCGGGAGGACAAAATGATGAAGGGGATTCTTCTCACAATTGTCGTATATCTCTGTCTAGGAACTCTGGTATTTGCTCAAGGGGGAGCAACGGGCGCGATCACCGGGACCGCACAGGACAGCAGTGGAGCCGTGATCGCCGGCGCCACGGTGCGAATCATCAACCAGGATACGGATGTACTGAGCCGTACTACAAAAACGGGTGCGAACGGTTTGTTTACGGCAACTCTGTTACCCGTGGGCATCTACACGGTGACGATCAACAGCGCGGGCTTTCAAGAAGGCAAATTTGCCGACATCACTGTACGTATCACCGAAACGACCCGCATGATCGCCAAGCTTCGTCCACTGACGGTTCTGGAAAAGGTCGAGGTCTTTGCGGAGGTACAGACGGTTGAGACGACAACGCCCGTTACCGGCCAATCGGTCGGTTCCAAGACAATCGAGGCACTACCGTTGCCGACGAGAAACGTCCAGCAATTACTCAGCCTGTCGACCGGTACCTCGACTGACCTGACCGCCTCCGGTCAACTGGGCCGTGGCGATGTCCGCATGAATGTCAACGGTCAACGTGAGGGCAACAACAACTTCCTGATCGAAGGCGTCAGCGCGAGCGACTACAACGTGGGTGAGTTGACCAACACCCCGCTGCCCAGCCCGGACGCGCTCCAGGAGTTCAAGGTCCAAACTAGCCTCTATGATGCTACCCAGGGTCGCGCCGGCGGGGGCAACATCAACGCGATTCTAAAAGGCGGGACCAAGACTTTTCACGGATCGCTGTTTGAGTTCTTCCGCAATGACGTGCTCAATGCCAATGAATTCTTTTTCAAACGTGGCGGGCAGCCCCGTCCCGTGGTCAAGCAGAATATTTTCGGTGGAAGTCTGGGAGGCCCCCTCGGACATGACGGCGCGCTCGGATTCTTCTTTCTGAATTACCAGGGAACGCGGCAGCGCAGCGGACTTTCTCCCGGAACATTCATCAGCACAAACCTGCCGATCCTGCCGCAAGACCGTTCCGCAACCTCGCTCTTGAACACCTTCTTTCCCGGTCAGTCGGGTGTACAGATTGACCCGGTCACACTCGCCCTGCTGAATTTCAAGAGCAATCAGTTTGGCGGATCAGGCGGTGGCTTTCTCTTCCCGTCGCTTCCAGGTACACCCGGTTTTGATACGGTGAATGGCAACATCAACACTGCCCCGTTCAACTTCAGTCGTCCTGGAAAGTTCACCGACGATCAGTTCACGGCCAACTGGGACCGCAGTTTCAATGGTGGACGTGACCTGGCGGCGGAACGGTTTTTCTTCTCCAACTTCTCCTCGTTCTTGCCGTTCGGGGCCACCGGTCTGGCTTCGGCCTTTGGAGCTTCCATCAGCCCGACCGACATCGGCTTTCCTTTGTCGCTGCCCGTGCGAAATCGCTTCCTTAGCCTCGCCGAGGTCCACACCTTCGGGCCGCGGCTGATCAATGAATTGCGCTTCGGGTGGGTGCACATCGCCAACGACACTAACAACGTGCCAGTGGTTAGCCTGAACGACCTGGGCATCAGCCGACCCAACAGCAACGTGGACACCAATATTTACCGTTTCCAATTTGCCCAGGGCGGCTTTCAAATGGGACCCACTCCGGCGGACAATGTGTCGCAACAGCAGAACAATTTTTCCATCCTCGACACCATCAGCTACAACCTGGGGCATCACCAGTTGCGCTTCGGTGGGGAAGTCAACCGCGTCAACATGGATAAGAATTTCCCACAGTTATTCAACGGCTTGGTGGTGTTTGCCCCAACGCCGCCAGATCCCACCGTACCAAACGATCCTTGCGCGCTCAGTCCAATCGGTTTTTGCTCCGACTTCCAGAATTTTCTGCGCGGCTTTCCGGTGGTTAGCGGCAGCGGCAGTGGCGTGACCAACCACGAGTACCGCATCAACGCATTCGCGCTGTTTCTGCAAGACGACTTCAAGGCAACTTCCAACTTAACGTTAAACCTGGGACTCCGCTGGGAGCTGGATGGCGCGGTCTCGGACAAACTGCATCACATTGCCAATCTCGATCCCAGCCTGGTAGCCAAGGGACAGGCGCCATGGATCTTTCCGCGCGGCGTCAGCAAACTCAATGTTCCGGGATTGGTGGGTACTGGTTCCGATACGCTTACCGATAACGGATATGCTTTCAACTGGGGCCCGCGCATCGGTTTCGCCTACGACGTGCTTGGGCGTCACACCACGGCGATCCGCGGCGGATATGGGATTTACTACGAACGTGAAGACAACGGCGCGGTGGATAATCTAGGGTTCTCCTCCCCCTTCCTGGCCGGCTCGTTCGGACCAGGGGCGCCGGGGAGTCTGGCCAACCTGCCTGCGTTCAGCATTCTGCCGCCGGCGGGGACAATTTCCCCCGATTTCGTGCCTTCTCTTTCTCATTTCCTGGGATTCGCGGATTGCGGCCTGGCTGACATTACGCAGTGCTCGCCCAACTTCGATGGCAACAGTATCTTTCTGATCGCCTTGCAGACGCCGCGCCACTACGTTTCGCCCAATGTGCAGCAATGGAACCTAACTCTGCAGCGGCAACTTCCGCTCAAGTGGCTAATGGAGATCGGCTACGTCGGCACCAAGGGCACCCACTTACGTGAGACCCGGACAACCATCCAGCCTTTCCTCGTCAGTCCTCAGAACCCGATCACGCTTACGGCGAATGGCCAGACATTCCAGATCACGCAGAACAGCGTCGCCAATGCGCCCGCCCGTTCGCGGGTTCTGGGGCTTGGGCCCTCTGGAATGCAATTTTTCGGCAACGACGCCGATTCGCATTACCACTCGCTGCAGGCGACAGTTTCGCGACGGATGGACAGAATCTACCTTCAGGGTGCATACACATTTTCCAAGGCGATAGACGACAACTCTTCCGACGCGACCGCGTTCAACACTGCCATCAACGATCAGACCAATCTGCGTGCTTCACGCGGGCTCTCGGATTTTGACCGCACTCACCGGTTTGTAGTCAGCTATTCGTATGATTTGACGTTCTTCGCGACTGCCACTGGGCTGGAGAAAGCTCTGCTGGGGGGCTGGGTCGTGAGTGGTGTGACTACTTTCCAGTCCGGCAAGCCCTTCACGGTGATTGATACCACAGGAGGCACCGCATTCACTCCCATTGGGCCAGGCCAGTCCACCGCAAGCCTTCAGCCCGGTAAGACAATAGCCGATGGTCTGACCCACGGCTCGGTTGAGTCGCGGCTGGGAGCATACTTGGACTCTTCCGCCTTCGCCACGGCGCCCGTGGTAGGACCCGACGGATCCACCGGCTACGGAAATTTGCCTCGGAACCCCTATCGCGGTCCCTTCCAGCAGAACTGGGACTTCGCACTCGGGAAGACGTTTTCTATCACCGAGGCGCAGAAGCTAGAATTCCGCACTGAGTTTTTTAACATTTGGAACCACCCCAGCTTCAACAGCCCCCTTTTCGTGGATATCAGTGGGCCAAATTTTGGCGCGATCACCACAACCGTGGGCACGCCACGTTTGATTCAGTTGGTGGCGAGGTATTCCTTCTAGCCGGGAGAACTGTCTTGCAGGAGAGGCCTGAGTCGAAGTTCGACGGGTGTTCTTAATGAAAAGGTGTAACCAGAAGCTGGTTTGGTTAACTTGCATGGCCGTCGCATCGGCCGCCGCCTGCACCACGCCCGCCCAGGGACAGGCGCGCCCGTTTTCGGGATCGGATGTGCAGACCATCTACCAGAGGTTGCTGGGGCAGATCAATCAGATTCCGGTGTTCGACAATCACGGTCATCCCGGCTTTCCCGATGATAGTGACGTGGACGCAATGACCATTTCTCCCGACAGCGCACTCCCTTTTCGTCTGCGCGAGAACAATCCGGAGATGGCAGGAGCAGCCAAGGCCCTGTTCGGGTATCCCTATAACGATCTCTCGCCGGACCATCTCCGCTGGCTAGTGCAGAGAAAAGCGGAAGAGAAAAAGCGTTTGGGAAATTCCTACTTTTCTCACGTGCTCGATTTGGTTGGGATAGAGACGGCAGTGGCAAACCGCGTGGCCATGTCTGATTATCTTCCTGCCACGCGCTTCCGGTGGGTCTTCTTCGTGGACAGCTTTCTTTTTCCCTTCGATAATCGTCAACTGGCCTCGAGAAATCCCGACCAGAAGCTGAATTTGCCTCTGCAGGAGAAAATCCTGGGGCGCAACATAGTGCGGGCTCACTTCGAGCAGCTTCCAGCAGACCTCAGCGGTTATCTATCCTTCATCACTCGAATATTGGAGGAGAACCAAAAGGCCGGCGGTGTCGGCATCAAGTTCGAAATTGCATACTTCCGTTCGCTGCACTTCGATGATCCGAGCCAGCAACGGGCGACAGCCATCTACACCAAATATCACGCTGGCGGCGTCCCGAGTGCCGAGGAATACCGCGATTTTCAGAACTTCATTTTCCGTTATCTCTTACGCGAAGCAGGGCAGCTGCATTTGCCTGTACAGATTCACACGGCCGTCGGCGGAGGTGATTACTTCAGCCTACAGGACGGTAACGTGCTCAACTTGGAAAACGTGCTACGTGATCCACGCTACGAGAACGTGACGTTCATTCTGCTTCATGGTGGTTTTCCATACGAGCGGCAGGCAATCTGGTTGGCGGCTAAGAAAAATGTGTATCTTGACTCATCCCTGATGGGAATTTTTCTCTATCCAGATGAGTTCAAAAAGTCGCTAAGGGTGTGGCTCGAAACATTCCCGAACAAGATCGTTTTCGGCTCGGATGCGTTTCCGTTAGGTGATGCCATTGGGGCGGAAGAGAATTACTGGCTGGCGACGCAATCAGCCAGCGTGGCGCTGACAGAGGCGCTGGCCGAGATGGTGTCCGCTGGCGAAGTGAACGAGGACCAAGCCCTTCACATGGCCCACGCCTACCTGCATGACACTGCATCGCACCTCTACGGATCCGTGCACTGAATCCCGCTTTGTGCGCAGCCTCACGCTCGCCCGTTACGCATACACCTCTTTCGGACCATTTGGTCCGGTGGCAAACTTGTTTAACGAATTTCGTTCGCTGCAACTACGCCGAGAGTACGTAAACACAAGGCGCCTTGCCCGAAGCCGCTGGCGCGATGGCCTTGGCGATGTCAAGAAGTTGAGGATGATGCAGAGGCCCGATGTGGGTAAGCAATCGGCCACCTCTTCGTAGCGGCCACTATACGTAGCTGGTCTCCGCGAAGGAATTGTCAACAGCCTGTCATTATGTGACTAAGCCATTCAGTCCGAGGGAATTGCTGGCGCGAGTCCGCGCAGCCCTGAGGCGGTCGGCGAAGTTAATGTGGAAGATGTGCGTCGTCGGTGATCTTGATGTAGGCCGCGCGAGCTGCCCGCCAAAACGTTGCGTTCGGCGTTCGGCTTCGCACCCAAATGCACGTATGGTTGACCGCGTCTTTCGTTTTGGCCGAGGGTCATCAGTTGAAGACCTTCCTTACAAAAGTCAGAAAACGGGCATCACAGGATTGCCGAGGAACGAGCCTTGATTAAGGTCGATCACTCGCGATGTCTTCTGCCCGTTCATTTCGGCGACACAAATGGGTTGCCAGCGCGCCCGGATGCTGAAAGGGTCTTCATGCGCAGGTCGATCCATGCGCCGAGAAAACACTAATTTGATGCCCTTCTCGCTGAGGGGCAGTGTTTTGGCGCTTACACGAGTCATACCGGCATCGATCATCACGTGGACGACCCGAGGCTTGCCGTCCATTGCTTGCACCAGGACCCAATCGTCGAGTGGTTTAATCCGGTTTTGAATTTCTTCGGCACCCTCCGCTGACTTAACAAGCTGGCGTAGTTCTCCCTCGTTGACGGACAGAAACGAAACGGCCGCAAACCTCTGGTCGGATAAGCTCAGATGCGTTGTCAGACTAAAGGTTAGCCCGCGCAATACAAATGCTGCACCGATCGCTCCCGTCAGAGAGAGACAGTAAAGAACGAGCAGTCGTGCTCGATGCCCCCGTATCCAACCGAACAATCGCCGCACCAAGCGTCCGCCCGGTTCACCTGGCAAAAACATGGAAGTTCGCTGTATTTGCTCGCGGTAGACCTCTCCATAGCGTTCCTCGATTCGACGCTCTTCGCTTCGAGCCAGTAGGTAATAGAACCAAAGCATATTGATGTAGGCGACAAGCAGAATGAATCGTGGCCAGACGATCAGCAACCCGAGGCCGGCCAAGCCCAGAAACAGATACTGTGGGTGGCGAATGCGCTTGTAGAAGCCGCCCTGTGCAACGCCTCGCTGCCTGAACTTCGCGTAGTAAAGTTGAAAGGCACTCAGGAAAAAGCCGACCAAGCCCAACAGAAGGAAAAATCCCCCGAGACTTGGGAGAATTGCCGTCGAAAGGTGAGGTAAAAAGAAGGCTGGCAGCCAGGCAATAACTCGGAGGCTGGAGGGGCCGGCGAGCAGCGGGCTGTAGAAGGAGTAATAGTACAAGGCAAAGGGAGTAACCATGAACAACATTTCGAGTGTGATGGCTAAATACGCCAGAAACGCAGCGGCCCGCGCAAACGACTTGAGCATTTCGCCCTCTACCCCGCATTTCGTATTACATCAGCCGATCTCACAACCTGCCACTCGAACTCTACCCACTGATCAACCGTCAATCCAAGTCCGGATTCCTAATTTGCAAGAGGGCGTCATCCGGTCGATCCGCTTTTTTTGAATTCTCCTTGACTCTGGAGCTAACTCCAGGGTTTATCCTTAAACATTGTATGGCAGACGCGGTTCAGATTGGGAAGGCCGCAAAGTTGGCCGGCATCAGTGTTGATACGATCCGCTTCTACCAAAAGCTCGGACTCATTGATAGGGCGACTCGCAGCGTCGGCGGGTATCGCTTGTTCGACGGACAGCAGATTCGCGACCTCAAATTTGTCCGGCATGCTCAGGAATTAGGGTTCTCTCTGACCGAAATTAAAGAGTTGCTGGCGCTACGGCAAAAGCATCACGCTTGTTCAGAAGTGCAGTCCATGCTTAAGCACAAACTGACCGACGTGCGCGAAAAGATCAAGAGCCTAGTCCGTTTGGAAGCGGAGTTTAGAGGGACAATGCGAAATTGCAATCGCGAGTTGCGCCTGAAACGGGAAATCAAGCACGAGGACTGTTGTCCCCTGCTCACGAAGCTTGACCGAATGAACGGCACTAAACGCTATAAGTATGTCTCAAGTGGAAGAAAATCGGGCGACAAATAGATACGGTTCCAGGAGCACCGTGGTTGCCAGTCTGGCCGCGCTCGGCGGCGTGATTGCGGCTTCAAGCTGCTGCCTGCCACTGCTCCCGTTTCTGTTCGCTGCGGGTGCAGCAGGCACATCAACCTTTGTCGCCCAGTTGCGACCGTACCTGCTTGTTCTGTCGGTGTTACTCATTGCTTTTGGTTTTTACAGGTCCTGGCGGGCCAAACAATGCCATTGCAAGCCCAGCAAGATCAGCACTTTTCTTTTGTGGTTCTCTGCGATTGTGGTGTTTGTATTCATCTTCTTCCCACAGGTGATCGCCAACCTGGTGGCCGATCTTTTGGCAGGTAAATCATGAATCGGAAGCAAATCCTCCTTGTTGTGGTCCTTCTGGTGGTGTTTGGGGCGGTGTATTACTTCTACGGCGGACACTCGACGCCAAAGGGACAGCAGCCTCTGGTCAGTTTTTCTTTGGGGGATCTTACGGCTTTAAAGACTGCGTTCAATGCTTCACCATCCTCTACGCGCGTTGTTGTAATGCTGTCGCCCACTTGAGCCTATTGCTTGCAGGGGGCTTCTGCAACGGAACAATTGCTGCGAGAAATCAACAGCCACGACTTGCGGGTTTTTGTGATCTGGGAGCCGGTATTGGCGACCGATTTTGCCGCTCCTTCGACCGCTGCCCTCGCGCGCATTCCTGATGCGCGAGCGGCACAGTATTGGGATAGAAAAAGGGCGTTGTCTCACTTGCTCGGAGAACACAATCGCCCAACCGTAGTGTGGGACTACATCGCGGTATATGCGCCGGGCACACTATGGCAAGATGCTCCGCCGAAGCCCGTTTATTCTGACCATCCGGTCCGCGACGTGATTAGCGGAGCGAAGGATGCTATTCAGCGCTTGCTGGCGAGCGGCGCAAACTCCGCGGGAGGTGAAAAATGACCAAGAACGTCGTCGTTTATTCCCAGCATGGGTGAATGTTCTGCGATCAAGCGAAAGAGTATCTTTCGCAAAAGGGAATAAAGTTTCAAGAGAGGGACGTCGCGCAAGATCCTAGCGCTCTGGCCGATCTTAAGAAACTTGGGTACATGACCACTCCGGTGATTATCATTGATAGCACAGTGATTGTTGGCTTTGATCCAGTCAAGATTGATAAACACGCAGTTGACTCGAAAACCCGTCTAAGCTAGTCAATGATGCATTTAGCTAGACCGATTTTTCTGGCGATACTCCTAGCCCCTTAGTACTTCGCGGGTTCTACGCACTCAAGATGGGTCGAGACGATTCTCGATTCCGGAAGCACCGCATGAAGGGCTGCATTCAACTGTTGGGCCGATGCAAGATCGTGTCCAAAGTACGAAAAAGCCCCGTCTTGGCGGAAACGCAAAACGGGGCAAAGGAAGCTGCTATTTCAGATCGGGGGAGAAGCGAGCGCACGCCTTCGGAAGATTGGGAATCTTGCCACGGAAGATGGCGCAGAACTCAGCTCCCTGCAGCTTGTCGCGGAGGGCGTGTACCTCGTCAAAAACGGCACGGGTGGTTGCCCGAATTGTCGGCGGGGACGGCATGTGCTCCGGACGCTCGATATGGATCGCGTCCTGCTTGAGAAGGTTAGCCGACTTCTCTCCTTTGTACCGCTTTGCCGTGTGCTGCTCCTTCAGCTCCGCTGCAAGCACTGCCTTCTGGCTATCCGTCAGTTTCGGTACGAGCACACGTTCGATGTTGCCCTCCGGATCGTCGCCACAATTGATGTGCACGACCTTGTTGCAATGCGGCAAGTGCCGAGGAGGTGGGGAGGAGGCGGGCCCGATCCTGGAGGAAACGTCCATCCAAGGTTGATCACGCCGTCGTAAACCATCTGTACGGCGTAGGTAACGGGAACGACACAAACACTCCTTCGTTTCGAACCACAGAAAAACTAACGTTGGTCGGAGTACCGGAAAAGATGCCTTCAGAAAAGTGAATCTCTGGAGGGAGGATAGTCACATCGGTCGCATTCGGTGCCCACTTGATTTTGAATGTGTACACGCCTCCGGGTAGGTTTTCGAGGTAGTGCTGGTTCGAACTACAGAACCCCTTCATTACCTCAATTCCGGACAAAGAAGGCCCACTGATTCAAGGTAACCTCGATCGCCAGGGCCCACACCGGATGCGACTCAGCACCAGGAGTATGCACCCAACTTTACGCCATTTTTCTTTCACGGCGGTAACGGGGGTTCGAATCCCCCCGGGGACGCCAAGACTACTGAGCATTTCAGCCGCACGCTGGCGAGACGTTCACCCTGGTTCACATTCTTGTTCGCAGTGGTTCTTCGCATGCCTGAGACATGAACATCTTCACTCCGTCTCGACAACTTCGGTTCTAGAAATCCGAAGCCATTTCCCCCAGGTATTTTCTTCACGCGGGCAGCATAGACGCTTCGATCGACGCTGCGGCCCTGCTCCACCCAGATCGTAATCAAGTCAACAATCGTAGTGCACCACCCGAGGTTGTGAGCCGACGCCAATCGGACAGCGTCTTCTCGACGGGCGGGCATAGACTTCGATCCCGGATGAAATTCTGCGCAATGTGGGCGCTTGAATGTAAGAAATCTTCCTTTCGTTAGACTACCAACATGTGACAGCGGTCTCCAAGTTACGCCGATATGCCCAATCTCGGTAGTAGAGGTCTGGCGGTGCGAGTCCACACGTGTCTATTTGGGGAGGAGAGACCTGCAATCACTTTGCAATCACTTAAGTAAACCATCACTGCTTTTCGTGCACTTTCAGTGCCGGTCGTGCTCTGTATGTCATTGCATTTGCGTTTTGGGGGTGGGAGCTTAAGTATTTTCTTTACGTTGCTGACTGTACGAGCGCCAATCCCCGCGACGCTTGCAACCGCTTGTCGCACATCAATACGCGGAAGGTCGGGCAAACTTGCCGAACCCTTGTACTTCCCCCCGATACGCATGTTTTCGAGTGCCCGCTGTTGAAGGTAGGGCTCTAGTGTCAGCGCTAAGCAAGTGCGGACAAATGCATTCCATCCACGCCGGGGTTGATGTTGGGCGAGGATGAACTCTAGGGCCGGTTCTTCGCTGACCGCATACTCGATACAGTTGATGCTTTGCCTACCGTCTAGCAGCGCTAACCGCCAGCGTCCTAAGCCAACGAGGATCGTCCCATTCGTCGTGATGAGAATCGGCTCGGGTGGGAACAGGTCCCTCAACCGTGCAGCGTCGTTGAGCTCGCCCGCCACATCCATCAAGTCCAGTTCATCCAGTGCTCGATGTACCCGGAGTTGCTCTGGGGAACGAACAACCGGACGCCCCTCCAGCCGACTCATCGCGGTCGTACTGAAAGACTGCAGCGGGACTGTAGAGACTACCTCTTCGGCGCGCGAGCGGTGACTAGATGCGAAATCGAGTCCCGCGCTCATAGCAGGCACTCCTTTCGTGCCGCCGCCTTTAGTTTCGAGCCCTGATGACTTGGCGCCAGGATCGGTAGATAGACCAGGGGCTGTTCAGCAACGAAAGTACCCGCAGCCCTGCGGCTTTTTCAATGACCGTACCCGTGATTGTCACTGCACTTCGCCCATCATCCAGCGCTACATCTCGAAGATTTCAGGCCCGTTGCTGGAGCGCATCGATATCCACATCGACGTCCCAGCGGTGAACTATAAAGAAATGCGCTCTACCTCCGTCCCCGAAAGCTCCGCCAGTATTCGCCAACGTGTCATTCGGGCTCGGGATACGCAACTGACCCGTTTCTCCGGATTAAAGGAAAGGCTCTATTGCAACGCCCAGTTGGCTCCTCGCCACATACGCGCCTTCTGCGAGCTTTCCACGGACTGTGAGCGCCTCCTGGAACGTGCCATGGCCCAGCAAAGCCTCACCGCCCGCACCCACGACCGCATATTAAAGGTGGCCCGTACCGTCGCCGACTTGGAGGCAGCCCCCGCCATCGAGCCCAAACACATTGCAGAAGCCATCCAGTACCGGACCCTTGACCGGACCTTCTGGGCGTAGCCCTAAGATTCCGCAAGAGATGGGGGCCTTTCAGAGAACCGAAAAGATTACTTGACCTTCCCTGCAATTGTGTATACATTAGGCCGTTCCTTAGACAATCTTTACTGCTTTTCGGCCATCCTAAGGAACCTCCGTGTGAACATTCAAACCCCATAAAATTGAGCAACTTTGGGGTGTGGCGGAGCATCTATACCAGTGATTTAGGCATCCCGCTCCAAAACCCATCCGACAAGCAGATCGGCGCCGGGAACCGCCAGTCCCAGGTGCAAAGGATAGGGTCCAATGGCCGACATCATACAGTTAGGAGAACGAAGGAAGATGCGCTCTGATCGCGTTTTTGATGCTTTACAGACCTTACGAAACCGTTATATGCTGTGTCAGCTTGCATCCAAAGCGACTCGCAGGTTTCACAAACCCAACACTCGCATCCAGGAGACCATGAACGAAGTCCTGGATAAGATTGCCAGCTCGGAACGGCAAGCGATTCTTTCCGAGCCGGAAAATGTTGCCGAGGCTCAACGGCGGGCTGCCTGATCAGCCCCGCCGCCTGCCCGAGCAGTGCCAGTCTTGCCTAGTTGCCCCCCCTTTGAAAATCTCCGTAGGTGAATATGACCATAGCTGAACTCAAAGAAAAAAATATTACCGAGCTGACCAAGATCGCCCGATCTCTGGATCTGCCCGGTGCCAGCGGACTGCGCAAGCAGGACCTCATCTTCAAGATTCTCCAGGCGCAGAGCGAAAAAGAAGGCCATATTTTTGCCGAAGGCGTGCTGGAAATCTTGCCTGACGGTTACGGCTTCCTGCGGTCTCCCGATTACAACTACCTGCCGGGCCCCGATGACATTTACGTGTCGCCATCGCAGATCCGCAAGTTTGACCTCAAGACTGGAGACACCATCAGCGGACAGGTGCGTCCGCCGCACGAAGGGGAAAAATATTTCGCGCTGGTCAAGATCGAAGCCGTCAACTTCGAATCGCCCGAAGAAGCTCGCAACAAAATTTTGTTCGACAACCTGACCCCGCTTTATCCCCAGGAGCGCTTAAAGCTCGAGACCGTTCGTGAAAACGTCAGCGCCCGGGTCATGGACCTCCTGACGCCCCTTGGCAAGGGGCAGCGCGGCTTAATCGTTTCGCCGCCCCGCGCCGGCAAAACCATGCTCTTGCAAAACGTCGCCAACTCCATCACCACCAACCATCCCGAAGTTGTACTCATGGTCCTGCTGATTGACGAGCGTCCCGAAGAAGTCACCGACATGCAGCGCTCGGTTAAGGGCGAGGTCATTTCTTCCACTTTTGATGAGCCCGCCGCCCGTCACGTGCAGGTCGCGGAAATGGTCATCGAAAAAGCCAAGCGCCTGGTCGAACACAAGCGTGACGTCGTCATCTTGCTCGATTCGATCACCCGCCTGGCGCGTGCATACAACACAATTGTCCCGCCCAGTGGCAAAGTGCTTTCAGGCGGCGTGGACTCGAACGCTCTCCAGCGCCCCAAGCGATTCTTCGGTTCTGCGCGCAATATCGAAGAAGGCGGTTCCTTGACTATCATTGCTACCGCTTTGATCGATACCGGATCGCGCATGGACGACGTCATCTTTGAGGAATTCAAGGGCACCGGCAACAGCGAAATTATCCTCGAGCGCAAACTCGTGGATAAGCGTGTCTTCCCCGCCATCGACATCCAGCGTTCCGGCACCCGAAAAGAGGAACTGCTTATTCCCAGGGAAGATCTTTCCCGTATCTGGGTGCTGCGCAAAGTCTTAAACCCACTATCGCCGGTCGAGGCTATGGAACTGTTAATCGATAAGCTCAGCAAAACCAAGGCAAACGGGGAATTCCTCTCAAATATGAGCTCGCTGTAACTTGCCTGTGTGGCGCGGGCACCCTCGCCCGCGACGGGCTGACATTTTCGCCCTGTAAATACGCTGGACCCCCATTCCGAGTATACTTTTCACTTCCAGACGAGCCCGCGGTATCTCGACGGGAGCGCGAGGCAGACAATTGAAGGAGAGACACACTATGTTCCAGAAAATTGTGAGATTTTCCTATTGGCTGATTCCGATCGTGTTCATGGGCCTCTGTCCGATTGCCCTACAAGCGCAGGACACCGCCGCACCAGAAAAGAAGGAACAGAAGGCCGAGAAGGCAGAGATGAAGGCGGCCGGGCACACCAAGACCGTCACCGGTTGCGTGGAGAAGGGTGACGAGCCCGATGAGTACATGATCACCGGCAAAGATGGGAAAACCTGGGGAGTTACCAGCAAGACTGTCAAGCTCGACCAGCACCTCGGACACACTGTAACCGTGACCGGTTCTGCCCATCGCGAGTCCAAGGCAGAAGCGAAGGCGGAAAAGGCAGAAGAAAAGAAAGAAGGCAAGATGGAGAAAGCGTCCGGGAAAAAGGAATATGGAGATATTGACGCCACCAGCGTGAAGATGGTCAGCGATACTTGCACCAAGTAGGTTGCACGGCGTCCACGATGAGTAAGTGCTGGTGCAGTCGATTTTTCGAGTGAAAACAAAATAGGCCCGGTTTACAGACTGTTACGAAACACTGGGCCCGGCGGAAAATAAATGCGAAGATGCCCTCGCGGGGAGCGAGGGCATTTTTCATGGGCTTTATGCAGGGAGAAGGACGGACGCAAGGAACGCTGTT
>Ga0066690_10000135_pt1 | contig 16630 bp, 11 predicted proteins | sample GraSoiAngelo_139_FD_62303 | JGI IMG/M metagenome (GOLD analysis project Ga0066690, IMG submission 62303) | Grasslands soil microbial communities from the Angelo Coastal Reserve, California, USA - 14_0929_12_20cm | ecosystem: Environmental > Terrestrial > Soil > Grasslands | place: USA...
ACCACAGCAATGCGACTGGCGGCGCCAGCGTTCCTGCTGGGTCTGATCCATGCACGATTCCTGGCGAACACTCCTGCGGCTTGCATGATCACTAGAAAGGCCGGCCGATGGCTATTACCCGCCCGAACCAGGTATCGCCCAAGGACGATTGGAATGCTTCGGTGATTGCGCCCAACCAACAGGCCTCGGAGATGACCACAGTTCCCAGGTCGGTGCTCTTCGTGGGGGCCTTTCCGCGTCCCGCGGGCTTGGACCGTTACGCCTCGGGTGATTTGGCTCTGAGGCTTGAGTCTCGTGGCTGGACAACCCGGGTCACTTCGAGCCGACCTGGGCGATTGGCAAGGCCGTGGAACATGCTGATCGAGACGTGGCGTGCGCGGCATCAATACGCAGTGGCCTGTGTCGATGTCTTCAGTGGTCCGGCGTTTCTCGGGGCGGAGGCGGCGTGCGCCGTTCTGCGGCGATTGGGCAAACCGTATACGTTGATTCTTCGCGGGGGAAATCTTCCGGAATTCAGTCGGCGACACCCGGCACGGGTAAGACGCCTCTTCTCCTCGGCAGTAGCGGTAACTTGTCCCTCCCACTACCTGGTGACAGAGATGCGATCCATGCGAACGGATCTCGTCCTGCTGCCGAACCCGCTGGACGTGGCACGTTACGCTTTCCACGAGCGGCGTCCTCTTTTGCGGCACTTAGTCTGGCTGCGCGCGTTTCATGAGACTTACAACCCGGAGCTGGCTGTTGAAGTGCTCGGACGGATTCGGAAGCAATACGACGATGTTCGTCTGATCATGATTGGGCCGGACAAGGGCGATGGAAGCCTGCAGAAGACCAGGAGGACGGCCAAGAAGCTTGGCATCGATGAAGCGGTCACTTTCCCCGGAGCAGTGCCCAAACTGGATGTCCCAAACCACCTCTCGCGCGGTGACATTTTTCTGAACACTACCAATTGCGACAATACCCCCGTGAGTGTGATGGAAGCGATGGCCTGCGGGCTGCCGGTGGTCAGCACAAACGTGGGGGGAATCCCCTATCTCGTGGAAGACGGAGAATCGGCGCTGCTGACGCCTCCGGCCGACGCAGAGGCGATGTCCAATGCAGTGGTTCGCCTCATGCACGAACCGATCCTGGCCAGGCGCCTTGCCCGGAACGGCCGCCAGCGGGTAGAAGCGTTTGACTGGTCAGTCGTTTTGCCCCGATGGGAAAGATTGCTTGAGAGTGTAACACCCGGCTTTGGCGCGCATTGGGACCATGAACCGTAGCCGACGGCATGAGTCGGCGACTTCAGAGTAGGGCAGGCTTCCAGCCTGTCAGCTCCGAACAGGCAAGATGCCTGTCCCACTCTCTGAGGTTATGGGAAGGGAACACCTCCAAAAATCGGACGTGAATCGAAGGCATGAACCCACCCCCAACCCCTCCGGAGGAGGGGAGTCAATGTCGGGGCGCGCTTGCCGAGTTCCCCCTGGGAGGGGCCAGGGGGGTCGGTTCATGGGAAGCGAACACCTCTCCAAATTTTTGACGTGAATCGGGGCCATGAACCCACCCCCAACCCCTCCGAAGGAGGGGAGTCAATGTCCGGGCGCGCTTGCCGAGTTCCCCCTGGGAGGGGCCAGGGGGGTCGGTTCATGGGAAGCGAACACCTCTCCAAATTTTTGACGTGAATCGGGGCCATGAACCCACCCCCAACCCCTCCGGAGGAGGGGAGTCAATGTCGGGCACGCTTGCCGAGTTCCCCTCCTGGGAGGGGCCAGGGGTGGGTCGGTTCATGGGCAGGTCCGCTAATACGAACCATGCGTAGCGCAATCTCGATTTATCATCGGTTACCACCGTTTGCCCGGGACTTCGTGGCGTCGATTCATGGTCTTCGACTTCGTCGCTGGCGGTACGGTTCGGAAACCGACGTGCTGGTGAAGGAAGCAATTGAACGCGAAACCTGGACGCGTGAGCAATGGAGCGCATGGCGACATATTCAACTCAAAAGGATGTTGCATCACGCAGCCATGTCGATCCCATTTTACCGGGACTTTTGGAGAACTCGAGGCGGCGGCAATCGTGGTGGCCCATTCCTGGAACTCTCCAATTGGCCTGTCCTCAAAAAGGAGAGTGTTCGCAAGCATCCGGAGGCGTTCCTATCGTTAAACTCCGGAAAGGACCTTCGGATGGAGCATACCAGCGGAACAACCGGGACGCCGTTGAAACTCTGGCACGATCGGACGGTGGCCCGATCCTGGTACGCGCTGATGGAAGCGCGGTGGCGCGGGTGGTATGGAGTGTCCCGGCAAGATCGGTGGGGCATCCTGGGTGGACGACTCGTCACGCCAATCGAGCAGAAGAAACCGCCATTCTGGGTTTGGAACGCCGGATTGCGCCAGCTCTACCTCTCTTCGTACCATCTGTCACCCGACACGGTTGGTAGTTACATCGAAGCTCTGCGCTGTAACAAGGTCAAATACTTGTGGGGATACGCGTCATCCCTGTTCTCTCTCGCCATCCTGGCCTCAGAACAACGTCTCGAACCACCCCAACTGGAGGTCGTAATCAGCAACGCGGAGCCTCTTTACGCGCACCAGCGCGAGATCATCAGGGGAGCGTTTGGGTGTCCGGTCCGAGATACCTTCGGCATGAGTGAAATGGTCTGCGGCGCCAGTGAGTGCGAGGCCGGGAAAATGCATCTCTGGCCGGAGGCAGGTCTGGTTGAAATTCTGGAGGATAACTCAGATGATCCGGTGCCCCACGGCATGCCGGGCCGGTTGATCTGCACGGGCCTGCTGAATGACGTGATGCCTCTGATCCGCTACGAGACTGGAGACCGGGCAATTCTCGCGCCTCCCTGGGAAAGCTGCCCCTGCGGCCGGACCTTGCCAATCCTGCGACACATTGAAGGCAGACAAGACGACCTGATTGTAACCCCAGACCGGCGTCGTGTAGGTCGGCTTGATCCTGTATTCAAAGCTGACCTGGCCATCCGTGAGGCGCAGGTGATACAGGAAACCGCCACACGGCTTCGAATCAAGGTTGTACCGACGCCGACCTACTGCAAAGCCACTCGAAACCAACTGATCGATGCCCTGCGGCAGCGGGTCGGTGCTATGGAAATACAGGTGGAGTGCGTAGAACAAATCCCGCGCGGGGCCAACGGTAAGTTCCGCGCCGTGCTCTCATGCATGACTCCGGCCGGCAGACCGCGCCAGACCTAAGCATCAGGCGCCTGTGGTTCCCGCTTAACTGTCTATCCTTGAAAACGTAGGAACGTTATATGGAGAATTCCGACGATATCGGGCAGGCTGAGAAAGTCTTCGATGGGCCATCCAGGTGGAGCGAAATTCCGGCGGAGGAGCTGCCGAAATGGTCCCTTCGCCTTGCACAGGAAGAAAACGTTTCCATCAGACAACACCCTGTTTTCAATCAGCGCTTCCGACGAGTCCTGGCAAAGCCTGTTTATTTGAAGTGTGTCGGTCCTTCCGGCGACGAGTCGGGGTTTGCGTGTGTCTTAAGCTTCGGCTGTGCAGGACTAAAGTGCGGTGTGGTCATTGATGGCCCTCAAGGTCTGGGCGGACGGAGTCCAGGGGGTCAGCAAGCGAGCGCTCTGGTCGATTGGTTTCGCTCTCATGGCTTCGCCTTCGTCCGGCTCAGTCACCGGGATCCGCAGACGGTGGAACTGTTTTCGTCCCTGCCGGGATCGGCGCTTGAGAATCCGCTGCCGTTCATTCCGCGTTATGGGGGGGACTTGGTCATCGGCTTGAAGGCGGACGACAAAAAGATCTTGTCAGGCTTCCAGCAGATCGCACGTCGCGACATCAAGCACGCGACCGAGGCGCAATGCGAGGTAAACCGGACTTCAGACCCGGAAGAGTTCCGGAAACTCGGGCCGGTGTTCCTGGGCAGAGCCCAAAAGAAGGGTTTCCGCATTGGAAAACTCGATGCGTATTTTTCGATGTTCAAGGAGAGCCCGCGGGAGGACATCGTGCGCCTTTATACCGCGAGCTATTCCGGTCAGCCAGTTTACGCAGTCGTTTTCCTTCGAGACTGCTCCACGTTCCATTATTTACTCGGGGCATTGGATAGCGACGCTTTGGGTGGGAATCCCACGCCGTCGTGCCTGCTGCACTGGACCGCTATGCGTGATTACCGAGGGTTAGGTTGTAGCTGGTATAATATTGGCCGTCCGGCCGGACCGGTCTCTACATTCAAGAGAAAATTCCGACCGGTAGAAGCCTCGCAACCGCGTTGCGTCACCTTGATCTTGAAACCTGTGGCCTATCGTCTATGGCTGCGCCTGGTCCTCCCATGGCTCAATCGTTTCTCGACGTGGAATATCCCTGTGGAAAAGCAATCCGCAAAAAGTAGTCACGAACGGACGCATTTGCGTTTGGCCACAGAGATGCCATCGAAGGCACGCTACAGACAATTGAGACTCAGATGAAGTCTGAAAGACGAGAGGTGAAGTCCTTCTCTCCAGAAGTGCCGCTGGTGACAGTGATTATTCCCTGCCGGAATGAAGCAGCTCATATTGAAGCCTGCCTGTCGTCTGTGCTCGCGCAGGAGAAACCCCAGGGCGGCTTCGAGATCATCGTCGCCGATGGAATGTCAGAGGATGGAACGAGGGAGATCCTGGCCCGGTTCCAGAAGAAAGCCGGCGACCTTGACCCTCAACCCTCAACTCTCAACCCTCAACCGCCCAGACGTAGTCCAGTCATCAGAGTGATCGACAATCCCGGGCGCATCGTTTCAACCGGGCTGAACATGGCGATTGGCGCGGCGCACGGCGAGATCGTCATTCGCATGGATGCCCATACCGAGTACGCGCGCGATTATGTTCGCCGATGTGTGGAGCTGATCCAGAGTACCGGAGCGGACAACGTAGGTGGACCCGCGGGAACCAGGCCGACAACGTACCTGGAGCACGCGGTCGCCGCCGCGTACCACTCCCCCTTTTCTGCCGGAGGGGCAAGATTCCATGATGTGGATCATGAAGGCCAGGTGGACACCGTGCCTTACGGCTGCTGGCGCAGAGTTTCATTTGACCGGTTTGGGCACTTTGACGAGGAACTGGTGCGCAACCAGGATGACGAGCACAACCTGAGGATCGTGCGCGGGGGCGGCAAAATCTGGCAGAGCCCAAAGATTAAAAGTTGGTATCACCCTCGGGGATCACTCGCCGCGCTTTTCCAACAGTACATGCAGTATGGCTATTGGAAGGTTCGCGTGATTCAAAAACACAAACTCCCGGCGTCGCCCAGGCATCTGGTTCCCGGCGCATTCCTGCTGACGCTGTTCGTACTCCTAGTGACTTCGGGCCTCGGTCTTCTCGCCTCCGGCCACGGGCCCCTGCCCTCTGGCCTCCGTCCTCTGGCCTCCGTCCTCTGGCCTCTGGCCTTTTGGCTCCTGACGGCGCTGACCGCGTTGTATGCGCTCTGCGTTCTCGGAGCCTCGGTGCTCACTTCCGTGCGGACCGAGTGGAAACTCTTGCCGGTGCTGCCGCTTGTTTTTGCCTGTTACCACTTTGGTTACGGCTGGGGTTTCCTGAGGGGGATCTCGGACTTTATGGTGCTGCGAAGGAGCGCGGGCAAATCATTCTCCCGGATCACGAGAGAAGAGGAGCTGGAACTTACGTAAATCAACCGGACACTTCAACCCCCGTGTTCAAGACAATGCCGATGGCCAAAGACGAGCGTGAACCTCAGCGCATCCGGCGGGTTTACGCCGCCTATGACCAGAAGGGTTGGGCCGAGTCAAAGTGGTCCGCAGCCAACCCCGGCAACCAAGCCATCATTAGAGAACGCGAACGAATGGTCGCAGGCCTCTTGTCCTCCACCGGCTTCCAACCTCTCCATCGACGGAGGATACTTGAGGTGGGATGCGGTTCGGGCAATATCCTGCGCGGTTTGCTGAGCATGGGCGCGAACCCGGAGAACTGCGACGGCCTGGACTTACGCCCCGAACAGATTGCTATCGCGAAGCGCGCCTGCGACCGCGTCCGTTTCCTCGTCGGAAATGCTGCTGACCTGCCATACGAAGATGCCAACTTCGACATCGTCGTCGTGTTCACGGTGTTTTCGTCCATCCTCGACGAACAAACATCGCAGAAAATCGCTCGGGAGATCGACCGAGTGCTGCGGCCCGGAGGCGGTGTGTTGTGGTACGATTTTCGGTTCGACAATCCATCCAACCCCAACGTGCGCGGAATGAAGAGAAGCGGCATACGTCACCTGTTCCCGCAGTACCGGCACGCGTACCAAACACTGACACTGATTCCACCTCTGGCGCGTCGGCTCGGTCCTCTTGCGCCTGCCCTTTACCCTGTCCTGGTCAAGCTACCCATCTTGCGAACGCATTTGCTGGGCATGCTCACTAAAAATTGAGTTCGGGTTCCGTCCAGGGATCAAACGTACAACGATATCCCTGTCCAGTTTCTGGCTAATCCCTGGATTTCTCGGCAGAAGTTGATTGCTTGTTTACTACCAGATCTTCTCAGGTGCCGTCGGATGAATGTTCGCTTGGCAGAAATGCAACGGCTGTCTATTGCTGTTGCGCCCGGCAATTGTGATGGCTTAACGCTTGCTCACTTTCGCGTCGGCGAGTTGAGAAAGTCGAAGTACGACTTGAATTTCATCACAAATATTATCGCTCTCATACGATTGCCATGCGGGCTGGCCTTGTGCCTGGCCTCTGCGTTCGGTCAGGACTACCTGGTCAAACCCGTGGTTCCAGCTTTGACCCAGGATAGTAACACGACGTTCCTGGTGGACCTGACGACGGTCAAGACTCGGGCCGACTTTGCGTCGGGAAACACGCAACTGACGCTGGTCCCTGCCGGCTTTGTGTCGGGAGGCGGCTACAAAGGGGTGGTCGGCTTCGCCACTCCCGGCAATTTTTCGTCCAACGCCTGGACGCTGGAGATGATTATTCGACTTCCCTATGACGCGTCCGCGCTCAACCCAATCGTGCTGGGCACATGGAGGAGCGACCCGCAGGCGTTCGCTTACACTCTGCTCCTGGACGGTGGATGGGGAGTGCGGACCAAACTGTATAGCTGGGACCCCAAAGATTACTTTCTGGCCCAGCCGTACGCCGGAGGCGATGGCCAGTCCATCCAGACCAGCGGCACGGACAAGTGGGTTTACGTGGCGTTCGGATGCGACTTTTCCGCGCAGCGTTGCCTGACCGTCGCGCGGGAGCTCACGGGCGACCTCCTGAATCACGACATCACCTTCGCGCCATCACCTTCGTTGGATACGAACTTCCTCAGCGGTTTCGCAGCGAACCAGCAGCCAGCGGAACTGGCGCGCCGGTGGCGGAGCGCGGGCCAGCGATTTGCCCAAAGCATGCCTCCCACGTTTGCCTTGGGACACCCGTCCGTTGAAATTCGTGCGATCCGGTTGAGCAACCGCTACCGCGCCGAGGTTTTCGATGTTGCTCCACTGCTGCCGCAATCGGACGCCACCACCTGGGCGCCGCAGTCTCTGGATGCGACTCGGGCTCGAACCCACACTGTGCTGCGCGACGTAGGGTACCCAAGCTACAACAATTTTCGCACGTTGACCGTCAACGAAGGGTACCTGCCCCTCGCGCCCGGGGATCCGGCGGTTTCCATCCAGTTGACGAATGTGCCGATCGGGCTTTATTCCTTCTTCGTGTACGGCGCCGTGGATCCCGCCGGCCGAACCAATCTCGCGCGCGTGTGGCGACCCTTCCCGATGGATTTTGAGGCGCATAACGCCGCCGGCGTGCCTCTGGCGCATGGGCGAATGCCGTTGAAACAGTCTTTCGTGCCCCGCCGCATGCAGGGCTTTCATTTTCACGTGGACAGCCCGGGGAACGTCACCGCCACGTTTCGCGTCCCCACCAACGCCATGGAAACGGCCTGGATTCAAAAGATCGTCCTGGCCGATCAGTTGGCCGGCCTGCCGGATGCCGCCGTCAAGACCTCCCAGAACATCGCCACCGGCGCCGCCAACCAGGAAACGATTCTGACCGACGCGCGGAAACAACGTGACGATGCGATCTGGGCCGCTCTGCCGCCACTGAATGTCCCACTGCAAGTGGAGCCCCAGGTGGTCCAGTTCGAGAGGCCGCCGGCAGGGGCAGCGCTGGACGCCTGGGTTACCAAGGCGTTTCAGAACGTGGCTCCAGGGGATCAACCCGATTACACCTTTGCTCCGCTTGACTTCCTGAACACCAGAACGGGGCAAATTTTTCCCCAGACCAATATCCTGAACGGAGAACCTTGGCCAGGCCAGTTCCGCGATGACGGCACGGGAATCTTCTTTCGCCAGGCGGACTTCCCGTCGCTCGCGACGGACATTTACAACACACCGCGCGCCGAATTGCTGGGTTATCGCTATCTCTTGTTCGCCGGAGCCATCATGGATTCACGGGGCGATTACTACGGACTGGAGCTGCCTCTCAATTATTTCAATAGCGGGGACCCGAATGTCGGTCACGACGGAGCCATGGCCCTCGTCCGGTGGGCCTACGACTGGCCGGCACTCGAGATGAACCTGCACGAGGTCCGCTTGTGTACGCACTCCCCCGATTTCGAATATGATACTGACTGGAGCGCGTCACGGAACGGCAAGATGTACTACACGGGCTGGTCCGGAAATAACGCACAATGGCTGTTGGAGGCGTATGACCAGGTGTTTCCCTACCTTGCGGGAAATCAGGTTTTCGCGGATGCCGTGCATCGCCATGTCCCCTGGGTGAACACGCCTCAGGATGTCGTCCGACTGTTGGATCGCTACCTGGTCTTCGCCAGCGTGCGGGACGTTAAACGCGGCCTCATCGAGGGTGCCGCCAATATTGAGGACGCCGCCGGGCAAGTGCTTGGTCCAAGTCCGTTGACCCGCGACCTCTTCGATCTTACCAAGCAATACAGCGCCATCTATCCATTAGAGGGGACCTACCAGGAGCTTTATGGCACGGCACTGTCCCGTTCCGGCGTTTACTATATCGGCTCTTACATGGTCTATGCCTTTCGGAGCGCTCAGGAAATCATCACGAAAGCAGCTCGGATCATGAGCGCCAAACAGCAAGGAGTGCCCGTCCCAATGGACCTGTCGGATGTGGCGAAATACCCCAAGGTCAGGAGCGCTGGCAACTTCCTCCTGGATATGTGGGTCGCCGGCGGGTTCCCGTTCATGGTTGGCGATGCGAGCGGGGGACCGCACACCGGCCTGCAGGCCACAAATCGCCTGGTCCTGGCCAAGGAGGCGGTAAGCCAGGCGTTTAAGCTGTATGGTGACCCGCGCCACGCATGGGTATTGAGGAGTCTGTTAGGAGATACCAACAATCAAAGTGCCATCACTGCCGCTGCCGGTGTCCTGGATCCCATCCTTCATGCGGACTCCCGTGTGGTGCCGGACTATGGAGCCATTCTGGAACTGGAACCCGATGAAACGAACATCCTGAAGAAGACTTCGGCGACCCTCCGGCTCGGCATTGGTCAGGGGCATTCACACAACGATTATCTCGACCTGAACCTGTTCGGAATGGGTTTGCCATTGGCGGTAGACCTGGCGTGCCGCAACGAGGGCAACTACTGGTCGCGGCCCCAGGCAGGCTGGAGCTTCCTGCACAACCATGCCCTGGCCCATGACAGCGACGATCCGAATGGCGCCGGGGCGCAAACCGGCGAACCGTGGCTCCGGGCCTTCGCTCCTCCGCTCCTGCGCGCCAGCTATGTCGATCAAAGCGGAACGACGCAACTGGATCGGGACGTGGTTTTGATGCAGGTAGGCGACACCGAAACCTATTACGCGTTTGACGTGCAGCGGCTGCGCGGTGGCGCTTTTCACACCTGGGCCTTCCACGGCTGCGAGAGCCGGTCTCTTCAACTGAATGTGCCGATGGCGAACGGGATGGTGAACTGGACTGACCGCACTCTTGAGGGAACTCAGTTTTCGGGATCGTCCTCCAACACTCTGCAAGCCACCTGGATCATGACTCGTACGACCAACAACTTCGCCTACACCTTCAACGGAGGTGGCACGCTGCACACTGTCGCTTGTGAACCAACGGTCCTTGCGGCACTTTACAATCCGGCACTCCCAGAGGTCAAAGTGCGCGCCACGCTCCTCGGGCGCAGCCGCGACGCCGTCTTGCAAGGGAACCCTTACTCAGACCAGTATTCTTATTGCTTCCCGTTCTTGTGGGTCCAGTGCACGAATGAAGTCGAGTCGGTTTATCCCGCGGTCTATGAGTGGTATCGGGGCAACACTTCGGTTGTTGCCAGAGCCGAGTTGATCCAGACGAACCCCCTCCAGGTGAAGATCACAACGACAACGGGTCAGGTGGATAGTTATGAATTCACTCCGGATCACTGCCTGGCCGTGTCCCGTGACTCACAGGGAATACGCTGGGCCAAGTTGTCCGGCTACGCACAGGTCACCTCGCCGGATTTGTCGCTTGCTCCGGGCACAAATTACGACGTCATCATCACGGGCATCAACTACGCGACACATCGCCTGACCACCTCCGCGCCGCTGCCCGATGACCCTGGGGTGGTCGCCGGAAACAGTGGCCGTCACATTTTCCTTCATCTCCTTGGCTCGGCAACATCGTTTGGGTGGGAGGATGATCTGCTGGTGCAGCAGGGCCAGATCACGGACCTGCACGTGACCGGGCCGGACACGATCGCCCTGACATCGGATCAGCAGGTATTCTCCGGAGGCAGCGGTAATCGGAAGGTTGAAGCGATGACCGTGACGACCGAGGATGGCCAATGGCACTTTCGCGGTGGCAGGGTCATAACCAAGCCTCTCGGTTCAGCGCTGAACTCGGGTGTGTTTACCGATGCCAACGGCGATGGACGCGTGGATATGAAAACATACGAAATCGGAGTCGGCGACCATGCGACCTTGCCGGTCGATATCACTATCCAGCGAGCCTCCTTCGGCTGGCAGGCGAAGTCCAACGTCCCTGTGCGCGCGACAATCAATGGCGTTTTTTTTAATCTACTCGCTTCGACCGGATGGCTAAACCTGAGCCCGGACGGCAAGATCGCGCCCCAACCCCCTACCGGTTTGCGGATCGTCAAGTAAATCTGCTTTAAGTTGCATCGGTAACGGGTGGGTCGCGGGCGGCCTCACCGGACACCTGGAAACGCAGTATTTGACACCGCATCCGGTTCCTCAGCCGGCATGAACCACCACCACGACCCGCCTAGAGCGCCGGGGCGCCCGTTGATTGAGTCTATCCTCAAATGATCGCAATGATGTATCATGACATCGAATCGGCCGACCGCCTCAATGAAAAGCGCGGTACTTCCGCCTACTTGTATGTCACGCCCGCCGAGGCTTTTCGGCGCCAACTGGAACTCATCCGTTCACTAGGTTTGCACGTGTCAACGTGGTCCGGTTACTTACAAGCAATGCGGACAGGCCGCGCCGACCTGAGTCGTACGGTTATTCTGACGTTCGATGATGGTCATGAATCGGTAGAGAGCGTAGCGATGCCCATAATGAACGAGTTCGGATTTGCTGGAACGACGCAGGTGATTTCGGGATTCGTTGGCAAGCCAAACAAATACACTTTGAACGACGCCCAGTTGCGCCGACTTCGGCAAGCAGGCTGGGACATTGGGGGGCATGGCTTCAATCATATTGTACTGACCGAACTGGATGATGAGACGTTGGCGTTCGAGCTTCGTGAGGCGAAACGGGTTCTCGAGCAAGTGCTCCGGGAACCGGTCGAAATGATGTCCATTCCACACGGTCCCTATAGTCGCAGAGTCCGCTCAGCCATTATTAATGCCGGATACCAAGCTGCTTTTTGCAGTTCGCCAGGGATCAATCAAACTGGAACCGATCGCTTTTCTCTGCGGAGGATGACCATTACCCAGGCGGTGGACCTCCCGACGTTCCGACAAATGGTAACGCTTGACCCTTGCTTCTACATGAAAGAGGGCTTGCGACGGTTTGGCTACCGAACCTTGCAACGGCTCATTGGTTCGAAACGGTATGAAATCGTTCGCGCCTCGCTGCTCAGAATTCTGGCGATGTCCAAATGATGTCAACACCATGAGCAACAGACATCTTCGCGTCGGGGTATTGATTAATCACGGCTCCGCGCTTGGCCGCAGCTTGCTCAACCATCTTGATGACAAAGGTGGCGTTAATACTCTTTTCATTTCCCACTCGGATACAGGGCGGGAAAAGTGGAAGCGGATTGGGAAGCTGATTAAACGCGACGGCATCGTGCGCATCGTCGATCAAGGGTTGGGAAGCATTTACCGGAAGCTGATTTGGGGACGGAACGAAGCGCGGCAATTGGCCGATCTGATCGATCTTGAAAAAGTTAACGCTTCACTCCCCCACCATATCCGCGTTTACAATGTGCCGTGTGTGAACAGTGCGGAGATGGAGGCAGTCTTGCGAGAAGCTGATCTCGACGTCCTCTGTGTCATGTGCAAAGAAATGCTGCCCAAGTCGCTCCTTCGCATTCCGCGTCGGGGCGTCATTGGTCAGCATCCTGGCATCACACCGCACTACCGGGGCTCGTGGTCAGCCTTTTGGGCATTAGCTAACGGAGAACCGCATATGATCGGCACTACGGTCTTCGTGATGGACGAACGGGCGGATACCGGTGCCGTGATCTACCAGGAGCGGGTCGAAATCGAGCCAGGTAAGGACACTTTCTACTCATTAACCGTTAAAGGACAGATAAAATCAGCGGTACTCATGGCACGGGCGTTGGACGATCTCCGGCATGATCGGCTAAAATCCTTTAAGCGTGTCAGTAATCGAAAGAAGACCTATTACCCAGTGCCAGGTCTCACCGATTTTGTTGCCTCGCGTCGAAGAGTTAACTCTGCTCTGGCCAAAGCAGCCCGGCAGACCACCAGCACTTCTGAAGAGATTTCACGCGTCGCCACGCGACTTTGAGTCTATGGACTGGCTCTATAACATCTCTCTGAAGCTCCTTTATCCGACTTCGCTTTGCCTGGTCTTGCTGCTCGCGGTGGCTTTCCTCCGCAAGCGCAAGGTGGCCACTCGGATTTGCTTTTGGATGGCTGTGGCGGTTCTGCTGGTGTGTGGGAATGGCTGGCTGTCCGGCGGCCTGATCCGGCACTTGGAATGGCAGTATCTGCCGTCAAATCCTGTCCCTGAAGCGGACTGTGTCGTGATCCTCAGCGGCGGCGTCCTGAGCCGGATTCCGCCCCGGCCCACGATCGAAGTCGGCGAGGCAGGGGACCGGGTTCTCTATGGCGCCTACTTGTTTCGCCAGGGCAAAGCGCCGCGAATTGTTTGCACGGGCAACGTGGCGACCGGCGGGTTCGCCGCGCGTCCCGTCTCGGAGGATATGGCGGAGTTGCTCGAAACGCTCGGTGTGCCCAAGCAAGCGATCATCACGGAAACAAAATCCGGGAACACCCACGAGCACGCGAAAAATCTTTATCCCGTATTCCAGGAACGTGGATTCACCAACGTGTTGTTGGTGACCTCGGCGATGCACATGCCAAGGTCCATCGGCGCGTTTCGGCGACTCTGTCCCGGGATTGAGTTTATTGCCGCGCCAACTGATTTCCGTGTGACCGAAGGAATTCCCAAGCCGTGGTACAGCAAGGCCACGGCCCTCATTCCAACACCGAAAAATCTGTCCGACTTTTCCGAGGCGATGCACGAATACCTCGGCTTAGCGTATTACAAGCTAAGAGGGTGGATGTAGGGGAAAAGCAGAAAGTAGAAAACAGAAAGCAGAGATTGTGAAGGGCCGCTTACCAGAGGAATTTCGACAGCGGGCGAAACGCTATGCCGCGGAGGCAATCAGGCTTTTTGTGAAACTGCCGAAGGAGCGGGAAGAGATTCGTGTCCTGGGCAAACAGTTGCTTCGTTCAGGAACCTCGGTCGCTGGGCACATTCTTGGCCTGTGAAATAGCTCGATGATCTACGTTTACGTGCTCCGCTCTGTTCGTGACGGTCAGCTCTACACTGGTTGCACAAATGATCTGCGCAGTAGATTCGCCCTCCATAACTCGGGGCAGGTTCCGTCAACGAAAGAGAGGCGACCTTTCGAGCTGATCTACTACGAGGCCTGTCTCAATGAACGAGACGCTTTCCGGCGAGAGAAGTATCTTAAGACAACGTACGGGAAGCGGTACATCAAAGTACGGTGTAGGGATTATTTCACAGGCTGAAGAAGCGTCTCGTGCCCGATCTGACGACGAGTTTGTCTCCAAACTCGCGCAATTCAGGAGGCCGACGAGTCCAGTCTATGGCTAGAGCTTCTCCGTGAGGAATCTGGCGTCCCTGCTGATTTGACGGCTTCCCTTGAGCGGGAGTCTTGTGAACTGATCGCAATCTTCACCACCACGATCAATCGAACGAGGGAAAAGCAGACAGCAGAAAACAGAAATGAATTTCTGCTTTCCCAACTTGTGCTTTTGAACTGACTGCTTTCTGTTTTCTGCTTTCTGCTTTTCCCCATGAAAATTCCATTCTACAAACCCAGCATCGGTGCTGAGGAAATCAACGAGGTTGTTGATACGCTCAAGAGTGGCTGGCTCACGACCGGGCCCAGGACGAAACAGTTCGAGCGTGAGTTCGCCGATTACCTCAAACACAAGCACGCCGTCGCGGTCAATTCCTGCACCGCCGCACTGCACCTCGCGCTGGAAGCCATTGGCCTGAAGCCGGGCCAAAGCGTGATCGTGCCCACCATGACGTTCGCCGCCACGGCCGAGGTGGTCCGGTACTTCGGCGCGAGCCCGGTCCTGGCTGATTGCCGTGTAGAGGATTTCAATCTCGACGTCGCGGACGCCGAGCGGAAGATTCAGTCTGCGCTGGCCACCAGCCAGTCGGTTGTTGCGATCATGCCGGTCCATTATGGCGGTCAAGTAGGGGACGTGGCCGGTGTCCGGTCGCTCGCACGGCGCTACAACCTCAAGATCATCGAGGACGCTGCGCATTGTTGTCCCGCATTTTATCGAGAGGAAAGCAGGGAGCAGGGAGAGAGCGGGCAGAAGGCAGAGGACGGAAGACAGAAGTCAGTGGTCAGTGGTCAGTGGTCAGTGGTCAGAGGTCAGTCGTCAGCGGTCCGTGGACCCATCTCCCCTCTTCCATCTTCCATCAACCCTCAACCTTCAACCCTCAACCTCCTCAACAACGGCTGGCTCCCCGTCGGCAGCTCGGCCGATGTCAGTTGTTATTCCTTCTACGCCAATAAGACCATCACCACGGGCGAAGGCGGCATGGCCTGCACGGATAACGAGGCGTACGCCGACCGCATGCGGATCATGTCGCTGCACGGCATCTCCCGCGACGCGTGGAAGCGCTACACGGCTGAAGGGAGCTGGTACTATGAAATCATCGCCCCGGGTTTTAAATACAACATGACGGATATCGCGGCGGCGATCGGGCTTCAACAACTGCGCAAGGCCGAATTGTTCCATCGCCGACGAACGGAACTGGCCGGCCGTTACAGCGAGTTGCTGGCGGAGGTTGAGGAACTGATTCTCCCCCGGCTCCAGCCGGACCGGATTCATTCCTGGCACCTCTACGTGATCCGGTTGAGACTGGACCGGCTGAAAATCGACCGCGCTCAGTTTATTGCTGAGTTACAGCAACGCGGGGTGGGCACTTCGGTTCACTGGATGCCGCTGCACATGCACCCCTACTACCGGGACACGTATGGTTACGCGCCGGAGGACCTGCCCACGTCCTGCTCGTTGTATCCGGAAATCCTCACGCTGCCGCTTTATCCGGATATGAGTGAGAGCGACGTGGGCTATGTGTGCAATTCGATAAAGGACATCGTCGCCATGAACCGGCGCGTCGGCGCCACCCAACACCTCCCCGATAACCTCCCCGGGGCAGGTGCGCCAGCCCGGCAAGACAATGCACGGGCCGCCGCCGTAGAGTGCTTTGTAAACAGTCGCGGTGCTGGAATCTGACAGAGGCCTTCGATACGAACAAATCCGGGCGGTCCCTCAACCAATGAATTCCGAGGATCAATTCATCTCTCGCGCGAAACCCAAACGAGCATTTGATGTTCTCTGCTCCGGTGTTGGATTGCTGGCACTTTGGCCGGCGGGGTTGCTGATTGGCCTGCTGATCAAGCTCACGGGCAAAGGTCCCATCTTCTACGGGCAAACCCGGATCGGCCAGTTCGGGAAACCGTTTCGCATCTGGAAATTCCGGTCCATGATCGTCCATGCCGACCAGATGGGTCCGCCGTTGACAAAAGGGGAGGACGCGCGGATCACCTGGATTGGCCGATTCCTGCGCAAGACGAAGTTGGACGAACTGCCCCAGCTCTGGAACGTGTTGCTTGGCGATATGAGCTTCGTGGGGCCGCGTCCCGAAGTGCCGCGTTATGTGGATCGCTATACCCCGGCGCAGCGCGAGATTTTGCGGTTCAAGCCGGGCATCACGGACATGGCCACGATGCTTTTCCGCGATGAAGAAGCGCTCCTGCGCGGCACTGAAGACGTGGAAGGTTTCTATCTTCAATACTGCCTGCCGAAGAAGATCGAACTGAACCTGCAATATGCGCGACGCGCCGGTGTGTTCCAGGACATCTGGATCATCATCCAGACACTGTGCCCGTACTGGCTCGGCGTAATGATCATCTACGCCATCGCGCTGTCAGTCAGCTTTTTGATTTCCTACGAGTTGCGCTCCGACTTCCG
>Ga0066690_10000140_pt1 | contig 16448 bp, 17 predicted proteins | sample GraSoiAngelo_139_FD_62303 | JGI IMG/M metagenome (GOLD analysis project Ga0066690, IMG submission 62303) | Grasslands soil microbial communities from the Angelo Coastal Reserve, California, USA - 14_0929_12_20cm | ecosystem: Environmental > Terrestrial > Soil > Grasslands | place: USA...
TTCGAAGCGTGGGGCTTGCCTTCGAGCCTATTGGGTACCGCGCTTCAGATTATCGTTCAAAATGACGGATTCTGCGATATCGCGCATTGACCTCCGCCGTTGCTGGCTCTCCCGCTGCAGCGTTCGGTAGGCTTCTTCCTCGCTGATCCTTAAGTCGCGTTGGAATATGCCTTTAGCGCGGTCGACAGCCTTTCGCGTTTCAAGTTTATCCGAGAGGGCGGACCTTTCGGTCTCGAGTGCGGACTTTTCATTCTCCAATAGCAGGCGCTGCCGTTCCTTTTCCTCCAGCTCACCAACTGATTTCTGAAGCTCAGCGGTCCGTTCGGCGACGCGGATTTCCAGTTGGTCACGAGCCTGCCGAAGGGCCTCCTCGGTTCTTCGCATCGAGGAGCTCACCCAGCTTGCTACCACGGCACAGGCGATGAACGAACCAAAATATGCAACATCGCTAGCATCGACCGCGAACGTACGGAACGGCGGGACAAAGAAATAATCGACCAGAAGCGTTGAAACCAGGACCGCCAAAAATCCTGGCTTCGAGCCGCCGAACCAGGCGCTGGCCATCACAGCGGCAAAGAACACGAAAAGGAACGGATATGGAAAGAAACGCTGCAGGAGGAGAGTTGAGACGAACGCAACCGCCACGAATACGAGGGCTATCCCGTAGCGGCGGATCGCTATCATCTGTAGCTCGCCACCGGCTACAGCTCGGTCCTGGCCAACGTTGAATTCAACCGGTATCGACACAGTTCCCCGGTGCGTACGACCTTCTCAAACTAACAAACGCCCGCTACGGGCGTCAATTCTTGGCGGCGGAAATGCGAACCGGGCTACTCCCAATCCTGTTCGGTTAACCCTGGCTGTTCATAAATCCTTCCGAGCGCCGGAAACCCCTAATTTCAATTGGGGGAGGAGGCGTGCTATTGTGTGCCGGCAATCAAAATGGCTCTCGCCGCTTGTTGGCGCGCCGTTCGACTGCACATTCTGTTCCCTGAGCCGAAGTCCGAAGGCGAAATAGAATCAATGCTTCTGCTTCAGCGATCTTTTCCGATAGTTTTTGAGGATCGCTCTCCACCAGGGCCTCATGATAGGCCTGCTGCCACTCTAAAACTTGTCCGCTGGCCACCCTCATCTCCCCACAGCAGTTCCATCAGAGATCAAGATATAAGAACAACTCGTGCGGCACCGGCCGGAGGTTTACGGGAGCCAGTTCGCGATCCCGCTTATAGGTGATCCAGGTTTCAAGCATGTCTGGCGTAAAGACATCGCCTACGAGCAGCCAGTCGTGATCTTTCTCAAGAGCATCGAGCACCTCTCCAAGAGAGCCCGGGGTGCTCTTGACCTTCGCGGCTTCTTTGCGTCGTGTCCGAGATGACTCAGCCGGACAAACGTAATGCAAGATAGCGCCTCTCGTTTCAGCGTCGAAAGAGGGAATCAGAGCGACTTCTTCGTCGACTCCGCGCGCAGTTTGCAGATTGTGAAAGGAGGAGTCAAATCCAAACTTTAGATTGCAACGATTTGAATTCCACGCATTATCGGGTTAACGCAACACCGCTTGCTTTAGGAACGAACTGTTATTGTGACCAAACCTTCGCCTTTTCCAAGCTGTGATCGTACGATTTCTGTATGTTCCCGAACGTCTGCGTGGCCGGGCGATTTGAGTTAAGGCTGGGTCACAACTCCAGCCGGACGCAACCCCCTCCCCAACGAACCATCCCGTACCCTCCGTGCCGCAACGTTTAGATTTATCGTCCTCAAAACCCAGCGCCAATTCTGGGCATCTTGCGAACACTCCCGCCTCTTTGGACGGTTGCCGCGCGGCGAATTGGGTTTCGAATTGTAAACGTAGAGAGCAAGTGATTGCCTCATTGGGAAAGCCAAGACAGACAAGAATTGACTGTCAAGTATCCTAAACGTAGCTTCTTCATAGTGGGCTACCAATTGTACTAAGGGACCGCACACACGTTTGCGAATTGGTGAAATCCGATCGCGTAGAGCTACCTATGGACGGGATGGACCGCAATGTAGAACAAATCGATGAGATCCTCCGGCGGCTGGAGCGGCGAGATTGGTGGCTCTGGTCGACGGCTATAATCGTGTCCCTATTGTTGACGACCGCGGTAGTCTCGACTGCCCTTCCCGCCATAAGGACAGACCCCGATGACTTTTTCAGATACAACTTGAACCGAGCCGTTGGGGGGTTGGTAGGCTTAGTTCTGCTCTTCAATATTCACGCGGTCTACCAACAGGTTTTGATCAAACGGTTCCGGCGGAAACTGGCCGAACAAATGATTGTCGAAGCGGGGCTTCGAACGCGTGCTGAAGAATTGGAAAAAATCGCAATTTTTGATCCCACAACCGGACTTTACAACGCTCGCTTTGCGGATCAACGCCTAGCGACCGAGGTCGCCCGGAGCCACCGGTATGGCTATCCTTTGACGATCGTCCTTATCGAACTTGAGGGATTCACTCGGATTGCCGGGTTGGGGGGCCAATCGGCCGCGCGGAAGGTTTTGCAGGAGTTTGCCCACATCCTCACTCAGGTTGTTCGTGTCGCCGATGTGGCAATCAGCCTCGGTGGTGGCGAATTCATGCTCCTTCTCCCGGAGTGCACTGTGGAGGAGGTGCCTCGCCTGCTCCATCGTCTCGGTTCGCCAGAAGTGGAATTATCTGGACAGAGAGTTGTCGTTCCATTCTTGATTCGCTCCGCAGCCTATCAGCCCGGTGAGTTACCAGAGGAACTACTTCGACGCGCTGAGAATGCCTCCTCTAGCAAGTCAACCGCCCTGCACCCCCTGGCGGTCCAAGGGCCCCTTTCGTGAACCTTCCGAATGCGGCTGTACGCCGAAATCTCCAATAGATTTGCTTTCTGCGCGGAAACTGGTCAGAGTTTTGCAGCTTTGCAGGGCTTAGTCTCCAGGAGTGAACGCCCGCGCTCTTAATTCGATTGCCTTCAGCCTCTATCAAGCGAGCGACCTCTTTGCAGACCGCTTCATAGTTGTATCTTGGACACCAGCAAAGACTTAGAACCAAAGCGCAAGGAAGTTCTAGTTAAGATGTCGATTACGGCCTATGAAGCATACTTCTCTGCTCTTGGCGGCCTTGATGGGGCTGCTCGTGGGCCAGCCAGCAAAAGCGCAAGGACCTGACTGGGACGCACAGATCCGCCAACGTGTCGCTGCCCATCAGCTCAGAGAAGCTTTACAGATTGTGGAGAATCGCCTAGCGCAGGCGCCGGAGGATCTCGAAGCCGCCGGGTGGCGGGCCAGACTGTTGGCGTGGACAGGACGTTGGCAAAAGGCCGAGGCTCAGTACCGGCATCTTCTTGTACTTGTTCCGCGCGACGTCGACGTACTAGTTGGCTTGGCGAGTTTGCTGACTTGGAAACACCAGTATGAAGAATCTCTCTCGCTCCTTGAAAATGCTACGCAAATCGATCCCAACCGATCCGACCTCTATCTTAGTAAAGGACAAGCCCTCCGAGGGTTGGGTCGCACCGAACAGGCTCGCGTGGCATTCAAGCAGGCACTCGTTTTACAGCCCTCCAACGCAGATGCACGGGCAGGTTTGGCCTCCCTTGATGACGAAACACGTTACGTTCTTCATTTCAATGCCGATATCGACACCTTCAACTACATCCGTACTGCTGAGGCATTTACCACCAGACTCAGCATTCGAATGAGCCCGCGATGGTCCACCGACATCTCCGGTATTAGTCAACAGCTCTTTGGCCAAACGGCAGGCAGGTTTCTCGGGAGTGCCACTTATCGACTCACGGCGCACGATTCCCTTACCTTGGGCGGTGCCGTGGCTAACCACCAGGCCGTCGTTCCCAAGAGCGAGAGCTTTTTCGAATATGGCCGAGGCTTAAGCTTCGGTGAGTCGGCGCCGGTGCGTGGAGTGGAAGTAACTTATCACCAGCACTGGTTCTGGTATCAAAACGCTCGTGTGCTTGTGCTTACTCCGGGCATTGTCTTCTATTTCTCTCGGGATTGGACCTTCTCGTTTGAGGGCACGGCCGCGCGGAGCCACTTGTCAGGTTTAGGTGCGGAGTGGCAACCTTCGGGCTCGATTCATTTGAATTTCCCCCTTTACCGCTCCCTCTCGGGGAACTTCTTGTTCGGCGTCGGCACAGAAAACTTCGCGATGGTCGATCAGATTGGGCGATTTTCGGCGCGCACGTTTGGTGGCGGGCTTAAATACTCCTTGAGCTCGCGTCAGGAACTCACCAACTACGTCTTCAAGCAAAACCGGTCGCAGGGCCAAACTCAAACGAGTTTTGGATTCAGCTATGCGATCCATTTTTAGCTGGATTTGGCGCCTAGATCCAGAGAACCATGTCATATTAGCAATTCTTGACTTTGCGATTGCGGTCGGCTCTCTTCTTGGATTTATTTTCATACGGCGTGCCTCTCGGCGTCGCTACTTCCGCAGACGGGATGAACGGACGCTTGCCATTCGCAAGCGATGGGACGCTATAGTGAGCGGTAACGTGCCACCGGAGGCCTGGCGATTCGACTCACTCGACCGTGACATCGTTGAGGCCATCCTGCTCGATCGGTTGGACTTGGCCCCCTCCGGAGAAGCGGAAAGGCTAATGCACTGTCTACGTTCCAGTGGCCTTCTCGATATACGTATCTATGAGGCGGGTCATTGCAGCGGCTGGCAGCGTCGGCGCGCGTTGGTTTGCTTGGGGAGGATGCATGCTGCGGAAGCTATCCCTGCTCTCGCGGAGGCCCTCGGTGATCCCGATGCGAAGGTACGTTTGGCCGCCCTCCGGGGACTAGGCAGCGTCGGGTTGCCTGAAGCTTCCGCGCCCATTCTTGAACGGGTGGTTTTGGGAGACCTACAAGTGCCAGCGGCACCCCTCCAGAACGCACTCCTCAATTGCTGCCGTCTGCGCCCTTCGCTCTTGCTTTCCTACGTGCTCCGGGCCGAGGACAGCGTGCGACCTCTATTGGCCCGAGTGCTGGGTGAGGTTGCGTCACAAGAACTCGGCGAGGATTTACTGCTTTTGGCCTCCGATCCTCTAGCAGATGTACGTGCCTCCGCCGCGCGGGCGCTAGGCGAAGCCGCACCGGCCTTGGGGCTGAGCGCTCTTGCTAACCTCGTGCACGACGAGGAATGGTTTGTACGGCTCCGGGCAATCGCGGCTCTCGGTCGCTTGCACGACGCGCAGTCCATCCCGCTTATGGTTGAAGGCTTATGTGATTCCAACCGCCACGTCCGTTTACGATCGGCGGCAGCGCTGGCCCGTTTTGATGCACAGCTCGAAGAGATTTTCGGATTGGTGAGGCAGAAGCATGATCGATACGCCATGCAGGCACTAGTCGCCGAACTTGAACGTTCCGGTGCGCTTTTGCATTTGGTTGAATCGTTGCCGAATGACGCGAGCTATCAGTCTACGGAGTGCCTCTTGCTCACAGCGTTCCGCGCCGGCGCAGAACGGTTCCTGGTTGACATACTCGCGCATCACGTGGACTTGCACGTCAGGATTGCCGTAGCCCGAGTACTTGCACGTTCGGGCGAAATTCGGCTGATTCCAACACTGGAACAGCTCGCTGCCTCCGCGCCCTCGTGGCGCGGCCAATGCGTGACTCGCTGGGTTCTCCAACAGTTACGCGAGAGTCCCGTCCCACAGCCGATGGGGTGACCGCGTGATCTTCCGGTTCATAGAGATTTCTAATGACACGTTGTTCGCTTATTACCTCCTGTCGAATCTCATTTACGTGGTGCTCTTGATCGCGGCGGTGTGGACTAGCACGGTCCACCAACGGCATCTCGCTGGCATGCCAATGACGCGCCTGATGAGTTCACCGCTTACTCCCCCGGTTGCTTTGCTCGTACCCGCACGAAACGAGGAGAAGTCCATTGTCGAGTCCGTGCATTCACTGCTCGAGCTGGATTACCCCGGGCTCGAGGTCATTGTCATTAATGACGGCTCGACAGATCGGACCCTCGAAGAGCTAATTGAAGAGTTTCATTTGCTCGAGACCGACCTTTTCTACGTTCCGGAAATCCCGACGCAGATTATGCGTCGAATTTATGTAAGCCCAGACGACGGCCGGCTGCTGGTATTGGATAAGGAATGGGGGCACAGCAAAGCAGATTGCATAAATGCAGGCGTAAATGCTGCCTCTAGCCCTTATATCTGTGTGGTGGATGCGGATGCAGTGCTCGAAAAGGATGCATTGCTGCGCATTATGATTCCTTCGCTCACTGAGGTACATCACGTTGTGGCAAGTGGAGGGATCGTACGAGTGGTGAACGGTTCGGTAGTCGCGGGGGGCCAGCTGCGCGAGATCCGCCTGCCGCATCGCCCGCTGGAAATTTTGCAAGTCATCGAATACCTACGGGCGTTTCTAGTGGGTCGCGAGGGTTGGGCGCAATTCAATTTGCTGATGATCATCTCTGGGGCATTTGGCGTCTTTCGACGCGACTTAGTGAAACAGGTAGGCGGGTATCGCACGGATACAGTCGGTGAAGATATCGACCTCGTGACCCGCCTGCACCGCCTCTTACAAGAGAGGAACCAGCCCTACCACATCAATTTCGTCCCCGATCCGGTCTGCTGGACAGAGGCGCCGTCTGACCTGCGATCGCTCGGCCGGCAACGGGCGCGCTGGCAGAAGGGCCTCTTCGATGTGCTCTGGCGAAACCGCGACATGTTGTTCAATCCACGGTACGGGCGAATTGGTTGGCTGGCGCTGCCCTATCTGTGGATTTTTGAGCTGCTCGCGCCCGTCATCGAGCTGTTGGGGTATACCACACTCATCGCCGCTGCTCTGCTCGGTGTGCTTAGTCGGCATTTCTTTTTAGACTTCCTACTGTTCGGCTACGCGTTTGCCACGGTGATCTCCATTGGCTCCGTGCTCCAAGAGGAAATCACTTATCGCCGGTATAACGACTGGCGCGATGTTACAACCTTAATTCTTTTCTGCTTCCTGGACCATTTTCCCTATCGCCAACTCCAAATGTTTTGGCGTTTCTGGGGATTGTGGCAATACCTCCGAGGTGATTGGGGTTGGGGACAACTCCAACGCGTGGGCTTTCAGTCTCGAGACAAAACCGAGTGAATGTGGGTTCAACAACGGAGAATCAGATCTTCGATCGTCAGGATGTTTGATGAAGTAATCGGATATCCAAGCTAGAGCACTGCATCACGCAGGTAGCCTGTTACTTAGCCTTGGCGCGTTTAACTTTTTCGAGAATGTCATTGGCCTTTGCGGTCCAGATAAAGGGTTTGGGTTGGCGATTATGTTCTTGGATATCAGCGAGAATGCGTTCTTGGAGAGCTTCGACGCTGGTAAGGACGCCGCGCCGGAGCTGATTCTCGGTGAGGTCGCGGAAGAATCGTTCGACCATGTTGAGCCAACTGCTGCTGGTGGGCGTGAAGTGGAAATGAAAGCGCTTGTGGCGTGCCGCCCAGAGCAGAACCGCCGGGTGTTTGTGGGTGGGATAAGGTGGAGCTGTTTGTCGGCGGGCGTTTGGCGATCGATGAGACACAGGAACTTCAGCCATTCTTGATAGCGATGACGCTCCTCGCAAGTGGCCATCACACTGCCGTCGAGCGTGTTGAGAGCGGCAAACAACGTGGTGGTTCCATGCCGCTTTGTAATCATGCGTCATCGTATGAGCACGGCCCTTTTTCATGGGCAGACCGGGCTGGGTACGGTCAAGAGGTTGGATCTGGCCCTTCTCGACCAATGACAGCACGAGCGCATGCTCGGGCGGATTCAGATACAGGCCGCGGATTGATTTGCCAGTTTCCTGCCGCGGCGCTGGGCCAAGGCGATGAGTTGCTGTGGACGGCTCATAATTATATGCCGGAGCGGAACGATCGCATCCACCCGTTCGCCCTTGCGAAGATCCCCATAAGCTATTTCTATAAACGCCGCGGCGGTACGGCCCTTCATATCGAGCACACGCCTAGCGTTGCGAACTTGGCTGAACCTAACCCAAGTTGGCTAAGCACTCTCACCGGAGCGTTCCATTCCACTAGTGGCGGTGGGGGCCGGGACCAGCACCCATCAGCCCGTTTAGAAGTGGAAGCCGATTTCGCCGGTGGTGGTTCGCGGCGTGACGTAATGCGTGCCACTGAACGTGGACAGGAAGTTGTAGAGCGCCACCTCGTTGGTCAGGTTGATGACCGTGAAACGCAGGCTGACCTTATACCGCTCGGCGTGAAAGTGAAGCACATCATCGTCCCCGATACTGAGATCGAACAGGTGCCTCGGGGCAACGCGGGGCGGATTATGGTCGTCATTCTCGGTTCCGGGAGCCGGAACTTTCAGTAACGTGGAGCCGTACTGCGAGGGAGGGCAGAGGTCAGGACCGAGAGCAGAGCTAATGGGCGTCGTCGGCGTAGCGGCTACGCTTCCGCAGAATAGGCCCGCTTCGAACTGCTGATCGGGAGTAAGACCGCTTGCGTCTACGGGTGTCGTTGCATCGACGGCGAAAGGCAGCGCGCCCGCAACGAGGCCGCTATCGTACCGCCAGTTAAATCCGATCCACGGCAAGCGTGTAAAGGGCTGGTATTGAAGGTGTGTTGTCTGTTGGAACTTCTGATCGTGGTCGATGCGGAATACGGCGTTACCGTTTCCGAGGACGGCACCGAGGCCACCAATTTGAGGATTGAAGAAACGCGCGGCCACGCTGCCCATAACCACGAATGCACTCAGACCATGGTAATTGGGCACGTTTATACGCGCAGAGACGCCGGTGATTTTCGAGTTGTGCCATTCGATCGGGAAGAAAATTGGGGTCGTGGCGGTCAGGGCACTGAAATCATAAGCGCCATGCGTGTATTTCCACATGTAGTCAGTGTCTACAACCAAATGTCGCCCAAATGCCTGCTCGATTCCGGCGTGAAATTCGTTGCGATGGCCCGGAGTCACCGGCGATGGCACCGGCGGAAAGCCGAGGATATCGGCGATGATGGGGCTCGCGGTGCTGGCCAGGATTAAGTTTTCATTGAAAGGAGTTTCCATAACGCGCGCATAGGAAACGCGAAGCACGGTATTGCTCGGCTTAATGTTGTAAGCAATCCCCAGGCGGGGTTCGGCTTGCCGGTCCGTGACGAAACCGGCATAGAAGTCTCCGCGAATCCCGAGGTTAAAGGTCCAGTTAGCCTTCGTGATCGTATCCTGGACATAAAGGGCGAGCTCCTTGATCGGCTTGTGCCCCTGAAAGGGAAACGGGCTCCCTCCCCTCGTCAAGTCAAACGGAGCGAGATCTGTGCAGGGGGAAGCAATGGGGGCGCCGGCGGCATTTACGCAGGAGAAACCGTTCACGTCAGTTAAAGAACCGAGAAACGTAGGATCCGTTATTCCGATCGCGAAGTTCTCGGTAAGAAGCGTCTGCTGGTAGGTGACTCCGAATTTTAAATTGTGGATACCCTTTGTATAGGCGAGGTCGGTGCGAAGACCTAGGTTCGTAAGTTTACGCTTCTGAGTGAGCGAGTCGCCCAAGTCTGCGAAATGGTTGCGGCTCGGGAAATAGAAGAACTGATCTTGCCGCACAAAGGCGCCGAGCGTGTAGACAGCGGATGCGCCAAAAAGGTGCGACCAGGATGGCGCGACGTCGAAGGTCTTGATTTCCGCGCGCTGGTCCTGGGGGCCAAGCGGATTGCCAGTTATCGGATCGGTAGCGCCGCTATTCAGGCTGTCGTAGGAGTTGGGCGTCTGAAACCAGGAACGCGTGAACTGGCCATTGACCGAAATCGTATCAACATTGCTCAGCTTGAAATCGACTCGATCGAAAATATTTTCTTCGTTGCCTTTTGAATGGAACACCTGAAGTTCCGGCGGATCAAGAAAACGGTCGGAGTTGAGCCCGTTGGCGGCAATAAAGTTCCCCCACTTGGAGCCTCCGACACCGAGGTCAAAACCGACGTTGCTGGTGTGGAATGAGCCGTATGATCCTGTGACGCTGCCGTGCGGCCGTGTTTCTCCGAGGCCCGAACGCGTGGTTACGTTAATGACCAGGCTGGTCTTATCACCGTATTCGGCGGGCGGCGCACCAGAGATGACTTCAATCGACTGGATGGCGTCGGCGGGAATCTGATTGGAAAAGATCTTGCTCTGCTGATCGGTGATGGGCTGGCCATCAATAGAAAATGAATTCTCGGCGTGATCGCCAAGTCCATGGAAAAGGCCATTAGAATCCGCAACGACTCCGGGTGAGGAGAGGGTTATCAGCGAACTCACGGAAGAGGACGGACTCTCGAGCGGCAGTTTATCGAAGAGTCCCCGGTCAATGTCGGTGTGAAAATTGGCGTCTTCTTCAACGAGGTCGGAGGCACTCTCAGTGACGGTGATACTGGTGGTGGCGCTGCCAATCGTCAGAGTTATGTTCAAAGTAATTGGAACGGTCGAGCGCACATCAACGTCTTGCGCGGAGGTAGCAAAGCCCTGCGCCGTTACGGTGAGATGGTACGGATTGAAGGGAACGTTCGGAATTCGAAAGTTTCCGTCCGTATCGGTTTCCACGTCATTGACGTGATGGCTGACCGGATTTTCCAAGTGCACTTTGGCACCCGGTATCGCGGCCTTCGAAGGATCTGTGATCATGCCTTGAATGATGCCCGAATTGGACTGGGCACTTAATGTGGAAGGTGCGGCGAGAGACAACGCCCCCATGACCGCAGATAAAACCAAAATCCCAAGACTTGAAAACCGCTTGCGTAGCATGTGGCCTCCTCGAAGCCAAGCGAAGCGTGCGGGATGTCCCCCGAGCAGCTCCGCGGGTAGTGGTTACCGGGTCGGTAAGAAGAGAGGCGAATGAGGCTGAGCGAAAACCGGTTGCCGGCGGCGGATGTCTCTAGGCTGGCGGAGCGCGAGGAGGCGCGCTCAGGGCGGTCGGGGCTGATTGTGTGACGTGCGTGTCAGCGGGTAAATGCCAAGCGATGACCAGCGGAGCCGAGAGGCCGGCGAGGAGAGAACCCAGCGCCGGCGTCAGGTGCGCAAGGTGACAAATGGAACAGGTAGCTTCGGAACGCGGGGCATCCTGGTGCCAGAAACCAGCGCCGATGGCCAACAGCAGAACGGCCAACATAGCGGCGCTAAGGCACGCAAAATGGAGCCGATTACGACCTTGTCGTTGTCCGCGTCTCATCATTCAACGAGAACTGCAAGGGATACCCGCCAGAGATCGTGAATGTTAGCATAGATGCGAATGGAAATGAGGGGTTGTGTTCGAAAGCCGGAACACTGATGAGTTGTCTGTCCGGTCGTGCCGACATAACTCCGTACTGCTGAACCAGCACGAATTTCCGACGCGGTCTTGCCTCGACGATACAATTGCGTGACAAGCCGCACCTCGTCAACCGATATTTCGCAATTTGTGGCTTCCAGATTTGTAAAGCAATCAAGCAGGCTATGTAATACCGCCGACAATAGCATGGCTGCTGTGCAAGAATATTTGGCATCTCGTTGGCAACAGCATAGACTTGCCTGACTTCGCTGAGCTGAAACTGCGAGGGATCGCCAACAACTCGCGGCACTGAAGCGAAGACATCCGCGGCCAAGGCTCGAAGCATTCGATAAGCTCCTCTGGATTTTGGCGCGGAGGTTGTGGTCTGGATGGAAACAGGCTCTCATTATGGTGAGCGATATCTAGCCCCCGCCGGATCGTTGGCCGGAGAAGGATTTCCAGGGAAGTCCGCGATCTGACCTTTCGGAGGGTCACGGAGAACCCAACCTAGGGCGCACCGGGTATTCATGGCGAACTTCTCATGCTCGGTTTCGATGTGTCCGAGAGATGCATCTCACGTTGGATGCACCGAGAGACCCTGAGCTCGCCAAACGTTGGCTCGCCTTGCTACGCAACCACCGCGAAGCACCGGAGCGCACTCATTCCAAAGCTTGGAACGGAGAGTCTAGGCTATTGTAGGATCCAAAGGTGCTGACCAAGCCATGGACCTCGGTTTCGACGAAGAACCGCAATATAGGCCCCGCCGCCGTCAGACAACTCGACCGAATATTGAGGATATTTAGTGGGCTGCCATCTTGACGGATGTAACCGTGATGGTCGTGCCGTTCACATCGCCGGTAATCATGGCCATCTTGCCGGCGAGCTTATCGAGTTCGGTCTTCTCCTTATCGCTCGCTTTCAGCGTGTAAGCCTTGTCCTTGACAACGAGCGCATAGCCAGACCCCTTACCTAAGCAAACCCTGGTGCAGGCAGCTGCGTCCTTTATCGGATGATTGACGCCGCACATTGCGTCGCTCACCTCACCGGTCAGAGTCATGTTTGCGGCCTTGAGAATCACTGCACCAAAAGCGAACGCTGCCACGAGAGCCAATACTGATGACGTCTTAACTTTCATCGTCTTTCTCCTTTTTCTCTTTTAAAGGACCGAGATTGCGCCAGACCTCCCACACTTAAACTGGAACTCCCGACGCTTCTCCCTGCCCTCGATACAAGGCACCGTGAGACTTGGACCTCCCAGAGTAAACAGCCGTCACCGTGCCCGATGAGCGGAGTATCTATCGCATCCTCGGCTCACTGGTCAAGCTCTTCAGGGCAGTTGGACAAATTAAACTTGAAAATTGCAAGGACTCAGCACCTTGCGGGGCACGACGATACGAAGTTGACCAGGCGACGCCAACGCGGGACCCGCAATCGTTACACAGGCGTTCGAAGCGCGTTCGGGTTCCCCCGTAAAACCATATGGGACGCGACGGAGCCTTGCCGCAGCAGATGCATTTTTGGTCGTGATCGGAGAACGAATGCAGTTGCACCAGAACAGTGCGTTCACTTGCTGCCTTCCAACGCTTGCACCTACCCAGCATGTGGAGCTCATTAGAAAAATGGCGGGGTCAATTATAGCCGGACTAGCTTTGAAAATTCGAGGCGCGTCTCTACTGCAGCAGAAACTTCGCATAGCGCGTCTCGGTGGTCATTCATAGGTCTGTGGAGACGGCACTCAGACACCGCAGGTGCTGTCGGGTAGATTCGCACTGCGTTTTTCGTGCCACAAGCAACATGCCCAGGGCTGGAGCGGGCCAACCAGTCGGCGAAAGGGGATACGCGGCCGGACTCACAGGGATAAGGGAAAGAAAGAGCAAGATGGAGAGGGGTGGCTGGGAAGCGACACTAAGGTGCACGGGCGGGCGGCTGCTGGCACAGAGAGCGGTACAACTGCCGGGCGACCTCGCGCAGTGAAACATGATAGCGGCGGACCAATTTGGAGTGGAGCAGGCAAAAGGCCGAACAGAGGGTGAACGCCAGCAGCAGAACCAGCGTGACTGCGGCCAACCCTCGATTGGGGACCAACTTCGCAGGGTCCTCAGCGGTAGGCTGTTTCGGGCGGTGTTTGCAGGCGTGCAGGAAGCCATGTTTCAGCGCCCAATTCTGAGTTAGATCGTTCCAGCCGTTATTCTCCAGCTTCCACCGACTATGTCCGAGTCGCCACACGGCGCGGGGGGAAAACATCTGTGGGTTCAGCGTGTCGATCCACACCCATTCCTGGAAGGTGGTTTCCGGCTGCCGTTGGCCCCGGCGGTAATGATTTTCAGTGACCGCTTCTTGGGAGTGGACCACACGGACGGGCTGGGGGCACTCCTGGGTAAAAGGAAGGTTGGACTCGCTCCAAAGTTGCACCTCGCGTCTCTGGCCCGGGTGCTGTTCTGTGAAACGATCTTCGGCCTCTCGGGTCGAGAACAGTCCGAAGGCATCCTGGTAGAGGTCGCGGTTTTCTTGTTTCAGCGTGAGGACCAAACTCCAACCCACTTCCTGGGCCAGATTCACGACCGGGGCCTGGGCGTAGAGGGAATCCAGCAACAAGATGTCGAAGAAGTGGCTACCGTAGAGGTCCGGCAGGCGTGCCAGCAGACGGAGCGCGGCTTTGTCTTCGCCTTCTCCGGGCGCCACCCACTCCAGGCCGAGAAAGGCTTTGACCGGACTGCTGACCATCTGGCAGCCTACGGCACGATGGTAATACTGGATGCGCTCGAGCGGCTGACCATCGGCGCCCGTGCAGGTGACGCGCCGCTGCAAACAGTCGGAACAGCAACGGCTGAAACTGGAACCTCGATGCCATCCAGGGCGGCGACCAGATGGCCTTCCACCCGCCCGGGATCAAAGGCCTTATTGCGCTTCAGCTGGCGATTGACGGCCACCAGCATCTGTTCGAGCGGCTCGGTGGCGAAGCTGGCCAGGCTGTAGCGCAAGGCGTCGTCGCGAAACGAACGGGGGGCCCCGATGTGTTGTTGGAGCTGGGGCTGAGCGAGATCGGCCTCGAGTTCTTTGAAGCTGCGCAAGCGGAAGACGAAGCCGTAGAACAGCGCCCGGAACACCGCGGCGGGAGGGATCTCAGGATCCTGGCGGGCATCGCGGAGCGCAGGGAGGGCCTCTCGAAGATGGAAGACCTTGTCGACATAGGCGTCGAAAGATGGCAACGTGTGGCTTGGTCTATCGTACATTCTAATAACTGTAAGATATGCAATCCACAAAAACAGCCCTTCCGGATCGGCCCTCCGTTTAATCTCTGGGTTTCTTCTTCCGCTCGCGGCGCAGCAGTTCGCGGTTGATTTCCGAGATCTTCTCCAGATCGCCCTTGACCTTACGGTAGTTCTCAATCCAGTGGCGCACCCGTTCCAGAAGTTCCGACGGCACCACCGCGCTGGCCGCGCTGGTCGTCCGGCCCGGACCCAAGGTGATGGTCAGATACCATACCGGACCATGCCGCTCGCCGCGTGCGCACTTGCAAGATGGATTTCCGCAGGTGAGATAGCGCTCGATCAACGACCCCCTCAGGGTCTCCTCGGCCGGTGGTAGCATCTTGGCGAGTCCACGCCGGCGCTGTTGCAACGCCAGGTCGGAGAGCTTGGATAACGCCCTACTTGCCTTCATATGACTGTAAGATAATGGCACGGACGCACCGAAAACGTAAGTGCGAAAGTCCTCTGTGCGAATTTCCCTGGTAACGCTTTGCCAATGGGCAGGTTACGATTTACGTGCGAAGATCCTGTCTACTGCAGTGCGAAATTGGCGGGCCCAGCTTCGAATTCGTTGACACCACATGACGGTCGGTAGTATGAGGGTGGTTACGTAATGGCGGTTCAGGAATATGACGAATGGATTCAGAAATTGCCCGGTGGAAAGAAGGTCAGATTTAGCTACCAATTGCTGACTACTGGATTTTCAGCCAGTGCGGAAATACTTGAGCCGGTCGAAGCCACGATGATCTACACGCACACTCATACCGATCTTCCAGCGCCTACCGACCGTGCACAGATTGAGGCGGAATTTGCCGACGACCTATCAAAAGCGGACCCGAAGCACGAATCCGACGAGAAAATTGCATAACACCGAGTCAAGCTTGGCAGTGAGTCGATCTCGTAAGGCTCCGCCTTCGGGAAGTTTCTTCAAGTGATCGGTGGCTTCGCTGGAGGCGTAGGCCCGGCCGCTCGACTTCGCCGCCCAGCTTTCCCAAGCCCAATATTCCAAGCACCTTGCCATTCAGACCGGTCCCCTACGGTGGTCTGCCACCCTCCGCCGCGCATCTGCTGAGCCTCTTGGGGGATGTGACGCGCTAAAGCAATCATCAACCCCCAGGTAAGCTCGGCCGTCCGGGGCGTAAGCAGACCCGTTCCGCTCACCGCGATTCCGAGTTCGGCGGCGGCCTTGACGTCCATGGCTACATTCCGCATCCCCGTAGTCACGAGAAGCTTCAGCTTCGGCAAACGTTGCAACAGCGACCGAGGAAAGTGGGTTCGCTCGCACATGGCCACGATCGCTTCAAAATCGCCCAGGCGTTCCGCCAGGGCATCTTTGCCCGACAACCGTTCGTGAAATGCTTGGACGTTGACGTCCGAGCCCAGGCTCTTCCAATCGGCCAGTGTAAGAGCTACCTGCTGATAATCGTCAAGAATGGCCACTCGCGTCGTCACTCAAGCCTCGCAGCACGAATTCGCTACACTTCATTTCTGGGCAGATTCCTCGCAAACGACCGAATTATGCTACAAACGCTGAACCGAAATGTCTGCTACCGCAGCCTGGCCGGATGTAGGGCAGCGCACGAGGCATCGCATCGCCCGCCGCCTCCTGCCATTTCTTTTTGTTCTCTACGTAATCGCTTTTCTCGACCGAGTCAATGTGGGTTATGCAGGGCTGGAGATGTCCCGCGACCTGAACTTCAGCGATCGCGTCTTTGGGCTGGGCGCGGGCATTTTCTCCATCGGATACTTCCTTTTTGAAATACCGGGAGCGCTGATCGTGGAGTGCTGGAGCGCACGCAAGTGGATTGCAAGGATCCTGGTGACGTGGGGATTGGTTACCATCCTCATAGCGGCGGTGCACACCCCACGTCAGTTCTATGTGGCTCGATTCCTGCTCGGAGTTGCGGAAGCAGGGTTTTTCCCGGGTATCGTCGTCTATCTCACACATTGGTTTCGCAACGAAGATCGCGCCAAAGCGGGAGCGATCTTCATGGCTGCGATCCC
>Ga0066690_10000172_pt1 | contig 15844 bp, 15 predicted proteins | sample GraSoiAngelo_139_FD_62303 | JGI IMG/M metagenome (GOLD analysis project Ga0066690, IMG submission 62303) | Grasslands soil microbial communities from the Angelo Coastal Reserve, California, USA - 14_0929_12_20cm | ecosystem: Environmental > Terrestrial > Soil > Grasslands | place: USA...
GGTTAACTGTAAGGCTGCCGGCCAAACCGGCAGCGCAAAAGCGGCGGAGGAGCACGCTTGCTCCATGAATTCCTAACCTTAGCACTAAAAAACAGGGGTTTTGCAACAACCTTTAGCTAGCTGACGGGTTGGAGGCTGTACAGCGTCTTCCGCTCTTCCCCATTGGGATCGTTAGCGACCTTACATTCATTATTGAGAATCATCGTTGCACGTTGCGTGTTGTTGAAGGCAGGCCAACGTGGCAGACCCTTGTGGTTGGGATTTCCGCTACGAGCGAAGGCGACCCAGGCGCTGCTGATCTTGTCGGAAAGGGCGTAGCGATCTGTGCCAGAACCGGTCATGGACTTGGCCAAATCCACATTCTCAAAAACAAACGGGATTTCCAGCGTGTGGAAACTCCTGAGCTTACCGCCACGCACTGGGGTTCGCCAGGTGAAGTAATACATATAGACCGCCGCTTTCGCGGCTGCGGCTTTGCGTTCGGCCTCCGTGAGTACGCCTCTGCGGAAACTGGCATCTGAGGCCAGGATAAGATAGAGATCGGTGTCAGTGATCCCGGGGCGTCCCTTCCTGTAAACAGCGATGAGCCGATCCGCCTGTGCATCGTCGGCGTGTACAGTCTCCTTCACTTTGCGATGTAAGGTGGCGTCGTCGATGGGATCGAGCTGCTGCCCAGGGAAGAAGGTCACCTCCGTTTCCACTGAGCCGATCAACAAGGGAATGTTGGAGGAGATCTCTGGAGCGACAGGGTCAAAGGGATCCTTGGGCAATGTGCGGCCATCCACAACCGGAGCCAGCCTGAGGGCCTGATTGCCTGCGGGACCACCTTCGCCCATTGCGGCAAGCAATTGATCTATTGGCAAGCGCTGAGCTCGGTCGAGGTCGCCGGACTTAATTCCCAACTTCGCCAGCAGCTTTTCGGCCGAATCGGTTGCGTCATTTCGCGATACCCCTTTTAGCGCGGACGCGCTCTCCACAATGGCACGATGGAAGAGTCCCTGCGCCGAAGGCATAGCCATCAGTGTGCTGACTTTGCCTCCGCCGCCAGATTGCCCGAAAAGAGTTACATTGCCCGGATCGCCGCCAAATGCGGCTACGTTGTCCCGCACCCATTCGAGTGCCGCAATAATATCCAGCATCCCGAGGTTGCTGGACTGGGCGTATTTTTCGCCTCCGAGTTCAGCGAGATACAGGTAGCCGAACATATTCAGGCGGTGATTGACGCCGACGACAACTACGTCGTGTTTTCTGGCAAGATTGGCGCCGTCGTAACAAATAAAGCCGGCCGAGCCAGTCGAGTAGCCTCCTCCGTGCAGCCAAACCATCGTTGGCCTCTTGCGCCCGCTGCCGGGCCCGGGCGTCCAGATATTTAAGCACAGGCAGTCCTCACCCATCGGCTCGGTCCGGTCCATCGCGGCAAACTCCGGTATGAGCCCTGCGGGACTCTGTGGCGATCTGGGGCCCAACTCGAACGCATCCCGAACGCCGGTCCACGGCTGCACGTTCGCAGGAGGCATGAATCGTCCGGCTCCTGCAGTGGAAGCGCCATAGGGAATACCTCTAAATGCAGCAATTCCGCCGTCGACGAGTGCGCGTACATTACCCGCCGTTGTCTCAACCGTTGGGCCCGGGGCAGCTTTTGCATTTCCCACCGCCGCAAGGATCCGACTCCATCTGGTCCCCGCAAGGGCGCTGCTAATCGCCATCGCTCCGCTGCCAATAAATGCTCGCCGGTGCATCATGTGCGTTCCCTCCATTTTCGCATGAGAATAGTGACAGTTAGAGATCGCAGGCTTCCAGAAACTTCGCGTCCGTGAACAAGTTTCTGACTCGGGACCTCGCTCGGTTCGCCCTGCCTCGTTGGCACATACTGTCGTTGACAGATGCTGTCGTTGACACATGCTTGACTGCGACTGGACCGGCATGCTAGACCAACTATCAACAGTTAGCAGTTAACTGGGTGACGCATGCTTGCTTCGCGGCAAAAAGAGGCTGTGGTTAAGGCTCCTCCCTATCAGATTTTTAGCATTCGCGAAACACATGGGCGCGCAGAGCGGCCGGAGAACCGCCTGATCGCCCACAGTCAGGACGCTGGGTGGCGTTCCCTTTACGCCGCGATTTTCGAGGAGGCCCCGCTTCAAACGACGGAATCGGCAATCCCTCACCCTTTCATAATCTACCACTTGTCGCGCCCCACCGCCGTGACGCGCAAGATCGTAGGAGCGTCCCAAGAGAGGGCGCTCATCGGGCCGCGGCGTCTGTGTGTCACGCCAGGAGAGGCGACCACTCGATGGGAGCACCATGGCCATCCCGAAATCCTGCAGGTTTACATTCGCGAGTCGGTCTATTCAGCCGCAGTCAACGACATGTACGGATGCGAGAAATCTGCGGCTCAAGTCCTACCCCGATTTGCAATTTTGGACCCGCTGCTCGAGCAGCTGTGCATCGCGATCGCAAGGGCACTGCGAGACGGTACTGTCGAGGACGGACTGTATACCGACACGCTCGCGCAGATGATCGCCGTCCATCTCGCCCGGTACCATTGCTCGCGCTCTCACCCGCTGCATATGACGACAACGAAGCCCATTCCGAGTTGGAAAATAAGGCGACTGGTGGATTTTATCGAAGAGAACCTTGACCGTGATCTTAGCCTGGGGGCGATGGCCGCCGAGGTGGCGGTCAGCCCGTTATATCTGCCGCGGAGCTTCAAAGCTGCGGTCGGGCAATCGCCTCATCAGTATGTAATCGGGCGACGCATTGAGCGGGCAAAGGAGCTTCTGAGCAGTGGGGATAGCCCCATTGTGGATGTGGCGTTGGCGGTGGGTTTCTCCTCGCAGAGTCATCTCTCCAGCTGGTTCCTGCGGCTCGTCGGAGTTTCGCCGGCGGAATATCGCCGGCAGAGCGCTGGGTGAGACTGTCAGCAGGGTTCGGCTCGCGTTGCCGAACTCCCGCATTTAGCACCGTGACTTTAGCCGCCGATCAGAACAGCAGCTTGAGCCCAAACTGAATCACGCGCTGAGCGCCGCCAACCACCTCGTTGCCGATCGTCGATGTGATTTGTCCTGCAATCGAATTCGCTGTGTAGCCGAGAGGGCAGCCGGAACTGACGGCACACGTTGTGAAAAGATTCTGATTCGGCAAGTTGAAATTGGGGTGGTTCAAGATGTCAAAGATCTCGGCCCGGAATTGCAGGGAGGATTGCTCAGAGGAGCCTCGAAGGGGGGTCGTCTTCATCAGGGCGAAGTCGAAATTGGTAAAGTCCGGGCCGGCGAGCGTGTCTCGCCCCAGGTTGCCCAGCGTTCCTACCGGCTGTAAAGCAAAGCAGCTCGGGTCGTACCATTGATTCACGTGCCCTTGAATGGGGTTGTTGGTGCAACCGGGAACGAGATTCGGGCGCTCGCCCGGTGTTGCGCCGCCCGAAAACGCTGCCAGACCCGCACGGTCGAAGCCATCCACGAGTGTGAAAGGGAACCCCGACTCGTACGTCACAATTCCGCTGATCTGCCAACCGCTCACCAGCCGATTACCGCGTAAAGGAAGATTGTAGACGGCATTAGCTACTACGGTGTGCTTGCGATCAAAGACCGAGCGCCCGTAGTCCGAATTGAAGTAGTACGGGTCTTCGATATTCTGTGGCGCCGCGCCGGTGCTTTCCAGAGCATAGGTGACGGAACTATCGTCCAACGACCTGGCCCAAGTGTAGCTGGCCTGAAATTGCAAGCCTCGGCTGAACCGGTGGGTCACACTCGCCTGGAGCGAATTGTAATTCGATTGGCCGACGGGAGCTTTATTGCTGAGGAAGCTGAGATTGGTACAGTTGCAGATCCGATTGTTGGGACGAGCGACGGCGCTTCCATTGGAATTCTGAGTTCCGAGAATCGGGTTCTGGGCCGTACCGGTGTTGACGGGAGGATTGAGGTCATTCATGAGGAACAGGTTATAACCTCGCGAACCGACGTAGCCCACGCTAACAATCGTGCTGCCACTCAACTGATGCTGAATATTCACGTTGTATTGCATCTGGTAGGGAGTGGCATCGGATTGATAGGCGATACCCTGCGATTGGGAAATGGGTCCAGAGGCCAGAGGTGGATTCGTACCAAAGGTGGCATTTGGCAGGGCGCCGATCGCATAAGGTGGATTCAACCAGTATCCTGGCAGGATCGTACGTGCTTGGATAACGTCGTGGAACATGCCGAAACCGCCGCGTATGGCCGTCTTGTGGTCATTAAAGGGGTCGAAGGCGAATCCGAGCCGCGGATCGAAGTTCCGTAACGACGGGTTGTGCGCAAAGGCATGGGAAACGGGCGTGAATGCAAACGGACCCGAGTTGTTCGCGGCACCATTCCCCAGGGCCAAGGGGGTGGTGAGCAAAGCCTCCATCTGATGGTTCACCTCGCCAGGATTCAACGTGGGATCCCATCGAAGGCCCAGATTCAATGTGAGGCGCGGCGTCACCCTCCATTCATCATTGAAGTAAGCGGCAAAGAAGAGTTCGCGCAAATAGCCGCTGGCGTCAGCCTGGCCGATCAGTGGCGCCTGGATGATGCTCGCCCTCCCCTGCAGGAGGCTGCTTAGACCAGTGAAAGTCCATTGTCCACCCTGGAACAAGGGAGCATTGGAATTATCCTGGACCCTCTCCAGGCCTATGCCAAACGACAGGGTGTGAGCGCCACGGCTCCAAACCACTTCGTCATGGACGTTGAACTTATTTTGGAGCTCAAACGAGGGAAGGAGCACGCTGGCTCCAAGCGAACTCAAGCCGACAACGTTGACAAAACCATTCTCCCGTCCCGTACCGGGGAAGAAGTCCATTGCCGAGTTGAAGCCCGCCACAGCCTGGACTTCGTTCGTGCGCACAAAATCAAAATGCGCCACATTAATCAGGGATGTAGAGAAGACCCGTCTCTCTTCAATGGTCGCATAGTGATTAGCGGTAGTGTTATCCAGAGGCCAACCCAAGATCGGAGCAGTGGGGAGATTGGGTATGAGGATGTGTGCCTGATCGATGCCATACCGCACGAACAAGGAGTCTTTGGCCGATAGAGTGTAGTCGAAGCGCCCGATGCCATAGTCCTCGCCGCCGCGCTGTATGCCGACCTGGGTGACTTTGCCGATCCCTCCGCCAACTTCAGATGTTGATGCCGGGTAAAGGTCTAGAACGGCGGCCACAGTCGGGTTAGAAATGCAGTTAGCCGTCGGTGAGTACGGTGGACAGGATGGATTGACCGGAAGCAAACTGCCACCCGTGGGCAGATATCCTTGGCGCGCGGGACCATCCGGGACAAAGGCGGGAAAACTCTGGCCGAAAATTTGCCGTACACCCTCGTAGTTGGCAAAAAAGAATAGCTTATTCTTTTTGATCGGCCCTCCCAGCGTAGCCCCGAATTGGTTCCGATTGAAGGGCGGGATCTGCGAGCCATCGAAAACGTTACGCGCATCGAGCGCGCTGTTGCGGAAAAATTCGTAGGCTGATCCGTGGAGCTCGTTCGTGCCAGATTTGGTCGCGGCATTGATCACCGCGCCATTGCCGCCAAATTGCGGACTGTAGGTATTCGTCAGCAGTTGGAATTCGGCGATTCCGTCTATACCCAAGGAAGTGCCCAGCGCGCCCGATCCTGTCCCGTGCGCCCAGAAGTTTTGAACGTCAGTGCCGTCGAGCAGGTAGGCTTGACCCTCGGGCCTTGACCCGGAGACGGAAAAGTTTTGCTGGGTTCCATAAAAGGAAGCCCCTGCCACTTGCGGCACAACACCCGGCGAGAGGGTCATGAGTTGCTCAAAATTACGGCCGTTCAAGGGCAGTTCGCGCATCTGTGTGGGCTCGACGAGCGTACCCACCGCGGAATTGGTCGTCTCGACCTCCGCCACCTCTCCTTGTACGGTCACCGTCTGCGTCGCCTCGCCCACCTGCAAGGTAAAGTCCACGACGACTTGGCTGCCGACGGCGAGGGTGACCCCGTTGCGAACCTCGGTGCGAAAGCCGGGGGCTTTAGCTTGGACCTGGTAGGTGCCGATCGGCAATTCGGGTGCAATGTACCGCCCTTGAGTGTCGGTCGCCAGCGATTGCACATTGCCCGTGCCGGAGTTCAAGATCACCAGGGCTGCGTTGGGCAAGACTCCACCCGAGGCGTCCTTGACTGTACCCTGGATCGTGGCGCTCGAAAGAGCTTGAGCACCGAGTCGAGTGCTGGCGGCCATGGCCAAAACGAGAAACAGACCCAATGTAATCGCGAGATTTCGACTCATTTGCGGATCGCCTCCGTTCGGCTCGAATCCGACGGCGTGGGACGGCAGGGACTTGGTTCGGGAGACGAACGCGTTCGCTCGGCCGCTGGGCCGACCGAGTCAGGCCACCGTGACCACCCATCCTCAAGTTCACCTCACTCGTTGAGGAGTCGACCATCGGTGAGTGGCGCGCACTTTAGCCAGTAATCGAGGTCATTGCTTGCAGGAACAGGACGTTCTTGAACAGGATGTTGACATCGTACCGCGGGGCGTTTGCGTGGATTATCGGCACGTCGACAGCCCGGTCACGAGGTCATGATTCTGTCCATGGATGTGCAGTTTATGCAAGCGGCGCCACATCGCCATGACCTATAATCTCAATCACAGAAATCGATGATCTATGCCTCGGGAGCAGGAAAATGAAAATGAGGAAGATCAATCTCGAAAAAACGCTGGGTTTGCTGGTTCTGATCTGTGTGCTGGCCGCGCTCACGAATCGTCCGGCCTATGCTCAAATTGATCCATCTGGGGAATGGGCTCCCCGGTTTCACGAAGATCAGCCAGAGCGCATACCTGGCCCCGAGCTTGGGGACTATCTGGGCTTGCCCGTCAACGATGCGGCGCGCTTGAGAGCGGATAGTTGGGATGCGACGCTTCTGGAGCTGCCGGAAAATCAGTGCCGACCTCATCCATCCGATTACGCCTGGCGCGGGCCCGCACAGTTACGGATTTGGAAAGAAATCGATCGGGAAAGCCAGAAGCTCGTCGCTTACCACACGCATATCTCCTGGCAAGCTCCGGAGCAAACGATTTGGATGGATGGGCGTCCGCAGCCGCCGGACTATACGCCGCATACTTGGCAGGGCTTTTCGACCGGGAAATGGGAAGGCGACATTCTGGCCGTTACGACCACCCATTTGAAGGAAGGCTGGATTCGACGGAACGGCGTTCCGCGTAGCGATAAGGCCACCATCAGCACGCACATCATGCGGCACGGCAATTACTTGACTGTTGCTGTAATCATCTACGACCCCGTGTATCTGAGCGAGCCCTTCATTCGCACCACCGATTACTTCTTGGACCCGCAACAGGAGATTGCGCCGTATCCGTGTGAACCGGTGATTGAAGTGGAGCGGCCCGCCGGGGTGGTGCCGAACCATCTTCCGGGAACGAATCCGTTTCTCCTCGAATTTCCGGCGAACTATGGGATACCGCCCGAGGCGGCCCGGGGCGGTCCCGAGACAATGTACCCCGAGTACCGCGGGAAGTTGGCGACCATGAAAACATTACCCAAGCCGGCGAAACGGGTGCCTTACAACTGACTTCATAAAGACTTCATAAAGAAGGGTTCCCTCTCTAATGCCGTGAGCCTGATGGCTGACCCTTAGCGCATAGGAGCTTGGAGCGATTCGATGATGAAGATTCTTAGAAACGGCAGGCCGCTTGACATCAGTTTAATTCTTGTGGCTACTGGCTTTCTGGGAACGATCGCGCTGATACAACTCCTCCGGGCGCAGGTCAATTCGAGCGCACAACAAACGCAACGCAGCCCCACTCAAGCGTCTGCGCAGCCGAATGCCGCCAACGCAGAGGTTCACATACTTCACGTACAGGGCAACGTCTATATGCTGGTAGGCGCTGGCGGAAATATCACTGTGCAAGCCGGCAACGATGGTGTCTTACTCGTGGACACGGGACTTGCACCGGCGAGCGAAAAGGTAGTGGCGGCCATCCGGCAAATATCGGACAAGCCCATCCGCTATATCATCAATACCCATGTACATGCGGATCACATCGGCGGCAACGCAGCCATTGCCAAGCTCGGCAGCACTATCGCGGGCGGCAATGTCGTAGGCACGATCGGCGAGAGCGCGACACAGGGCGCCGCAGTGATCGCCTTTCAGAATATTCTGGATCGGATGAGCGCCGCCAACACTCCGGATACCGCTACCGAAGGAGCGTGGCCGACCGATACCTACACAGGTTTCGAAAAAAAGATGTTCTTTAATGGTGAGGGAATCGAAATCATACACGCGCCAAGCGCTCACACTGACGGCGACAGCGTCGTCTTCTTTCACCGCTCGGACGTGATCAGCACGGGCGACATCTTCGTCACCGAGACTTATCCCGTCATCGACCTGAAAAGAGGCGGCAGTATCCAAGGAATTCTCGATACTTTGAATCGTCTAATCGCCATGAGTATTCCCGCGGAAAAGCAGGAAGGCGGGACGATGTTCATCCCGGGTCACGGAAGGCTTTGCGATCAAGCCGACGTAGTCTTTTATCAGGAAATGGTGACGATCATTCGCGATCGTATCCAGGACATGATTAACAAAGGTATGACGTTCGAACAGGTAAAAGCGGCTAAGCCGACCAGAGACTATGATCCACGATATGGCAGAACCACGGGCTTCTGGACTACCGACATGTTTGTGGAAGCGGTATACAAGAACCTCAGCGAGAAACCGGCGGGCAAAAGCGCTAGTGAGGAACGTTAAGTCGTGTCTGGCCTGAGACTCGCGCTGTACGAACACGCGAAGGGAGTTTCATGAGGGCAAAATATGCAATTGTGCTGTTAGTGGTGATTACTCTTGTTGGCAGCAGTTGCGCCTACGCGCATCACTCCTTTGCTGCGACTTACTATATAGACCGTACGCAAACAATCGAAGGGAATATCGTCGAGTTTCTCTATCGGAATCCGCATTCGTACATTAAGGTCGAGGCCCCCGATGATAAGGGGCAAAAGCAGGTTTGGGCCATCGAATGGGCCGGCGGCGCACAACTCGCGGAAGAGCATGTCTCGCGAGATACGCTCAAACCCGGGGACCACGTGATCGTCAGCGGTAATCCCGCGCGTGATGCAGCGTCGCATCGAATTCGGATTCAAAACATCAATCGGCCATCCGACGGTTGGAAGTGGAGCGGCGTAGTTCGCTAGGCTCGCGGCTGCGAATCAGCGAAGCAAAGAGGAACGAAGGGGATGTGACATCCGTGACGAGCGTACGCAAATCTAGCTGGGAGTATCGAAGAGACCGCGCTCAGCTTTTGCTTTTTGCCGCCGCGACATTATGGCTCGCGTTGGCCTCGCATACTCCTGTCCGCGCCCAGGGAGAACAAGCCGCCCAGCCGCGAGCCCAAGCTGCCCCGGCGAGAAGCCCGCGCGAAATGGCTCCGGCCGATTTCACCAGTTATTGGGTATCCATCGTGACTGAAGATTGGCGTTGGCGCATGATCACTCCCGATAAAGGTGACTACGCAAGTATCCCTCTTAATCCTGAAGGTGGTCGCATGGCGGACACTTGGGATCCGGAAAAGGACCAAGCACAGGGAAATCAATGCAGAGCTTATGCCGCGCCTGCCATTATGCGAGTGCCGGGGCGTCTGCATATCTATTGGCAAGACGACTCCACGCTGCGAATTGATACGGACGCGGGCACGCAAACTCGGACACTCCATTTCGTGCATCCCGGCGACACGCTGGACGGGGCACTCCTCCATGTCGACGATTTACCGCCGCAGACAATCGCGCCCTCGTGGCAAGGATATTCGCTTGCCGAATGGGAAGGACTGCGCCCACGACCACAGGGGGGACAAGCACCGGGAGAAAATCCCGGGAAAGGTCTGCCGCCCGAGGGCTATTTGAAGGTTGTAACCACACACATGAGGCCAGGATACCTGCGCAAGAATGGTGTTCCATTCAGCGCGAAAGCAGTTCTGGAAGAGGATTTCGATACGTTCACGGAATCCAACGGAGATAAATGGCTCGTGGTGACCGCGATTGTTACCGACCCTCAATATCTCGCACAACCATTTATCACCAGTTCCCATTTCAAGCGCATTTCCGATTCGTCCGGGTGGCAGCCCACACCATGCCAGGCAAAATGAAGCCGCAGGGAAGGTTACGCGAGGATGCCCGTCAGTAGCTTCCTGCAGTGGCTTCAGGATACCGGCTTCAGCACGGCGCTGCGTGATTCCACCTGGGCCGAGCCTGTCATTGAAACAATTCACGTCTTGACCCTCACGGTTTTTCTCGGGTTCACGGTGCTCCTGGATTTGCGGCTTCTAGGCGTCGCAATGCGCCACAAGCCCGTTTCCGAGATCTTCGGAGAGCTCAATCCGCCGATTATCGGCGCATTCCTGATGATGCTTACAACGGGAGTTCTTCTCTTCTGCGGTGATCCAGTGGCCTTCTACGGCACGATTTTCTTTCGAGTGAAGATGATTATGCTCATCTTGGCGCTCCTTAACATTTTGATCTTCAGTTCGACTTTAGGCCGCCGTTTTAGCGAGTGGGAGCAAAATCCGAATACACCCGCCATGGCAAAACTGGCCGCCATCTTATCCTTGGTCTTATGGGCCGCGATTATCGCTGCGGGACGTGCCATAGCTTATGCTGTGCCGCCGCCTTAAGGAGGATTCGCCCATATGTTTTTTGCAGCCGTCCTGAAAACATTCTGTGAGTGGTGCGACAATTCGTTTTTTGGAAGTGCCGTACGCAACTCCCGGTGGCTCTTCCCTTTCGTCGAGATTTTTCATCTGCTCGCGCTGGGTGTGCTGGGGGGAACCATCCTGTTGATTAACCTGCGTGCCCTCGGCCTTCGATTCCGACGTGATCCCGTTTCAGAAGTTGCCAGAGAGCTTCAACCTTGGATGGTCGGCAGTTTGGCGGCAATGTTGGCCTCGGGATTCTTTTTATTTTCTTCCGAGGCCTTGCGGATGTACTTTAACCTGGCATTTCGCCTCAAAATGGCCTTTCTGGTTCTGGCGATCCTCTTTACGTTCACGTTGTATCGCAGAGTCACATTTTCCAAAGAAACGCGAATATCGCCGCTGAAACTGAAGCTCGTGGCCCTGCTCTCGATCGTGTTATGGTCCGGCGTTGCCCTCGGAGGGCGGGCGATCGGCTATACGCGCCAAGTCCGAACCGAGACGCGAATAATGATCCTGGCTCTTCCACCAAAATGCATTTCCTGGTGAGGTACGGCTAATAGTTATTTGACTGGTGGGTCAAAGCTGCCGATTGAGAATAGAGAAAATTCATTTTCGGGATGGGGGAATGTCTTCGGCTCCCGGCCAGGCAACTGGTGGTATTTGCCGGCATAGAAGAGCAATGGTTTTTCGTCGCGTGCCTCAAAATATTCTACTTGACCGATATACAAGGTGTGGTCGCCAGCAGGATGTATATCGATCACCTCCACGACAAAGTACGCTAGAGCGCCCTCCAATACCGGAATATCTTCGCGGGAGGTGAACCGGATGTGAAGTCCATCTACTGATCGCCCCGCAAAGTGATTACTCAGCTGCTCCTGATCCTCCTTCAGGACGCTTATTCCAAATCGGGTAGCTCCGGGAAAAATGCGATGCATATAGGAGCGATTGTCTAACGATACCAATACGAGCGGAGGATCAAGCGATACGGATACAAAAGCATTGGCCGTCATGCCGTGGGTTTGGCCTTGATTCTGCGCGGTGATGATGGTGACGCCGGTGGCGAACCGCCCTAAAGCCGCTCTGAACTCCTTTGAATTGAAAGGATGAGCAATCTTAGCGGACGGCTCGTTTTCCATTCCCCGCCACTCGCTTACCGCTTGGGAGCGCCGTTCTTCATTACGATATTGATATCATCCGGATTGATCAGGTCGGGTACGGTCCAGCCATCGAGATCGTATTCGGCCATGCACTGCTCGGCGAAACCCTTATATTTGGCGGATTGCCCGAGCATATCAGCCGCCATCAAGGTCTCAAACCGAATGCTCTCATGGTTGCCGAAGTAATTGCGCTCATAGAGCTCGTGCCGGCCGCCAAACTCAGTGCCCATCGCGTCCCATAGCAGCTTCATCAGCTTGACACGATCGAGGGCCGAGTAGCCATTGGAACCGCGCACGAATTGATCGAGATATTTGCGGATTTCCGGCACCTTGAAATCAACCGCGTGCGAGGGCAGGTAAATGAGCGCGCTCGCAAGCACGTTCTCGATGATTTCCTTCAAGCGGGGATAGGCCATACTCGACATCACCCGGTAGGCCAACCCGTAATCCAGGTTCGGCAGCACATAGCCAGGCGTCCATGGGGTGGGAGTCCGAGCCATTGCGTCCGTGAGACCCCAAAACAGATTGCGCCACGCGAGCACTTCACCTACCTGCGCCTGCACGCCACGGAACTCCTTGGAGCCGGTGGCATCAACGGCCTTAAGTAAAAGCCCGGCAATGAAATCGAGTTTGACCGCAAGCCGCGTGCAGCCTTGAAACATGAAGCGCGGCAGGAAGCCCGACCGCGGGAAAAAGTTGTTCACCTTATCGATATCGCCGTAGGCAAAGACGTTCTCCCAGGGCACGAATACCTTATCGAAAACAATAATCGAGTCGTTTTCATCGACCCGGCTGGATAGCGGGTAGTCGAAAGGACTGCCTGTCGCCGCCGCGTTCATCTCGTAAGAGGGGCGACAGAAAAGTTTGCACCCTGGCGCGTCTGTCGGCACGATGCAAACGAAAGCGAAATCCTTGGTCTTGATGGGCAGTGCGCCGTTATTGGCGATGAAGTTGTAATGCGTCAGAGTCGACGTAGTAGCTACAACTTTCGCCCCGCTGACGATCAGCCCGCCATCGGTCTCCTTTTCCACGTGCATATAGACATCGCGAACCTCCGCCAATTCCTTATTGCGGTCCACCGGAGGGTTGACGATGGCGTGGTTGACGAAGCTGACTTCCTCCTGCACCTTCTTGTACCAGCGCCGGGCGTTCTCCTCGAAGGGCTTATAGAAGTCGGAATTGGCGCCGAGCGTCGCTAGGAACGAAGCCTTGTAATCCGGGCTGCGGCCCATCCAGCCGTACGTCAAGCGCGCCCAGTCCGCGATCGCATCGCGCGCCCCGACCAACTCTTCGGCATCGCGCGTGGCCCTATAAAATTTGTGCGTGTAGCCGCCGCTGCCCGTGTCCGTTTCGGTGCAGAGCACGCTTTTGCGTTCATCCTGATGCAAGGCGTCGTATAGGCGGGCCAGCATGCGAACTGTGTTGCGGAAGGCGGGATGGACAGTGACATCTTTGACTCGCTCTCCGTAGATCCAAATCTCGCGCCCATCGCGTATGCTCTCAATGTATTCCTGCGCGGTGAACGGCCGCGTGCGTGTAGACTTCGTTTCCGCAGCCTCGGTCTTTTCATTCGTTAGCATCGTGGTCTTCCCTCGCGGCGCCTACTGGGTTGGCCGCTGTTAAGCAAAAAACGCCCCGTAAATTTCAGAGAACAGTCACTCGGGCGCCCTAACCGGCGGCTTTCGAAGCTCCTTCCCGATCGCGCCGCGCCAAATGCACCCAATCGCGCTCGAATCGAAATACTTCCTTGGCCGGTGGAAGCGGCGCTTGGGTCTCGATCCAGCGCACTGGCTCGCTGCCCCTATTCTCAAAACTGTGGATGCAACCCACACTGGTCCAGATCACATTGCCGGAACCCAAATCATACGACTTGCCATCGGCCGTGGCATCAACTCGCCCGCTCACAATGAAATAGGATTCTTCAAAAGTGTGATCGTGCGGATCGATCTTCGCGCCCGGAAGGTATTGAATCAGAAATAGCGACTGGTGGATCGCTCCGAAGGATCGGTCTACAAACATCTTGATGGCCACACCGGTTGTGGGGTTGAAACCTTCCATTTGTGATGGTCCGCCGGGGCGGGGCAATTGCGATTCATCGAAATAGCCGATGAGAGCGTTCGCTTCGTTCGGCGCAGTGGGTCCTGTGGCCTGCTGGAGGACGTCGTGGTCAACGAAAAACGTATCAGTACCATAGCCCAGCGGGCGAGGCTGGGGCGCCTGCATCTCCAGCCACCGAACCGTCCCGCGGCTCGCGCTAGACCAGGCGTGGCGTACCCCCGTACGGATCAATCCGAAGTGGCCCGGACCGAGTACGTGACTCGTCTCGCCAATCTCGGTCTGCACTGTACCTTCCAGAATATAGAAGCTTTCTTCGAACGAATGAAAATGGGGCTGAATGACGCCATTCGGTTCCAAGTAACAGATGCCTACGCCCATGTGTACGGACCCCATCCCATGGTCCACATAAGTGGCCCGCCGGAAACCGTTGCTCCACCTATCGTATGTTGGTGGGGTAAGCGCTGCGGAGGCATTAATCTTCGACACGTAATGCATGGGTGCCCTCGAGTCAACCGTGGCAGGTTGAGCATGCCGATTTTACTTGAGCGGGGCTCCACCGGCTTGCAGAAACTTCACATTGTGAACAGAATTGCGACTCCGGCGCCGCCCTTTCAAAGCCTTGCTTTCGAAGATAGTTAGGTCATCGATCCCGATAGGGCCGCTTGCCCCCCAACGCCGCCTCGCCTTACCGTCTTCTTGTGTTTCTTCAACTTTCAAGAGAAGATCCGTCCCTGTCCGAATTCTGTCCCAAAAACTTCCGACCATGCCCAATTGCGTACACAAGGAGGGAGGATGGCAACTGGTTTTACAGGGGCTTGTAGTCGTTGGTTCTTACCGGTTGCGAAGAGGATTCCCCTGTTAACTGAAATGTTGCAGGTTCGGGTCCCGGGAAACACTAACGACTTTTCGTTCACCTACGCGCCCACTGCCGAAGGATGAGGGTGAGGTCGTGTCATAAGTGTGCGGGATTTGTGCGGGTACTCACGACAAATCAGGCTTAAATCTCACAGGATTCACTTTGAAGGGCCACTGATTCTCTTGTACGTTACTGGTGTGGGTTGTAGCTGTTGGACGAATTTCAGGTCTTTTAAGCCGTTGGTCGTGGGTTCGACCCCCACCGCCCCTACCACGCTAACCGTCATTGGTTCAGGCGTTTGAAACGCTCGAGGCTCTCTGAGGAAAAATCGCGTTTGCACCAATATTGTGCAAATTGTGCGCCTCCAACGGCCTTTGCAAAAGAAGCACGAAATCTCTAACCGTCACGACTGTTACGGAAAGCTTGCAGGTTCGAATCCTGTCTGGGCAACCTTTTGTGAGGTTTCGGTAAGGCTGCATGAATTTTGCTGAAGCTGTTGGTATCGTCGGCTGTCCACTCCGAGTGGATGGAGGACAACCGATGAGAACCCGAACGATATCTGCTCCGGGCAATCAACTGAAGCCAGTTCAGCACCGTTTCGAGCTTTGGCGTAAGACGCGCAAGCACTGCTCGCCCATTCCAGAGACGCTGTGGGCTTCGGCGGTGGAATTGGCTCGGGAGCACGGCCTGCACCGAACCGCTCGCGCGCTCCGGCTCAACTACTACTCGTTGAAGAAACGTCTCCTCCGGGTCGCGGGCCCGCCGTGTAGGTCGGAGAACAAAACCACGTTCGTGGAACTGCTTCCGTCGGGGGCCAGCGGACTTTTCGCCTGCACCATCGAGATGGAAAATGCGCGTGGGGAGAAGATGAAGATTTCTCTTCAGGGTCTGGGAAGTCCGGACCTGGCGGTTCTGAGCCACAGCTTCTGGAGGGCCGCGTCATGATCCAAATTGCTCCCCAGATGCGCATCCTGGTGGCGGTGGAAGCGGTCGATTTTCGCAAATATGCGCCGTCCATAGATATGCGGAGTGTCTTCAATTGCAGATGACGAAAACGAAGCCCTGCTTCGACGAAAGGACAGCGCGCTGTACGGGGAACTCCGCATAACGTAGGCTC
>Ga0066690_10000179_pt1 | contig 15599 bp, 17 predicted proteins | sample GraSoiAngelo_139_FD_62303 | JGI IMG/M metagenome (GOLD analysis project Ga0066690, IMG submission 62303) | Grasslands soil microbial communities from the Angelo Coastal Reserve, California, USA - 14_0929_12_20cm | ecosystem: Environmental > Terrestrial > Soil > Grasslands | place: USA...
CGCGCGGCCTTCTCCGGTTGTCGCGCCAGCAGCTCCTGGGTCTTCTCATCAATTTCCCGATGCCGCTTGGAAAAGCGGTCGATCAGGTCCTGCGAGACGCCCTCAATCTCAAAATCCCCGCGCGGATTTCCGCACACGTGTGGCTGCGAAGGATTGTAACTCCTCCAATGCCGCCTGAACCGCATTGTCGTGCGCCTCGATGATCCGGCGGTCATCGGCCACCAGCGCGACAATCGAAACCGATTTGGGCGGTGACAACGTGAAATCGAAAAACACCCGGCGATTGGCAAACTCATGAGTCTTCCCCTTCCCGTCCACAGAAACTCGTTTGCTATTCAACCGCTGCGTCAACCGTTCCCCTGTTTGCGGATCAAGATTCCGACACAGCCTCAGAAACTCCGGTTCGTTGGTAACACCGGACAAGCCCAATTCCTCAGCTCCCTTGCCATACCACTCGCCCGTAACGCTCCGGCCTTCCATGTAGTAATCCCCGACCCGCAAATGCTCCTTAAAATACTTCTCCGCATTCGACAGATTGAATTGCGCCTTCATCGTCATCATGAAAGAAAGTTACAACACGACCTCGATGAATCTGCGCCCAAGCGAGCGCACCATGAGCACGAGCTCGTGGTAATGATAATCAGAACAGAATATGGGACGCTGGACTCCTTGCAGACGCAAGGGACAGGCCGCGATGAAGCGGCGCGAACTTGCCCACGACGAGACCGCGTCGAAACCGTTTGCTCATGCGACGTTTAAAAATCGCCGCCAGCGCACCAGGGCGATAACAGCGTTCACCCAAAACGCCGCGTAAAGTACGGCGGTCACGTGCAACCCGCGGGAGAGGTAAAGTGGCACTGCAATCGTGTTCACCAGCAGCCAGCACCACCACGACTCGTAACGCCGACCCATCAAAAGAAACTGGCCGAGGACGCTGAACGCGAGAACGACGGAATCTAGGAACGGTGCGTACGCATCGGTGAAGCGATGGAGTAACCAGCCATAGCCTGCCGCGACGATTGCTCCGGCCACGAATAATCCGGCGGCCAACGCGGGTTGCACTCGGCGCACCGGAAGTTGCTCGCCCCGGCGACCGTGCAGCCAGGCCCACCAACCGATTACGCTCGTCACGACGAAGAACGCCTGCAACGTCACATCAGCGTAAAGCCTCGCGGTAAAGAAAACCGCGCCGAAAAGAACGCAGCCGCTGATTCCGATCCACCAGGTATGCACGCTGTTGCAGCCGGCGAGGATGATGGACAATGCGTTCAGAACATTGGCTGCAATTTCAACTCCTTTGTTCATTCGATTCTTAGTCGCTTTACCGAAGCACCAAACGGCCGAAGCCATGAACTAGAATTACCAAAAGAAAAAGCAAATTGCGAACCAGGCTTCCGATAACCGAATAGCTGAGTGATCGCATTGGCTGTTCCAGATTGAGAGCAGCAATCGAGTTGGGCAGCGAGTTGTCGGAGGAATTCCTTCGTGCAGGGCCAGTCTCGCAAACGATCAATCCAGACTTTTGGAAAGCTACCTGGCCCGAAGGAAATTCCAGCTAACGCTCCGGTAATTGCTCCAACAGTATCCGTATCACCGCCACAATTCAGAGTGCTCGTAAGGGCCGACTCGAAAGAGTCCGTGTTTTTGACAAATCCGTACAACGCAACGGGAACCGTGTGATAGGCGTAGCCAGTAACTCCGTTCTCAAGACCTAGCGAAGGAGCAAACTTCTCAACCGTCTCGTTTGCCGCAAACGCCTCGCGCAGCCGGCGGCTCAAACTTCGCCACTCGGAATCTTCACTTAATTCCTCGATCTTCGAGAAGAAAGTCGTGACGGGCTCGTCCTTGCGCACCGCGTACGCGGCAGCTTCCGCAATCGCGTTGGCCGCAACTTCCGCTTTTGGATCGGTATGCGTAAGTCGGGTTGCGGCTCTCACAAACTCCCGACGTCTCTCAGCGTCATCAGCAAAAAAGACTCCGATAACTGCGGATCGCATGGCCGGGCCATTCCCGGCAGAAAAAACGCCACTCCGACTGGGAGAAAAGCCTAGCCAAAGCTTGATGCATGATCGCGCGGTCGCCAATCCAACACCTGCGGGCAATCGCGCAAACCACCACCTCAGGCGACGGGCAAGCTCTCTTTGGAACGCAATTGAATCTCTCGGTGCAGAAATCAACGCCTGCGCGACCATCACTGTATGTTCTGTGTCATCGCTGACCATACCGAAATTCAAAAGTAATCTATGCTTCCAACCCTCAGGCCAACGGCGTTTGATTCGCTGCGCTGAAAGTCCCTCCGCAGGCAAGCCTAAAGCGTCTCCGACCGCTGTCCCAAGAAGTGCTCCGGCAAAATCGTCATTCCGACTCATGGCTCGAAGCGACAAGATCGGAGGTGTATTGCACGACCTTTCCATCGAAAGATGGGACTCGCTCCAGCACTAACCGCTGTCCGGGACCAAAAAGGTCGAAGAGTGAATTGCGGATCTGATTTTCGTCGTGGCCCGCTCCACTTAATCGCAGAAGCAATCCGGCATCACGTTCCTGATGCAACGTGAACTGAGGAATGGCGAAGCGCTGCAAGGCGTGAGTGACTTCAATGTTGTTGAACCATTCTCCGCGCATGTTGCGGAAGCAAACGGGCGGGCGGCCTTCAAGACCGATGAGCACTGGTTCGCTACCGTTGAAACGAAGCGCCGCGTAGTCGCCCGCGCGGTAACGCAACAGTGGAAGACAAAAATTGAATCCACCTGTAAGCGTTACTTCGCCACGTTCGCCGGGAGGCAACGGCTGACTCGCATCATCAAGAATCTCGACGTAGAGCCGGTGCTGCAACAACACGTGGCCGCCGGCGGCGGCATCAGCAACTGCGACCGGCCCTGCTTCATTCATCGAGTACAGGTCGAGCACAGGACAGCCGAAGCGTTCCTTCAATCGTTGCTGCATCGCGGGCAGCAATGTCATCGAAGTAGAGAGCATCACACGCGGTTTCGTTTGCACCGGGAGTTTCAACAACTCAGCGAAGGCGATTGGATCGCCCGTGTAAACCTCCGCTGCCAGCGCATCGAGATACTTCGCGCGGTCGTCGGGATCGCGCCAGTCAGCGGGGTGGAGATTTATTTTCGCGAGGCCAGACTCGTCCATTGTCGGCGTCACTGAAACGTAGGTAAAACATTTCCGTTGGAAGCCGATAAGCACAACACCCACTTGTCCACGACCGTAACGCAATTCGATGCCGAACCGACGCAGCGCCCGCTTGTGAAACGCGAGATAACTCGCCGCGACGACCGGATGCGATGCCAGCAGCAACGAATGTCCGGTAGTGCCACTGGTTCGAAAATTGATCAGCCGGTCAATCGGAGCTGAATCAGGGACAAACTGCGCAATGTCGCGGCTGAGGTCGGCGCGAGAAATCGTCGGTAAATCCTGGAATTTTGCGGAAGAGGAACCGTAGCGCCGATAGAATGGAACGTCGGCAAAACATTGCCCAACAAAATCGTCAAGCCACGACGGCAGTTCGCCGGGGCGCCAGCCGACTTCAGCCAACAGCGCATCGCGCTCGAATTCGCGCACCCGCGATACCTCATCAGCAGTGAGCCGATTCCCGCTCTCGTTGCGAAAAATCGGAGCGTGTGGATGCTCGCGCAAGAAATCCAGCATCCGTCGCCCTTCTTCGGTTAACGTCGGAAAACGCTCGGCATCGGTGATGGTATCGGGATTCATTCGCGCGTGAATTTGTCGGCGGATTCCTCGGCGGCTTTGCGGACGAGCGCTTCGCGAATTTGCCGTGCCCGTTCTTCGGCTGCACGAGCAGCTTTCATTACACGGGCGCGCTCAGAGGAATTCAGTGTAGTTAACCTATCCTGTGCTTGCGCCAGCGTCTCGCCAGCGGGCCGAAAGCCGAGCCGCGCAAGCGCGACACGTGCCAATTCTTCTCGGCGGTCCGGGTCCGTCACGAATTTTCGCGCGGCTACCTGCACGGCCAGTTCGTTGGATTCTCCGTCGAGGAGCTCCAAGATGTTCCTGGCCTCAAGTTTTGTCTGGCGAAACCAATCGTCGGATAGCAGCCAGCAGAGCAGGAGTGTAATGCCCAGCCGGTTCCGATCCCGGCGTGCATCGCTGCCGGCGAATCGCGCGAGCTCATCCGCTTGGGCCGACGCATTGAGGAGTTGAAGCAAATCGCCCACAACCGCCGCCACGTGCGCGCGACCGGTTTGGCCAATGCGCGGCTCCGCTAGAAATTCTTCGGGCGTTTCCGCGAGTCGGCGGGTCAACGATTCCAGGATGGGGCCTTCCTGTTGCATTCGTTATGCAGCGAATTTCTCAAAAACTTGGGTGCTATGGCAATCCTCGCAAGGAGCTGAACGCCGTTCGCGTCGTGCCTGTGCGAAGCGTCCTGGTAACGCGAGCAGCGTTTTAACACTGTCCAACTCGCTTATCGAAACACCATAATCTTGCGTCGTAAAGTTGCACGGTGACGCGATTCCGTCCTCGTTAATGAACAGGAACTGTTCTCCTGGACGGCAGTTCGCCACTGGAACAGTTTCATCACGGCTGCTGGCTTGAATGCGGAAAAGATACGCATCCCTCCCGCGGAGGCGAACGCCAAGCCCGGCGAGTCGCGCGCGAAGACGAGGAATCTCGTTCCTCAGCCACTCTGCGTGTTCGGGCGACAGCCGGTGTGTAGGAAAGAAGTCAGGCCGGTCACGGCCGCCAAGTTGATTAAAGGTGATTTCTTCAATTCCCCATCCCGCGAGTTCGAGACAGAGCCGCTCGAACTCGCCGATGGTCTGTCGCATCAGCACGACATTCGCGCGCAAGCGCGGCCCCTGATTATTTATGCGCTTCGCTTCGGAGAGTTGAGCGACGGATTCGCGCAGCGCCGCGTAACCTCCCGGCCATCCACGGAGTTCGTCATGAACGGAGCCGATGCCATCTACACTTATCGTCAATTCGTCGTAATGAGCGAGCACATGGTCGCGCACGGAGGCGCTGCTCAGGGTCGTTCCGTTAGTCGTGCCGCTCACGCGCAGACCGAGTTCCTTGGTGAAGGAAACGGTGAGACGATTCAGCGCCGAAAACAAAAAAGGTTCGCCCCCGATCCAACTCACCAGAACGGGGTCACCGGCGTTGCGCTGATACTCGGCAAGCATAGAACCGAAACGTCGGGCAGCTTCAACGTCCGCTTCACGCCGGGGCCGAGTCACGCGTCTGTCGTAGGCACAGAACGGGCAGCTTAAGTTGCAGCGCTGAGTAATTCGCCAGACAACGATCATGCGCCTCTCTGCTGCAATTGTTTCGGTGAGCGAACCGCATCTCCGTATTGCAATCGGCTGAACTGGCGCGCGAATTCAACCAGTTCTTCCAGCGATGCGACGCGATGCACATGCCAGCCTTGCTCGTCCCTAGCGCGGCGGATTTCACAGTACGGACCCGATGCTGACGCCGTCCAGTTTGCCGGCAGGTTCAAAACCAATGTGCCTCCACCCGCAGCTCGCGCCAGAGCCTTCGCGGCGATGTCCCAGCCGGAACTGCCGCGCTCATCGCTATCAAACATCGTCGAAACTCCGTCGTCCGAGATCACCAGGACGTGCGCGGGACGTGCATCGACTTTTCGCGCTGTGTAAGTGTCGCGCAGCACATGAATCGGAAATGCGGCCCCGCCGCCGAAGTAGCCGGTAAGCACCGTCAACACTGCTTCATGGTCGCGAACAAAACCTTTTGTCGTCGTGAATTGATTTTTGCCACTCCATAAAGTCGCTTGCACACGTGCTCCGGCGCGCAATGCCGAAAGACACAGAATCGCGCCTGCCAACGCCGGATAGGAAGTAATTCGCTGTGGATTTGGCATCGAGCCGGAGCTGTCCACGTAAAGGTCGAGATCGAGCGGTTCACGCTTTGGTTCGCGACCTTCAGTCGTGCCCCAAACACGCTGGACAGTCGTCATGCCGGGAACAATGCGCGGGCTTTGGAGCACTGATTGGAGCCAATCAGCGGCATCGAGCGCCTGGCCGATGTCCCACGGTTCCAATCCTTCAGGCAGCGGATCGGTGCTCTCAGGCACCTTCCGACTTGGGAATGGAATTAAATAGGGACGCGCACGTTCGCGATAATAACGCACCGCTGCGTCGTGGTCTGAAATGTCCAGGCCTGCGGCACGCAGAATCTCGCCGAACTGAAACGGTTCCCGGGCTTGACCGCGAGACGGGGCGTTCTGCTGTGCCTCAGTTGGCGTCGCGGCGACTGTATCCTTCGCCTCACTATCTTCATCGGGAGAGTCGGCTAAGGTCGGGTCTTGAGCAGGATGTATCGCACCGCCACGTTCAGCGACTTCTTCTTCGACGAGACCGGCGGGATCTCCGCCGGCTGCGGCGTTGCGTGTGTCGAGAAGCTTCTCGATGAGCTTCGCCGACTTCTGATCTTCCAGCAGATGCGGTAGCAGCAGTGCGGCGAATCGCCCTGATCCATCCAGCCAGTCACGGGCGTAACTGCGCACCAGCCGTGCGCCCAGCCACGCGTCGCCTTCGAGGCGGTCATCCGTTTTCCCGCCGCCAAGCGAACCGCGCTCTAAGCTCCAAAGCATTTCGTAAATCCGAACGTAGAGAGTCCACACCGCTCCTCCACCGCCACCGCAACCACTAATGGCGCGGTAAACATCAGCGATCCGCAATCCGGCGCTACGCTGGAGCCGGTCGTTGATGAGCAGGTCGGTGTAAAGGTTTGCAACCATCGGAGCATGTTGCTCAATGGTTGGCAGCGCCCAACGCATCCGCGCAATCATCCTCCCATGGTCGGTCAGCGTTGCGGGTGCGAGAACGTGGTGTCCGATTTCGTGGGCGAGAACTTCCACGGCGTAGCGTTCGACATGATTCGCCGCCACTTCCGGCAGGCTCACGACGATTGACTGGTCTTGAAGACGAATCATCGCGAAGCTGCCAGTCAGTCCTTCGCTTCGTGCCTCGGTTTCGGTGAGGCAAAGATTCGGCAGTCGGAGTCGTGTGAATTTGCTCCACGCCGCCAATGCGTCCGGCCACGCCTCCGTCCACTGCTTGCGCAGTGATGCAATCGTGATGGGAGTTGGCTGTGGTGCGGCTTTCATTGATTACCTTAGCGCCGCAAGGACGATGGTGTGGGTAAGACGGGAAGAGAGCGCGAGAGTGGTTGCATTGACGGCGGCGCTGGTAAACTCGCCGAGTGCAGGAAACTCAAAACTGTTGCCGTTAAACACGACTCGCGATCCTTTCACCTGCAAACCCGAAGGAAATCGGTGGTCTCCTTTCGCGGTCTCGAACTCTTTGATGGAGGCGCGATGAAATGTTGCTCCGAAAACGTCGGCAGTCAGCAGCCAACATTCGCTTTCGCTTCGAACGAGAAAGTGCTCACCCGACGAAACGACAAGAGGAGGCTCGATGAATAGGCCACCAAAACCTTTGAACGATCCCGCTTGCGTAACAACGCGGAGGGTGGAGGAAGGTTTCGGTTCGCTCGCCGGATCAAACCATGGATTGGCGAGAAGTCGCTCTCGCACGCCAGCCCACGAGGAGCCGGACTTTGCACCGAACGCGGCGAGCGCCATCGGTTCGGGCAACGCGTCGGCTGCCGCGATCGCTCCAGATCGTAAATGAGCCAGTCCCGCGCGCCACGCAGCAACCTGGCCCAATTTCAAAAACGCGTCAGCATCCGCGCACTGCGGCGCGAGCTCCTCCATTGTCTCAATCCAGTGTGCCGGACGAGCCCCTGGTGTGGATGCGAGTTGATGCACCGCATTGCACACGGCGGGAATGAGACGACCCGGTGCCATTGCGACAAGCGACGCAGCCTTGGGCAGAATGCGACACCAACCTTCTTCGATGGCCTTCATGCGGGCGCCGGGACCCGCGAGTTTTTGGCCGACGAGTTCAAGGGCAGCGTCGTAAGCTGCCATGGTCACTTCGCCAAGTCGGTCTGCTCGAACTTTTTCAACGGCCTGTGCCAGATCATCCACTGCCGTTCCTAAGAACCCCGTGAACGCGCCAGGCTCAAGCTCGGGATGAATGCGCCGGGCGGCAACGAAACGCGCGTTGAAATCAGCGCGGCCGGAGCGAAGTATTGAAGCGAGCGCGGTGCTTACCATTTCGATGCCTCATTGCGTTTTTAACCATCGCAGATAATTCGTATAGCGCTGGTGCAGATACTTGAGCTTCAGCACGTCGTCGTAGATGTGCCCGTAAAGTTTTCGGCCTTTGGACCATTCAGTGATGAGTCGTTCAATTCTCACGAGACGGGCGCGCGTTTCGTTCTCGCTCAAGCCATCAAGACCCCGACGGAATTCTGTAGCGAGCTCGGCCACAGGATCATCGCGATCAAGATTCACGCGGTCGTAATCGGCGCAAGAAAGATCAAGCACCTTGCGAAGCCAGCCGATACGGTCAGCACGGAAAACAGCATTGCCTGGCGCGTCGAAAAACGGCGCTTCGCTGTCGGGTGACAATTTATCGTGCAGGACGAACGGGAGAATCTGCCGGACATCCTCAAGTTCGACGATTCGATTACCGCGAAAATAAGCCAATGCTTTTGAGTAAATGAGCAACGTCATCAGCACGCGAACGGATAAGCCGTTTTTCGTTTGGCACCCGATGTCCTTGAGTCGGTCGCGGCCGGTTTCCTGGGCGGCGAGGAGGTGCCATTCGACGCCGGCCAGACGTGCGGTATCCTTGGTCTTGTATTCAAATTGGTCGGCAGCTACTTCACAGAATTCAAATTGACTGGCGAAGAATTCCAAACGCCGCCGCACTTCACCCGGTATCGCTACCGCTCGGATTTCTTCCTGCATCCGATCCACTTCGGATTCAGTGAAGACGATTTGACGAGGCACTACTTCGTCAGGACGAATGTTCTCCTCGATGCGTGTAAGCAGGTCTGAGAGGAATCGCGGGTTGAAAGCCAACGCCTGGACGACGACATCAATGCGGTCACGCAAAGCTTCGATCACCTGATAGGTGCCACCGCCTTGGTCGTCATTGGCGGTCAGAAACCAGGCAGACTCCGGACATTCGTAGATGTGGTTCAGAATTTCCGCGTAGTTGTCGCCCATGACCGTCAGCAAGGCGCTCTGTGTGCGAGTAGGAATGCGGTTGTATTCATCAATGATCTTCACCCTCATACTGAGCCATTGCCGCCATGAGATGCGGATGTCTTCGATACGCTGGGCGTTGACCAGGTCGGCGGGAAGTGGGTTGCCAAGCAAATCGGCGATTGTCATCTGCGGATGGCCGTGCTGCATCGCACGCCTGACCTCGCGCACCGAATAGCCTCCCAGCACGCCCATGAGTATCGCACTCGCCGTTTTCCCGCGACCCGGACCGCCAATAAAAAGATATTTGCGGCGTGTGGCAAACGTCAACATTGGCAATAAAACAAAACTCGAATAGCTCTGCGCCGAGGGCAAGGTCAAGCGGCTCTTACTGTCGCCCAGCACGAATGATTGCGGTGGGCCGTCATTGTATTCCACGTCGTAATGCGGGCTGATGATGGCCGTGTTGACAATCCAGAAATAAGCCTGGCGCAGTTTCTCGTCCAGCGGCGGCGCGCCTGCGTCCGGGGTGCCGTCTTGGGTGGAAACAGGACCACGATACAAGTCCGCCACATCGAACGTACGCGGCGCGGCGGCTGGATGTGGATTGGTCGGAGACTGAGAGATTCGTTGGAACACGTTGAGCAAGCCCATAGCGATATTTTCAGTTTGGTGATTTGCGTCAGTTATTAAACAAATGCGCCGCCAGATCACCTGGTGCGCTGGACGGCCTCACGCACCTCGCGCAGCGCGGCTTCACGGGGAACGAGCTTGACTCGCCCGTCGCTGACATCCGCCATCCGGCGGCGCACCTCGGCGAGTTGCCGCCCCTCGATTTCCGGGTTTGCGGACGCGTTGACACTTTCCACGAGACGCTCCGCCCAAAGCAGACGAGCGTCATCCGTAAGCGCAAGCGCATCTTCAAGAATCCGTTCAACAGTTGCTGCCATAGCGGCAGCATACCGGCGTTGGCGGCAGTTCCAAGCTCAGGATTCGCATTGGCCACTTAATCCACGCTCTGTCCACGCTTAGGAAATGCACCGGAACCAACACGCGCTTCGTGCCGCGAGCGCACCCCGACGCCCCTGCCGCTCGCTCTACTCCGCGCGTGCTCGTTCCGGCTTTGGGGTAACGCAGTCGCGTAGCGCTTCCGTTGGGTTTTGGCTCGGTCGCTCCGCTACTTCCTCCGGCCCTTGCTTCCCTCCTTCGGAAGCGCTCCGTCTCCCATCGCCAACGTCCCAACCGAAGCTAACTGACATCGATCAAACGCTTTGGCACATACCGCAGAATTCCAAGCCGGATGCGCTTGTTGCGCAAGGATGCGCTCAGGGCTTATGTCCGCCGTGACCAACGCTCGCTTGTTTCCGTGCTCCTTCGTCCGCGCGGCATCACGTCGCTCACGCTCGTCACGGACTCTGCATCGGCGTCGGGCATCCGCCCATTGCTTCCGTCTGCCGTTCGGCGGCGCGGCGTTCCCCTCGCTATACGCTCGACTCCACAGCCGCTTGCCGCTCGTCAGACCGAAGCCAAAATCCCGAGTATCGGGGTAGAATGAGGACGGGATGAACGATTCGGCTAAATCGCTGCAACGCAGTCGCAGGTTTCGCGCGCGAATCGGTGTGTCGATTGTAGGCCGCCGGCCGGCGCGTCAAGCTTTTGCTCGCCCTGTCGCCCTCTGCGCTCCAACTTGACCCGCCGCCCGGCTGCCAGCTCTTGCCTCTAGGATTTCGCGCACGAAGAACTATTACGTGCAAATGAAGTCCTCAGTCCAGAATCAGACCGGCGTGGAATGCGGAAGACAGATCAAATGTCGTGAAAAATCGGGTGTTGTCGCGTTATATCGCCCCAAGTCGTGAACGCAGCAGGTCTCCCTCAAACGAGCGCTCGATGCCATCGGACATGAATGGCGCCAATCGGAAGGGCGCTACATAGTGACGTTCTTCGTATCTGATGCCTTCCCGCTGAGCGAGCAGGTTCACCATGTCTGCCAGCTCTCCTTGCTGGGCGACTCTGAGCGCAGCCAAATATCTTTCGCGGTCGAGTAATGGACGCACCTTCGGTCCCAACGTTGCATTCAACTGGCCATCCAGCAACACACGGCCTACTCGCCCATTACCGTCGCGAAACGGATGAATGCGTTCAAAACGAACATGCGTGAAAGCCAGCGATTGTAAGAAGTCGCCTTCGGATCGGGCCTGTGCCAATAGTTCCCCGGCCTGCCAGTTAAGCATGTCGAGTTCGCGTCCGATGCGATCCCATTCCGCTCCTACCGCTCCGCCGACCACACTCAGTTCACCCAATTTGCGAAACTGTCCCGCCCACGGATAAACATTTTCGAAGATAAGTCTGTGGTAGTCGGCGACCACCGCGGCAGCGGGATTAACAATTGGCTCGGCCCGCGCCTGCAAACGCGCGCGAATTAGTCCCAAGGTTACGATCTCCTCGTACTTCTCCAAAGTTGTGATGTTGGGACTGACGCCGACCGCTTGGATTTTGGACCAGAGATGAGTGGACATCGGTATCGTTGAGGGTTAAACTGCCACAGATGCGTGACTTGACACCAGAAGAACAGGAAGCAGTCCGACAAGCTGTCAACGATATGCGGATCGAAGGGTTCAGCATCACGGAAGAACGGGCGATGGAACTGGCGCGCCAGGCGCTGGCCAAGGAATCCCCTCGGCATCCCGCCAAAGCGACGACGCTCATCGAATCGGTTCGGCGACGGGTTCGCGTGGCTGCTTGACATTTCTTCCCGCTCGAAGGGGCGCAAGACCTCGTCCCAGTTGAATTGAATCTCCTGTCGCTGTGGAATTACTTGAACCGTTGATTTCTCCGCTTGCTTAGCGTCCTCCTTCCGTTGCCAGCATAACTTCGGATACTCCGCTCCTTCCGCCTAGACCACCCAGGGAAACGCTTTCTCTTGCACCAACCTCCCAACCGAAGGGATGTGCAGGCCTAGACGCAGAATGCTTTACGCTGTTCCGGCAAGGGCGTTTTTTCCATCCTTTCCCCAACTACCCGTGGCTATTGATACCGCCCCAAGTGGGTTTTGATATGATTTGTCTCGCTTTTTTGGACAGACCCATTACACTCCAAAATCCTTGCACCTAAAGAAGGCGAATTTTCCACGGTCAAACCGCGAGAACAAAAGGCTATGAACGAACACTGGTTGTCAGTTGAACAGATCGCTGACCATTTAGGCGTCAACCCGGACACAATCTACAAGTGGATAAACCGAAAGCGAATGCCTGCGCACAGAGTCGGACGCCTTTGGAAGTTTCTCGCTTCCGACGTGGACCAGTGGGTCAAGGGAGGTAGGGCTGCGCAGGAGAACAACAACAAGCGCGCGTCCCCCAAGAATCCTAGGCGGATGAAATCTGGAATGCGCCTTCAACCATGAACACCGTCATCAAACCGTGGCTCGTCGCAGGTTTGGTTGTCGCACTTGCCGGCAACGTACTGCTCTCGGCCGTCCTCATCGTGAAGCTGAGTCGATTCGACGACTCGAAAAGACAGGCCGCGGAGGCGGAGGTTCGAGCCGCCAAGCAACGCACCGAGTTGTCCGCGCTTCAGGTCGAAGTCGAGTCTCTGACAAAACGGAAAGAAGTTCTCGCGCCGACGGTCGCGGACTGGGACCAGCGGCTCAAAGAGAAAGTCGACGCCCAAGCGGCCGTGGATTCCTTGAAGGCGAAAAAGCGGCAGACCGAGTCCGACATTTCAGAGGTCGGCAAACGTCTGGAAGACACGAACCGCAGTCTGTTGGACGCAATTAAGCAGAAAACCGAGCTCACTGCGATCGTTGACCGGCTCAAGTCCGAGTTGGTTACGCTTACAAAAACCAACACCGACGCCAAAGCCCTGGTGCGAATGGCAGCGGAAGCGGAGCGCCGCCTCAACGACTCCACTTATGCCCTAGGCAATGTTGAGGCGCGCCGCAAGCAAGTTGAAACCGATGCGTCCGCCGCTCAGACACGCTTTGAGCAAATTCAAAAGGAAGCGGACAATTTGCGTCAGGCGCGCGATAAGTTGAATACCGAGTTGGCCATATTACGGCAGCAGGTTCAGTCGCAGAAGGAGCAACTCGCCACGTTCGACCAGAAGGCGGCGAATTTTAAGGCGCTTCAAACCGCAACTCAACAGGAGGAACAGAAACTGGCGAAGCTCCAGCAACAATCCGCGACAGCAGAGGCCCGCGCCAGCGAGATGGAATCCAGGCTCCACAAAGCCGCCTCCGGATGGCGCTGGGCGCGCAGATTGGCGACGTGATTCGGCTCGTCCTGGGCCAAGGTCTGGTGCTCGTGGCGGTGGGCGGCGTGATCGGGATAACCGTTGCACTTGCCAGCGGGCGGGTTTTGCGCGCGTACCTCTTCGGCCTCAGCAGCACCGATCCAGCGACCTTCATTGCTGTCGCGCTGGTGCTTGGGGCCGTGGCTTTGTTTGCCTGCTGGCTTCCCGCCCGCCGCGCCGCCCGCGTGAATCCGATAGAGGCGCTGAGATGCGAATGACTCGAACGCGGAGCGCGGAATGCGGAACCCGGAATGAAAGCAAATGACAACGGACCACTGGCAACCAACAACTGACTACTGACAACTGACAACGGACCCATGACAAGAGACGACGCTTTGATCAAACTCGAAGGCATCACCAAGGTCTTCTACATCGACGAGGTCGAGACCCACGCGCTTTCCGGCATTCACCTGGAGATCAAGAAGGGCGAATACGTCTCCATTGCCGGGCCATCCGGCTGCGGCAGATCGACTCCAAAAACGGCGAGGCGGTGATGGACCTCTTGCGCGACCTCCATCGCGAACGCGCGACGATCTGCATGGTCACGCACGATCCGCGGTTCGCCCGATACGCCGAGCGGAGCGTGCATCTGTTCGACGGCCGGATGTGGAAGAAAGTCTTGAATCGGTCAGCGCTCAGTAGTCAGTAGTAAATTGTGTGGCCGCTATTAGCCGCAAAGAACACAGAAGATCGCAAAGATGTCTGTTCCCTTGTGTTCTTTTGCGGCTGCAGTTTTATTCAATTTGCTCTAGCGGAAAGTCCTGAGGTCGCCTATTTGCGCCCACTGAAATAAGCATGCGGCTTATTTCAGTTCTTGCGTTGAAAATGCAATTCACGCCGATCCGCCGGTCATCCGCCGCCAATGCCGCGATGGAAACCGATTTGGGCGGGGACAGCGTGAAAACACCCGGCGATTGGCAAACTCATGCGTTTTCCCCTCCCCGTCCACGGTGAAGATATGATAATGACCTGCGCATGGACGCTCAGTACACGAAGATGAATCAACGTTGCGAAACACACTCGCTCAATCCCGGACGAAATGTCGCTGGAATTCGCCGCGCCTGCGCGCATCGCTTCGTTCACGTCAGGGGAGGCCGCGCATGAGCAAGCTCAGGGTTTTCATCAGTTCCGTCCAAAAGGAACTGGAAAACGAACGCCTCGCGGTGCTGTCGCTGATCTCGACCGACGCATTCCTTCAAGTCCATTGCGAACCGGTGCTTTACGAGTTTGAACCTGCCTCGCCCGAGAAGGCCGCCGAGGAATGCCTCGCTCTCCTTGGCAACTGCGACATCTGTCTGACTATCATCTGGAAGGAATACGGCCACACCATCGGCGGGGTCTCCATTATCCGGCAGGAATATCGTCTGGCTCGAAGCAAGATGCTTCCCGTACTGGCTTTCATCAAAGGCGACGCGGCGCTCCCGCGCGAGCAGGGAACAGCCGACTTCATCAGGGAAATCGCCAAGGACGGGCTGAAATACAAACGCTTCGGCAATTTGCTCCAACTGCTCAAGGAAGTTCGCGCCTCGCTGTTGAAGATTCTGAAGGAGCGTTTCTCCATTGAGCCGACTTCGGACGAAAACGAAATTGCCGAACAAACGATCAAAGCCACGTCCGATTTCGAGCGTCAGCCTCTTAAACGTCTCCGCTGGGAAGACCTCGACCACGAAACCGCAAGACGGTTGGTCGCGAGCGCCGAACAAACGGACACACAAAACCAGGAGGACCTGCTTCGCAGTCTCCTCGCGCGCGGACTCATCTGGAGCGATTCGGACACGGCCGGGCATTATGCCACGTCCGCAGGCATCGTTCTGCTTGCTCGCGATCCCTCCGCCGTGTTTCCCCACTGCCGGATATTGGCCGACGCTTATCGCGGCGCCGAACCGCACGGCGACCCGTCAGACCACACTGATATTCGCGAGCCTATGCCGCTGGCTATTGAGAAAGCCATTGCCTTCATTGATCGCAATACCCGTCATCCCATCCGTGTTGTTGGTCTTAACCGGGTCCGCCTCGACGAGTATCCGCCGGAAGCCCTGCGTGAAGCTTTAGTCAACGCCGTCGCTCATCGCGATTACGAGGACGGTTCGCGCAAGATCATGCTGGAGGTCTTTTCCGACCGTGTTGTGGTCTCGAGTCCGGGCCTGCCGCCACCACCGCTCACCCTGCAAAAACTCCGCACGGGCAAGTACCGGCCCTGTTCCCGCAATCCCATCCTGGCTCAATGTCTCTCGTTCTTTCACCGCATCGAGGAACGCGGCAG